>CENY01096720.1_pt1 | contig 11022 bp, 6 predicted proteins | sample 356181 | NCBI WGS metagenome assembly CENY01 (sample SAMEA2619840, study PRJEB7988) | marine metagenome | isolation source: saline water (ENVO:00002010), including
AGACGCTCGGCGTTGTCTAGGAGATTCTCAATCTCCTTGTTGCTCAGATCATCCATCGTGATGAGGTCGCCCATCGCTTCTCCTCAGCGAAGCCGGGAGCGTGCCGGTTATGTGTCTTACTGTGCACCTCTTTTGACCTGTGACATGATACCGTCGGCTTGATGTGGGGTAATTATCCCGCGCGACTGATGATAATCAGCCGGACCCCGGTCCGAGTCTCGTTCTGCGGCGGTGGAACCGACATTGATTCGTTCTCGAAGAACGAGCCCGACGGCGGTAGAGTAGTGTCCCTAGCACTTGATAGACACATTCACGTAACAGTCAATCGCCGCTTTGATGATAAAGTCAGACTGTCTTACTCTAAGATGGAGTTAGTAGGCGACTTTGAGGACCTTGAGCACGAGCTCGCAAGAGAAGCAATGAGGATGACTGGAGTCACCTCCGGCGTCGAGATCAACACAATCGCTGACATTCCATCCAGAGGAACCGGGTTGGGCTCTTCGTCCGCGGTTACTGTTGGTCTGCTGAATGCCTTGCACGTGTATGCGGGACGTGAGATCTCATCTGAGCAATTAGCACGTGAGGCTTGCGAAATAGAAATCGACATTCTAAATCAGCCAATTGGCAGGCAGGACCAGTATGCGGCCGCATACGGAGGAATAAATTCGATTCTATTCGATAATGGAGGAGTGACTGTAGACAGAATTGATACTTCCAATGAGACAATAAGGCGAATTTCTGAGGAATTTACACTGGTATTCACGGGGATGTCAAGAAGTGCATCAGAGGTCCTCAGGGAATCACCTGAAGACGAGTCTGACAAGACGGTTCGCCTGCGAACCATCCGTGGACACGCTGACATGGCTCACGATATGATGGTCAATGGAGATGTCTCGGGCCTTGGCTCACTGATAGGAGATGCATGGGAAGCAAAGAGAGGAATCTCTGCCGGCGTGTCCGGAGCTGCCCTAGATGACCTGCATGAGCGAATCATGGCAATGGGTGCCACCGGAGCGAAGCTTCTGGGTGCTGGCGGGGGCGGTTTCTTCCTTGTTCACGGCAGTGTTGGCTTGCGTGAACAACTCGCATCTCTTGGTGAACCACATCGCTTGATTCCTCTGGATGTCGATTGGACGGGTTCGGAGATAATCCACAACGGGTGATTGAATGACAAAATGTTCTCGTGCAATCCTGCTCTCCTCCCTAATGCTGATATCCACAGTAGTAATTCCTTCTACCGCTGACGACACTGGGCATCTACCTAACGATCCCTTCGTGGACTTCGACTCCGATATATCCGAACTTCTCTCTGATTGGGAGATTCCTGGGGCCCAAGTGGCTGTGATATACAATGGCTCGCTAGTTTTCAACAAGGGATATGGAATCTCTGCAAATGGGACCGATGACAACGGAATATACTGGTCCACACCTGTTACGGTTGACTCAAAGTTCAGAATTGCCAGCCTATCCAAGGCGGTAACCGCTGCAGGAATCCTTACTTTGGTCGAGAATGGGGCCATCTCACTTGACGACCGAATGGTCGATTTAGCACCACATCTAATTCCAACAGAACTCGATGGTTGTGACTACCCTAACCACTCAACATCTTATTCAATCGATGACATTAACGTGTCCTTGCTACTCAACCACCGAGCCGGATTTGACCGTGACGGGACCCCTAATTCCGACCCCACTTACTGGCACTGGAACACATGGGTCGGACATGGACAGAACGACGATTGCATTGACAAACAGTCGCTAATTAACGACTACGACAATGGAAACCTCGCTCCCATCAACATGGAGAGGATTCTGTCGGAGTGGCTCCGAAGACCGTTGGATTTTGAACCTGGATCAAGATACGTCTACTCCAACATTGGATACCAGATTCTCGGTCAAATAATCGAAGCTCAGACAGGGATGGACTACGAGGACTACATCATCGACAACGTGCTTACTCCAATGGGAATCGACAGCATGTCAATCGGGATGACTATGCCTAACCAGAGGGCAGAGGGAGAGGTCTCTTACTTCGATGACTACTACAGTAGATGCCACTTCCCGCACGGACAAGATGAGGATGGTGATCCCATATTCCCCTTCGCACCCGATCCTGATTGTGGGGCCTTCGTGATTGAGGAGAAAGACGGCGGCGGCGGCTGGATAGCCACAGCATCCGACTATGCAAAATTCATTTCAAACCTCGACGGAACAATCGATAACGGAATCTTCGATGATCCATTTGAGTTCTTTACTGAGAATCCCTATGATCAATCCGGTTCTTGGTATGGTGCCGGTGTTTACGTTCTCAACGCAGACCCAGATGTCTGGCAGCATTGGGGTGGGTTCTCCGGTTCATCTACTAACTTTAGGAGAGAGGTGACTGAATCTGGAGAACCGGTGGTTTTTGTCATGTTCACAAATACTCGTCCAGATAGTAACTGGAAATACGCCAGAGAGAGTACTATCTCGCAGGCGATGATGGCTGTAGACTATTCGAATACAACCTCATTGGACTACGATGAACCAGAATGGGAGTGGCCCGCTCCTCTGCCGATTCAAAATGAAACCATAATGGGCAATTCTATCTTCCAAATCTTTGACCCGTTCTCTGAATCATCAACAATCTCAGCAGCCTGGTATGCCAATGTTTCAATCAGGGACGATTATGGAACAGACCTACTGCCAGACAGAAACATTGGAGTCCGTTCTCAGATTGATCAGCATCTAGGTGACTCAGATGGAAACCTCAGTATTCTTGAGATTTCTCAGTTTGTTGATTTAGTTGAAAATGCTCGCGACCTTTCGGACTCTGAATTACTGGGTTGCTGCATGATTGACTATGCTGCTATGAATCCAAGTGGCCGTGGAATCGAGATAATTGTGACACCTCCCAATGTTGGCCCCGTAGGAGAAAATGGCAGTTGGGGTTGGCAGGAATCTACGGTTCTCACTGGAAATACTGATTCTCGTTCAATCAGGATTCTCGATATTCCACGTGTAGGTGGAATAATTGAAGAAATTCCACTCAATGTGATTCTACCCAACCCCTGGGAGTTTAGATACAGTGCAATGCAGAGTATCATCGAAGGCAGTCCAGACAATTTCGTAGTGAACAGGCAATTGGCTCCGGTAACTTCAGACATTCGTATCACATTAGGTGAGAACATCCCTCCAACTATCCAAGCATCAAGGCACACGGGCGGCGGTCACATGATTCCATTAGAGTCTCAAACAGAGTACTCTGGCCAGTGTATCGACAGCGCGCTTGATGACACAACTCAGTGGTGGACTTTACACAATAATGGCACCCAAGTAATGCATATAGACGGAAGTGAATTCCATTTTACTCCTTCTGAACATAATTTCTCTCATGGCGAAATAGCTAGCGTTGTCCTACATTGTATGGATGAGTCCTCCTCTTCTAGTAATTGGTACGATAATGTGCAAATCGATGGGGAGCTTCCTGTCTGGGAAGCATCGTTTACTGCCGTTATAGATGGAGAACCCAATGTTCTGGATAGTAGTGCAGAATTATTGCAGGTCCCTTCTGGAAGCGAATTCTACTTTGATTTCTCAGCCTCTGACTCTAGCCTATTGCCCGTAGAAATAGAGGTGACAATGGACAAGTCGGAGAATTGGAGGCAATTGGGCGTGGACAATCTTGAATTCATGGATCGATTCTTCCAGTCACAAGAAGTGAATGGAATGCATCTCAACGTAAGTGAGCGTCATCAGGCCAAGGAACCAAGCGAGTACCAACTTATGTTGGAAGTTACCGATGATGCATGGAATTCAGTAACTCATTCATGGACCATTAGAGTAACTGATTCAACTGGACCGACTATTATCCCTGAGATTTTCTCCAACGGCACTCCAATCTCTCCCTCTTCACCTGCTCGTGCCGGTGAGAGCATCATGCTATCTCTCACTCAATCGTTTGATGATTTAGATGCCATCGAGGATACAACTTGGGAAATCAAACTAGATGGCGAGGTAATTATCGAGAATGCTGATTGGTCTGAGGCAGAACAAACAATGCTGCCAATCTCAGAGGCTGGAACCTTTGTCTTGCATGTTACTGCTTGGGACTCTTCGGGTAATATGGATGAAATCACATGGGGATTGGTAGTCTCACCTTCATACGGAATTTTCATCTCAGTTCTCGATGTTACGGTGATTGGAGACTTGGTTGAAGGGGAGACTGTCAACATCATCGTCACATTGGAGAATGCAGGAGCCGATCTTGGAACCGGGGTGCTTTGCTCCGGACTGATTTGCTCAGATGATTTCCTTGTATCTGCGGCTGACTCATCTGGCCCGGGAATGTCTAATGCCGAGTTGTATCTGGAACTAGATTCCAGCAACTTTGACCTTAGAATAGAGTGGACCAGTGACAGCGCCGCTAGCAATGGAAGTCTGGTAGTAGAACATGACTTTGTCGTCGAACCGGCCTGGCAAATGCCGTTACAAGTAGTAATGGCAGTAGTCGTTTTCTTGATGGTTCTGGCTTGGTTGGCGCATCGAGCTTGGGGCCCCGATTCATTGAGACCTTAGGCGCGCACTTATCCGCACAACTCTTGACCGATGGCTCCCGGTCAGTAACATGGTTCTGCTCCCGGGTTACCCTCAGAAGGTCCTCCAAGAGCACAATTCAAGAGTGGAGAGATTGGCTCTCGCGTGTACACTGACACTAGTGCTAGCAGGGGGATGGTGGCTAACTCGAACAATAGTTGACGATACCAGTGCCGTATCTACATATGGCATCGTTGTCGTTTTATTTGGATCCGCATTACTACTCAGAGACTTGGTTTACTTTGGTCCCCGGGAGAGATCCAGAGTGGCTGCTGCAACAAACATCTCGTGGCCCAGCATACTGGCTTTCGCGGGGATCTCTTATGGTCCAGAGGACCAGACCATCGCAGCATTGATTTTACTACTAGTCGCAGGATTTCTGTGGTGGTTCACCAATCAACAATTGGGAAACAGCATCGAAACTAGGAGATGGAGGGGGCTGACCAGTATTGCAGGGCTAGCAGTGGCAATTGCAGTACTAGTTTCACTCAGTGGTGAGATGGTTCTATTGGCCATTGTTGCAGGCGCTTCTTGCTTCACAATGATTCCCGACTTATTGGCCAAGGACGAGGACCATGATGCGCGTAGTGAGTTTGCAAGGATGTTAGAGGATGCAGAGTCTAGAGTTCTTGCACTCAGGGCTAAGTCCTCTGGGATGGAACAAGCCTCCTCTATGCTCAAGATTGCTAGAGAAGAAGGATGGAATGACCCAGAGAGAGGAATGGAACTAATCTCTCAGGCAGAAAATGAGATTGAGAGAATCACTGCATTTTCAGGAGATCTAGATGCAATTCGAGCGGATGCTTTGGAGGCCGTAGAGAGGGCCGAGAACATCACAACTCAAGCCACTGGTCCTAGGAAGGCCTTCGATATGGGCGACAGGGAGGCAGACCTAGGATCATTCAGAGATGCAGAATTGTTGTATCGTAGAGCCAAGTCGAAGTCTGAAATTATCGAAGAGCATTGGCAAGTGGCCTATGACTCGATTACATCGGCGGAGTCGGCAATCGCAGAGCATTCCGGCCACCAAGCTGAGGGAGTGATTGCAATTCTCAATTCGGCTAAAGAGGCAATGGATGCAGAAGACCCCGTGGAGGCGTTGCACATTGCTTCCTCAATTCCAGCTCACATCGAGAGCATGGGTTCGACTGATGAGGCTGCTAGCAAGTCTCTTAGTGACGCAGAGCACATAGTGGCGGCAGCAGAGGGGGACATCCAGATAGCCACTAGAGATAGGCTAGAAGAGGCTCGTAAGGCAATGGAATCAGGTGATTCAGCACTCGCCAAGGGTCTCGCAGACAGTGTTCTGAGAGACGTACGGGCAACCTCTGAAGCAATGCAAGAAGTTCAGCGTGCACTGCGACAGAAGAAGCAGATTGAGGCCAGATTCCCGGACGCGTCCAAGCAGAAATGGTCTGACCGACTACGGCGGGTAACTGAGAGTGCCGACTCTGGAGATTGGGCGAGTGCTGCAGAATCTCTGCAATCACTGACTACTGACTTACAGGCGCATGAACACAGCATCTCGGAAGCATCGGAGTTGGTGCGTTTTGTAGAAGAAGAGTGGAAAGGTCTCAGATCCAAACTGGACTCCGCTGGTATCGGCCCAGGTGATGCATCTAGGATGGAGGCCGAGAAGACTGTTGCAGATGCAGCCGCTTCTCTCTCATCTGGCGATATAGAAGCGTGTCATGCTGCTCTAGCCTCGGCAGGAGAGCACTTGGAATCACTCGGGCGATTAGCCTGATTAGGGCTCATAGCAGTAAGGGCAGTACTGTCCAATGATGTATTGCTCAGATTCCTGCTCCTGAGCAGAAAGAGGTTCTCGGCACTTGAAGCACATCACAATCTCAGTTTCCTCGAGTTGATGGTCGAGAGCGACTCTCTGATCGAACACAAAACAATCTCCGTTCCAATGTGTCCCTCCACACTCCTCAAAGTAACCTAGGATACCTCCCTCTAACTGTCGGACATCTTCGAAGCCGGCTTTCAGCATCACTGCCGATGCCTTCTCACATCGAATTCCTCCGGTGCAGTACATCACTACGGTCTTCGAACGATACTCATCAGGTAAATCCTCTATCGCTCCGGGAAACTCCCTGAAGGAGGCTATGTCTAACTCGACCGCCCCCTCAAACATCCCAACCCTAGTCTCGTAGTCGTTTCTGGTATCCAATACGACAACCTCTTCACCATCATCCAGCATATGCTTGAATTCTTCGGGTGAGATGTAGGGTCCGGTGAACTCTGCAGGTCTAATGTCATCCATTCCCAGCGAGATAATCTCCTTCTTACGCTTAACCAGCATCCTGCGGAAGGGCTGATATTCGGTATGACTGACTTTGATAGGGATGCTAGCAAAACGCTCGTCAGCATTAAGATGCGAGATGAAAAAATCGGTGGACTCCTTGGTTCCAGCGAGGAAGAAGTTGATTCCATTTGGACTGAGCAGAATCGTGCCTTTGAGGCCTGCTTCTGTACAGACGTCGAGGATAGGTTCGCGCAATTCGTCTCTATCTGGAAGGTCGACGAAGCGATATCCCGCGATGTTGACAATCATGAGAACATCACTCCGGAGGTACAATCCCGAGTTCAGTACTCCGGTTGGCAATCTCAGCGAAGATTGCGGCGACGAACTCATCTAGAGGAATTCCATTTTTCTGTCCTCCACTACGTTCTCTGACCGAAACGGTGTCTGAAGATGCCTCATCATCGCCGATAATTACCATGTATGCTGGGCGTTGCTTACGGTGAAGGCGAATCTTCCTGCCAATCGTGCTGTCTGAGTCATCTACCTGAACCCTGACTCCTGCCAGTTTGAGAGCTTCTTCCACTCTAGCAGCATGCTCCTTGTGCTTCTCTGAAATGGTGATTATCTGGACTTGAATTGGTGAAAGCCATGTAGGAAAGTTTCCAGCCCAGTGCTCGGTTAGGAAAGCCACAAATCGCTCATGAGTAGATAGTGGTGCTCTGTGGATTACAAAGACCTCTCCATTCTCGGCCCCGGTTTCATCCTTGTAGGTCAGACCGAACCTTTCCTTGGCGGCAAAATCGAGCTGTATAGTGGACATCGACTCTTCTCGTCCAAGCAGGGTTGTGAACTGAATGTCGACCTTTGGGCCGTAGAATGCAGCTTCGTCTACCGCTTCGACATAAGGCACTCCTAGACTGTCCATTATCTGCCTGAGATGATTCTCAGTTGCGGCCCAATTCTCAGGCTGATCGATGTATTTCTCTGTCTTCTCAGGGTCCCATAGTGAGAGTCGGAAGTGGTAGTCCTCGAATCCAAAAGTGGAGTAGTAGTCCTGCACCATGCGGATGTTGTCAGCAAACTCTTGGGCCACTTGGTCGAGAGTGCAGTAGATATGTGCATCATTCATCGATAGCATCCTGACGCGCAATAGTCCTGCAAGAGTTCCTGAAAGCTCGTTTCGGTATACTGTGCCGTACTCAGCGATGCGTAGAGGCAGGTCCCGGTAGGAACGCTTCTTGTTGCGGTAGACCAGATGGTGCATCGGACAATTCATCGCCTTCAGATAGTAAGTTCCGTCGTCCATCTCCATTGGAGGATACATTCCTTCTGCATAGTGCGGCAGGTGTCCGCTGGCCTCGAACAGTTGCTGCTTGCCCAGAACTGGAGTGGTGACTCGTTCGTATCCATATGCCTCCTCAGTCTCTATTGCGAAACGCTCGATTTCTGACTTGAGAATCTCGCCATTGGGGAGCCAGACTGGTAACCCTCTACCAATTAATTCGTCAATCATGTAGAGTTCCATCTCCTTGCCTATCTTCTTGTGGTCGCGCTTCCCAGCTTCCTCAATCTGACGCATCCTTTCCTTCAGCGCATCCTTGCTGGCATAACACATGCCGTAGATTCTAACCAACGACTCACGCTTGCTGTCAGCTCTCCAGTAAGCCTGACTAGTGCTCGTAAGTCTGAACCAGCGCAGGTGAGAGGTGCTTGGTACGTGGGGACCGCGGCATAAGTCTACGAAGTCGCCCTGACGGTATGCCGATGATCCGACATCGTGGCCGATGTTATCATCCATTATCTCGACTTTGAATTGGTTTCCTGCGAACATCTCTCGCAGCGATTCGTTGTCATGCTCCTCGCGAACTAGGGCATGGTTTGCTCGCACATGCTCGTTCATCTTCTTCTCAATGGCCTTGAGTTCCTCATCCCCAATAGGGTCCATGTGAAAATCATAGTAGAAGCCGTTGTCAATTGGAGGTCCGATGGTGGGTTTGGAGTCAGGGAACAATTCAGTGACTGCTTGAGCCAGTAGGTGGGCACAGGAGTGTCGCAAGATGTACAACCCCTCATCTGAGTCGCCTGAAATCGGCCGTACCAAGCAGTCCGAGTCGAGTACATGAGAGAAGTCGCGCTCAACACCGTCGACTAGGGCAGCGACGGCACCGGACTTCTTACCGTGGACATTCAGTATGACTTCGCCGGCAGTAATGCCGGATGCATACTCATGTGCTGCATCAGCACCTACATCGACTGAAATCATGCTCATCGCAGCGTCCTCAACGCGTTGGCGAGGCGCATCGGATATGAAGCCAATCGAAAAAACAGGCCGTAGGCCTGAATCACCTAAGTATGAACTGGGTTCCGGCAGTACCGTCCACCATGCCCTGCATATCGGACAAAGCCCCGATTACAGCTCGGCCTCCTGATCTTGCCACAAAGTCACAAGCGGCCTCGACTTTTGGGCCCATTGAACCCTCTTCGAAATCATACTCATTTGCCTCTTCAGGAGTAATCCGGTCTATCCTGCGAGCATCCTCAGTTCCCCAGTCAAGATACACTCCATCGGTGTCAGTGGCGAGAATTAGCAGAGATGCATCGAGCTCGAACGCCAACAGAGCACTTGCCCTGTCCTTGTCAATCACGACCTCGGCCCCTTCCAATTTACCATCCTCAGTGTAAACTGTTGGAATTCCCCCTCCACCAGCGCATATTACGGTGCAACCCTGCTTGAGTAGCCAGTGTATCGGCCTCATCTCGAAGATTCTTTGTGGGTCAGGAGAAGCAACAACCCTGCGCCAGTGCTCACCATCCGGTGCGATGCTCCACCCTCTCTCCTTGGCGAGTCGTTTGGCCTCGTCTTCGCTGTACACCGGCCCAATCGGCTTGGTAGGGTTATCGAAAGCCGGATCCTCCGGATCTACCTCTACCATCGTGAGAATTGCGGCCAAGGGTTCCTCCATTGGAAGTAAATTTCCGAGCTCCTGCTCGATCATATAACCAATCATCCCCTCAGTTTGAGCCCCTAGGATGTCGAGAGGATATTCCTCAACTTCCTCGTATGCAGCTGACTGCAGAGACAGAAGGCCGACCTGCGGCCCGTTACCATGTGAGATTACGAGTTGGTACTCCGTGGCTAGGGGTGCCAAGGCTTCGGCTGCTACAGCCACATTGGCGCGTTGGTTCTCCGCTGTGAGTGGTTCGCCCCTTCTCAGCAGGGCGTTGCCACCTAGAGCAACCACGACCCTCATGCTGCTGTCGCGCGAGCATGAAGCGATAAGAACACAGGCCCGTTGGAGGAGTCATGGTGCGACTTGGGCTGCTTGTCAATCCCGACGCCGGTCTCGGGGGTCGCCTCGGTCTGAAGGGCTCTGATGGCCAGGCTGAACTCGCTCGCTCGATGGGTGCAGAAGATCGTTCAGGGCCTCGCATGAGAGCCATGCTGGAACACTTCTCATCAATCCACAGGGCCGGGTTTGAAGAGATCTCTTGGGTTACTAGCGAGGGACGGATGGGAACTGAATGGCTCCCGGAAGCAGAGATAGGCTCGATTAGTACGGTCCATTCGAGTAGTGGAGGGACTTCTGCTACTGACACTCAAGATGCCGTCAATTCACTTCTTGAGTCAGAAATCGACCTACTGGTCTACGCCGGCGGTGACGGAACTACACGCGATGTGGTGGCTGCATTGGAATCAGCAGAATCTCCTGAAACTCCTGTAATCGGTGTGCCGACAGGAGTTAAGATGCACTCAGGCTGCTTCGCAGCCTCTCCCAAGGCAGCCGCAGAAGCGCTCTCATCTTGGCTCATAGGGGACTTACTCCTAGCAAGCACAGAGGTACTGGACCTTGACGAGGACTTGTACAGACAAGGCAAGTGGGTAGTCAGACTGTATGCAGAGGCAATGACCCCTTCGAGTCCTAGGTGGATGCAGGGATCTAAGCAGAGGATTGAGGCTAGTGGAGAAGAGGACACCACTGAGGGACTGGCTGACCACGTCCGTGAGTTGCTGGTAAGTGATGACCGCATGCTAATCTGGGGCTCGGGAGGAACCTTGCGCAGGATAGCGGAGATGAATGAGTTCCAGCCCACAAACCTCGGCATCGATGCCACAATTGGAAACGAGCAGGTTGGAACCGATCTTAGCGAGTCTGACCTGCTTGCATTGCTATCTGGACACGATGGGGTAACCACTC
>CENY01017501.1_pt1 | contig 10990 bp, 7 predicted proteins | sample 356181 | NCBI WGS metagenome assembly CENY01 (sample SAMEA2619840, study PRJEB7988) | marine metagenome | isolation source: saline water (ENVO:00002010), including
GCTAGAAATTCATTAATTACAAGATCTGGTGGATCCACTACATCTTCTCCTGGAATAAAGTCAGTATAATATCTTGGGAGAATTTGATAGCCTGAATCATATGGATCTGTGCTATCATACTGACCTGCAATTCCACGAACATCAAAGGGGGCTTCTGGCTCGTCATTTCCAATAATATCCATATCACTATCAATGCGCATAGTTACTGTAGAAGTCCCACCGTCATCTGATATTGTAAGATTGGAACTACCAGCTGTTGGCCAACTGCCATCTGTAATACTAACGGCATTAATTTTGATTAATTCAGATTCATAATCCTCTGCATTCGCAACATAATCTGCAACGGTAATAACTTGAAAATCTGGTAAGTCATTATTCTGACTGATTATGGTTATATCATCAGCACTACTAGGAATCACTTCTGTTTTTCCACTAAAAATATCTAACTCTCCTGTTACCTCAACACTATCACCAACAGCTAATTCAACATACGGTGCACTAAAATGAAAAATAACAATCCCACCCGTTCCATCTTGCAATCCATATTCCGTATTGGAACTTTGAAAATTTGGTGTTGTAACTATACCGCGAACTGTAACACTAGTACCTTCATCCTGATTCCTTGCTGCAGCAATTGTGATATAATTTGCACTTGAAAGTTCATTTATCCATGTCTGGACTAATGTTCTATTTGCAGAAGACATCAATGCGCTTGGTGGCATTTGCCCGCCATATGTCCCGCCATTTGTTATTTTATCGTAAAGAACGGAATTATCAGCGTCACCACTTGCTACTCGCAAAGCGCCGTCATATCCATTGCCTGATGATGCGACATCAACCAAATTATCATAGCTCTGCCCTGTGCTTAAATTGAGACCACCACTACCATTAGCGCCATGGCAACTTGTACAATTAGCATTCCATAATGGCTGAATGTCCGTATCATAGTCTACTGTTTGCGCAACAATAACTGTAATTAATAAAGGTATAAATAGAACTTTTCTCATGCCTAACCTCCTCATATTAGCATTATTTAATAATAAGAAATTTACCTTCCTTTATCTTACCATAAGATAAAGTTTCTTTATCCAAATTTTTAACAGTAAATAAATATAAACCTGATGCAATTGCTTGATCATCTTTTGTTATCAAATCCCATGCATGTTCTCCTCCGCTTAATTGTGGGGCTTTGTACTCATCAATATTATATACATCATTTCCTTTATAGTCAATATCATGTTCAAGAATATCTACTAAATCTCCTGCAAGTGTAAAAATTCGTATTTCTGCTTTACGTGGTAAATTAGTAAACCATATCATTTGTGATCTACTACCATACCCATCCCATTTTGCTTGTCCTTTATATGGGTTTGGATAAACACTTGGATCAGCAGTCCAATCGGATGGGTTTGGTTTTACACCTGGATAAACATACCTTCTATTCGCATAAATAGAGCTTTCTAAACTTTCCAGATTTGCATCTGTATCTCCTCGATCATATGCTGTAACTGTATAGTAGTTAAGCCATCCATTTTTCACATGATCATTCACAAATTTATAATGATAAAATGAACCATTAATTTCAACGCTATCTGATTCACCAAATTCATTAACAATCCTAATTAATTCAAATCCTGTATTATATCCAATATCCATATGATTTGGATCGGATAAATCATATTCACCTAATAAAGTAAATTCATTATCAGAATCATTCATTGTCTTTCGAGCGCCATAAACACGATATCCTTCAAAATCCATTTCGCGACTGATTGGATCAATAAAACTTTCTGCATTATCCTGCCAATAAATCGTAACCATCTGATCATCAACATCAATTGCTATATTTGGTACTGGAGGTGGCTCTGGTAATATATAACGATCAATGATTCCATCGCTATCTAGATCTTCATCCGGATCAAGAATATTATTTCGATTCTTATCTTCCCCATTATATGCCCGTTGAGCCCAATCAGCATTCACATATAAATTTTTTCTTCGCTCTGGAGAATCATCACCAGACCCATCCCATTTTGCTGTAACAACTGCCATCACAATATTACATGAATCACCTGGTGGCAACTCCCAATAAGATGAATCATTTTCTATTGGCACACTTCCAAATGGCCCTGCTGAAAATAAAAATATCCAACTATTGGGCTCGTTTGGATATCCATCAGCTCCATACTCAGGTCCAGTTCCTTTTGCTACAGAACTAGATAATTTTTGATACCTTTCATTATCATCTAACGGCATACTATATACTGGATAGGATGAATTATTGGAGTTAGTCCAAACCCATTGATTGTAGTTGGACTGTACATATGGGCGAGGAACATTCCCTCCAAGCCAAGTAATCCCAATATAACTTTGAGCCCACCCATCATCTCCATCTACATCATATTGATATGCAATATCTCGACTGAACTGTGAGTCATCACTAGAAACATCAAACCCATCCAAATTATCATACCAAGTAAACCCGCCGCCAGGTTCATATTTATTTGTATAATTCATATTTGCGACAGAAGCATCTGTCCATAAACCAGCATACAAGTTTTCTATAGTCTGATCTGATTGATTAATTATTGTATAACTCAAAATAACAAATGCATCTGCAAAAGAAAAATTCCAAGCGTATGATTTCAGTCGTACATCAATTCCTAATGGTACATGATTTGGTATATTGAAATCGTCAGATGGGTCAGTACCATAATCACGAAACATTGTATTAAAATCTTGATGAGATGTGGCATACGGTGAAAAATATTGGGCAATAGAATCTAATGAAGTGGAAGATATGGAAGATTCAATATCTATATTTTTAACTGCAGAAAACTCGAAGCCTTCTTGGCCAGATTCAAATACCCCATCAACAATTGCGGTTGAAACACGACGTTGCCCATTAACAATTCCACCAATCCATAATCCGGCATAGGAAAAATGTTCTACTTGATCTCTAAGAATTTCCGTATTCTGCTTGTATTGGCAGGAAGGTAAAATTCTTCCATCAATTTTATTCCAGCCATTTCCTAAAACCCCAAAATTCGTTACGGTTAAACCAAGTTGTCCTACGGAAGTATATTTATCATATACATCGGTAACTGATTGTGCGGCAACAAAAGATGGCAACACAATAGCAAAAAGTATGATATAAAAAAATCTATTCACCCACTCCCCGGTTTGGACTACTAATAGTATAAGTCAAATTAATGAAACAGATTTGAATTTACCAATGGATTGGACAGAAGGTTATTTCATTAACATCAGCTTCTGTGTTTTTATTTTCTTATCATATTCAAGTGAAAGAAAATATATACCACTAGATAAATTATCCGCATTCCATATAAAGTGATAATATCCAGCAGGAGTTTTTGCATGATATATATTTTGTATTAAACGTCCATTGATATCATAGATATTTAGTGAAACAATTGTTCTATTATTGATAGAAAATGAAATCTTAGTATTTGGATTAAATGGGTTTGGGTATGGAGGATATAATTCAATTATTTCAGGAGTTAAATGATTGTTAACTATTGAAACTACAATACTATCGTTCCATGCTCTTCCAGGTGTGCCAAAATCTCCATCGCCATATGAAATAGTTGATGCTGTCCAGTTAGTATCTACATCATTATCCATTAAAGGATCTTCAAGATACATGGAAACACCATTGGAATAAGGAAATGTTATTCCATAAGAAATATTATCCACAACCTTTTCATCTTGATCCAGCAAAATAATTTCATCATCACTATTTGCTAATGCGAATGATGTATATGTATAATCAGAAACATAGCCTCCGTTTACATTTTCATCACTGTTTCGCCCTAAGACCATGTATTCTCCTGGCTGAAGTTCTATTGATGATGTAATTATATGAGAATCACTTCCTTCATCCATAATAGTCCAGCCATTCAAATTAATTGGAATAGAGTCCAGATTAAATACTTCAAACCATTCTCCATAAGAATCTGATACAGCAGAAGGATTTGGCATTACTTCACTAATTACCAAGTTATAATCAGACTCATCTCCACTTGGGAATTGAAAATCAGCGAACACAGGTAAATGATCCGATGCTCCATGTAATGCATCAGCAATCTCTTGGCTAACAGCGCTATTAGTTCCGCTATTAATTGCTTGATTAAAGTGTGCTCCATCATTTCCCAAAACGATATAAGTATTTTCAACATAAGTCATTTCATAGGTTTCTTCCATCACAGCTGAAGAGGCAAATATCCAATCAAATCGATCATCCATTCCACCATTTGCTCCACCTCCAAATTGTGTCGTTCTAGGGGATTGGGTATGTACATCTGCAAAAGAACTATTATTATGCCAATGTCCAATACGATTGATAGGATCAAATAATTGACCAGAAATATTTTCTCCGGCAACAGTTAACATATCAAATGCAGGTTCTGAAGTTGAGCTGTTACTATAAATATTAAAATCTCCACACACTATAAAATGAGAACCTAATGGTAAAGTATCTAAATAACTTCTTAATGCAGTTGCTTCTAATAGACGCTCTTGAGCATTGCTAGTACCAGAACTAGCTTTTAAATGGACACCATATACTCGAAACTGGACAGAAGATTCTATATGCTGCAACACCCATTCAATTACATCTCTTGTCCCAGATCCTTGAGCTGTGTTAATCACAGATGTACTGATATAATTGAAATACTGTGGCTTATAATATAATGCAATGTCCTGACTAGCTGACTGATTGGTAAACTCTGCCCCCACCCACTCATTTGGTTGAGCAACATCTAATACATCACTTAAAAAGTGATTAAACCCTTCGTTTGCATTCACCTCTTGGCAAATAATTATATCTGGCTGTATCTCATCAATAATTAATTGGTACAATGGTTCCCGATCATCTTCGTCTTCATAATTCAACAGGTTATATGTTAATATAGTATGGCTAGACTGCGCACAAAGCGTACTTAGAGATAGATATCCAATAAATAAAAATAATTTTATATACATTATAATTCTATTTGGATCGACCCAATTTCAATCCCTCGATGATTTTTCAATTTGATATTGTGATAGATGTTCAAAGCTTCTAGTTCATCTTCATTAATTAATTTTAGTTCGTTTAGCACTGCTAATATTGCAGCTGGATTACAACGTTGATTCCCATCAATTATTTTTAATGCTATACCATACACATCTCCCTGAGAGGTGCGAACTCCAACTCCGCGAACTCCCTCCCCTCCAACTTTAGTTATAGCATTTCCATTCATTGCCTGAATAAAATCTGTATCAAATCTATCTTTCCCAGCAATTTGATATGGATTAGATATAACAGCATCATATAATATATTTAATTCATCATAATCAGTGCTCGCAAGTTTCTGATACATAAGCGCAAGGTTGTATAATGGCAAAAAGGGGACTGGAGCACTACACCCATCAATAGCAATAGGAAATTCTTCTAGTTCAGAAAAACGTTTAACCTGTTCTAGTATTTGTTTTTGAACTGCATGATTTTCGTCCGTATAGCCTTTAGGATCTTCTTTTAAATATTTTGCTAAAGATAGCATACCAGCATGCTTCCCGCTGCAATTATTATGTAGTGGATTTGGCTTCTCATTATTATATAATAACGTCTTTTTAGAGTTCTTATCATAAGGAGAATGTGCACCACATTCATAATATGATAAATCATATCCTACTTTTTTTAACATTTCGTTCGCAGTATTTACGTGTACATCCTCCCCATTATGCGATGCGCACATAAGCGCTATTTCCTTACTTGAAAAATTGAAATGCTTCACGGCTCCAGCTTTTACAGAAGCAGAAGCTTGAAAAGGTTTTAATGCGGAACGAACACAGGTTAAATAATGAGCATCTCCATTGCTGTAAATAATTTCACCTTTTGAATCAACTACTACAACAAACCCAACATGCATGCTTTCAATAAAATCACCTCGATGAACTTTACATAGAACTGGCATAGCTTATTTTACAGCAAATGATGCAAATTGAAATTTAAAACCATTTTTTTTCAACTTAGGAATCTCATTTTTTAGTACCTGTAGCGTTAACTTTTTTGCATGACCAATTCCTATGGCACTACCTTTTGCTTCCGCTTTATCTACTAACTTATATAATTGCTCACGAATTTTGTTTTTATCGTTATCATTATCAAGAAACACATGCCTTCTTGCCGTAGGGACTCCTCTTGTTCGCATAATATCTTCCGCCACAGTTTGAGAAGTTGTTCGACTATCAATAAAATACTTTCCATGACGTTTTAATACATTGCTGACAATATTCATTATTCTTTTATCTGCAGTTGCTTTTGACCCTTGATGATTATTCAATCCAACTGCTTCTGGATATTCGGAAATTACTTTTTCTACTCTTTCTTCTATTTCACTGCTAGTCATCGATGCAGTAAGTATGTATTCTAACTCGCCACGTGTATCATTGGTAGACTCCATAGGCATGTGAATGATAACCTCATATTCTTTATTATCTGCTTTTTGGGAAAAGATTTTGCTGTTTTTATGTCCTGGGATTACAGCAAAAGTTAAATCTGCATCAAGAGTTAAAAACCCTTCAGATACTTCATCATTTCTATATCCGAAATCATCAATTATAATAATAATATTTCCTCGTTCTGGCTCTTCAACAATCGGAATGGATTGAGGTATTGGAACCATAGGAATCTCTGGCTCCTCACTTCGTGATTTTAAAACAAGAACAATGCAAATAGATAATAAAACAACAATTAAAACAAATAGACTTTTTAATCGATTAAAAATCATTATGGCAATTTTATTGATATATCAAGCATTTGCGGAAGACCTAAATGTTGGGATCCAATCTGAATTCCATAATGGAAATTTAATAAACCTAATCGAACACCAAAACCACCAGATACTACTGTGACTTCTTTAGATGATTGCGTTCCAAAACGAAGATCAAATTTTTCAAATTTTGTTTCGCTAGCTACTCGAATAATTGATCCATCAACAAAAGAGGATTTTTCTGCAGATAAAGAAATTTTATGGTCCCATTTTGATGTAGGAAGTTTATAAGATAGTGCAGATAAAAAACGAAGTGGAAGAGATGGATTGTAACTATCAGTTTTATTGATATATCCTGAATTTAATATTGAAAATCCTAAGTCAATATTCTTACCAAAAGAACGTGTAATTCCTACATCAAAAGTTGCACCGGAAACGTTTTCTGTATACAATTGGATCAATAAATACTGAAGAGTTGCTCCAACTTTAAGCGACCCATAAGATTGCGAATAACTGCTAGCTACAGCAAATGAAGTGGAGCTAAATGTTGCTAGTGGATCATCAGTTGGTCGGTTACTTCTAAGCTCAAGATCACTTATTCCCATATGCCTAATATTCAGTCCAATATTTCCACGGCCTAATTTTGATGCCAAAGAAAAAGATGAGTTTGAAATATTATTAAACCAAGTTCCATAGGATATATTCATAGAAGCTCCTTTATTTGGAGCAATAAGTAATGCAGGGTTATTTATAGATAAACTTCCAAAAAGAGGGCTGGGCCCAAAAGCTAATTCAATCGCACTCGATGGAACAGATAAAAATTGTGTACCTAAACTATAACTAAAATTAATTAAGGTAATTAATAATAAAACGTGTCTAAAAATTAAATGCATATGTAAATACATGAATCAATCCTTGGGAAACCGAGTGTGGCTCTACTACTACAGCATAATCAAAAAAAGCATCATTCGTTTTTAAGAAAGTAAAATTTAATCCAGCGCCCAAAGAAAATCTTGAATTTCCAAATCCTGCACGAATGAAATATTTCTCTGAAAAATGATATTCTCCACCTAATCTCAATTTCGTTCCTAATATATCTTTTTGACTCGCTACAACCCCAATATCTCCTACAAGATATATTTGTTGAAAAGTAAATGTTGTCCCAAATTGATACATAGTTGGGAAAGATTCTTTGTAAATACGTCCCTCTCCTTCAAGAACTTGCCCCGTATTCCATTGATAATTAGTATTCAAATCTTTTATAACAAAAGCAAAATTCCATTTTTCTTCTGATAAAAACATAAATCCAATATCGAATCCAGTTCCTTTTCCAGCTAATTTACTTTCATTCATTGGAAGTTGATGGTTGAGTATTTTTACATTAATTCCCAATGATAACCAAGGAGTTATACGTTGGGCAAAACTGATATAAATTGCATCTTCACTTGTTGATAACTCTTGTGTTTTATACCCAGATGTTGTTCGACCTTGAATATTATCCACTCCGCTACTTATCCATGCAACACCAAGTCCAGCTGTAGGTGGCAAATTTGAAGAAACACTTGACATCATTAATCTTCTATCGAGATTCAATGAATGATATGAAAAACCAACTTGCTTTTTATCAATAAAAGCTAGCGTTGCTGGATTATGATATGCTGCAAATCCTTGATCAATTTCTGCTGTAAACCCACTCCCCATTGATAATGATCTAGCTGAAGTACCCATCCGTAAAAATGCTCCAGAATAACTTGCATAGTCTGAACCATAAATCGATGGAACTAAAACAATGAACAATAAAATATAGCGTTTCATCTATTTTACCACAATTAGCTTAACCCAATGAGGTGAGGGTTTGCTGCTTTGATTTTCAGGATATGTAAGCTTTACAAAATAAACACCATTATGAACATAAGCCCCTTGTTGATCGCGCCCATCCCATTTTAATGCACCTGATGATGAGATGCGTTTATCAAATGATCCGGCATATACTTTTTCCATAGCAAAATTATATATATCAATATCAATAACAAATGTACCGGGCCACTCATTTGTATGAAAACGCACATATCCATTATCATTACGTACATTATGAGTATATGGAGAAAAAGGATTTGGGTAGGCATAATCCTCATTGATATCATATTCTGCGCGAAAAATTTTCCAATTTAATCCATCGAGATCATATGAATGGGCTGCTCCGTCACCTGTTCCTATCCAAATAGAACGATCACCATAGTATGGACGGTCATCAAATGCTACACTATACACTTCATCTGCTAATACTTCATCTATATTATATATAGCCGTATTAGGAACAGGAATTGCTTGATGTGCAGGATTATATAATGCCCAATTTATTCCATCCTCTGTTTTCCAAAGACCATTTGCTGATGCAGCAAATACTAAAGAATCAAATGAAGCTATATTATATATTCTCTCACCTAATAGTGCAGTATTCCATGATAATCCATCATCAATTGTGTAGCTTAAACCACGTTGTTCTGTTGGGTCATCTGCGTTCACTGTAGCTGCCCATATGATTCGTTTTCCATTTAACCTTTGAGCTTCTAAACCAACAACAAAATTTCCAGATAGATTATCCATTGGGTATGAATAATGCTCCCAATCAATACAATTACCAGAGCCAAGGATTCCTCGATTTATACCATTTGCTGTTCCAACCCAAATTGTATCACCATAGCTTAACACTGAAAATGCCTTATGGTTATGATTCCCACCATCAAGTGGGTCTCGGGGGTTTAAATAATAATCTTTTAATATATATTTACCTCCTACTCTTACATAAGAAGTGTCCTTACAAGTTGTTAATTCATATTGGTTATCCATTGGCAGTGGAACTCTTTCCCATACTTGATCGCTAAACTTAAATCTCCGCAAACCTCCTGCCCAACTCGCTGTCCAAGCGAATTCTTCTGAAAGATCCATATCATACGTAACGTTAGCTTGCGGGACAGTTACAGGCAAAACTGCAATAAACCCAATATCACCGAATGGTATAGTATCTGAAAGAGCATCATCCATTGGCTGATCATAATAGATCCAATTTATCGTACTATCAGTCGCATCTGTTGTAAATACGATGCCCTTCCCAATAGGAATATCATTTTCACTTCCTGCAGCTGCAGCAAACATAAATTTTTCATAAGGGCCTCCAGGGTCTCCCGTTGTCATAGCAGAGATTCCTCCAGATGGAATTCTATTAGTATAAGCACCATTAGTTAATTCCATCGTGTCTTGTAATGTTTCAACAGTAAGTGAATCGCGTACTATGCTAATCCCTAAACCAGTGCCTAACCAAACTAAGTTATCACTCTGCAAAATTATTTCTGTTACTACATTGCTCCGCATAGTATTCGTACTCGATAATAAAGAATCTGTAGAATCAGCAATTATGGAACGAAAAGCATAATCTGATGGAAATAACTTTTGAGCAGAGATAAAATCTGCATTGAAAATTATTATTATATAAAATATAAATCTTTTCATTCTACAATGACCCTATGTATCAGTGTGTCTGAATAAGTATTAGACATATCCATTGCGTCAAAAATCCAATGAAAAGTTCCAGTTTTTGTCTGCAATGAGGGGTCAAGATTGCCAGAGCCAAAGATTGGTACGCGGAAACTATATATTGCATCATTAGCTATTGAATCACCGCTAGTAAAATTTGGTTCATAAATTATCACTTCACTTCCATCATCATACAGATTAATTAAGTTTCCTTTATTAAGAAAAGAATCTCCTTCAACATGATATGAAACAAATCCAACTCTTCTTATATCATCTAATCCATTTGCATCATGTGCTTTGGCTTTTACAATTTTAAATATCACACTGTTATCTGTTGGTCTTACTATCGTATCTGGTGCAATTATGTATTGTAATTGTGGTATAATATTTCCCAAATAAAATGAGTCTCTTAGCATAAATGTAGAGCCATTGCCATAATTTGCTTGAAATTTGACATGCACTTTTCCCGTATCATCTAACGCGATAGGGTTTGCTAAAAACAACGTATCATTCAAGATTTTTAAAGAATATAAATGATCTCCTCTTATTATATCTCCATTTTCCCCATCATCATTAAGCGATAAATTATCTGGAGAGACTGTTGTATCTGTACCATACCAATATAAGATCGTACTTTCTAATGGAGATCGGCTTATACTAGGCTCCACATCAATTGCAAA
>CENY01015145.1_pt1 | contig 10989 bp, 9 predicted proteins | sample 356181 | NCBI WGS metagenome assembly CENY01 (sample SAMEA2619840, study PRJEB7988) | marine metagenome | isolation source: saline water (ENVO:00002010), including
TTGCGCGGATATGCGGACGCGAACTATCGGCCGGATGATGGCGGGCTTGTAGTCGTTGGAGATGTTGGTTTCGACGAGGTTGCCGACATGGTCAGGACTCATTTCGGTGACTGGAAGGGGACTCCGGAGCAGATTGCGGACTTTACGGTTCAGCCGGCCTCGGTGAAGCGCCGTGTAGTCCTGGTACACCGGGAGGGTGCGGTTCAGAGCGAAGTCAGGATCGGACATGTGGGGGCAGCTCGCTCGACACCCGATTACTACGCGCTTTCGATGGCCAACATGGTGCTCGGTGGGATGTTTACGAGCAGGTTGAACCTCAATCTTCGCGAACGGAACGGGTTCACCTACGGTGTCCGGTCTCGATTTACATTTCGGTCCCGACCGGGTCCTTTCCAAATCTCTACATCTGTTGGAAACGACGTGACTACAGCAGCCATCCGGGAAGCCATGATTGAGTTGATAGCGATGGCTGACAGGGGACCTACTCCAGATGAAGTCGCTGCGGCTCGAGATTATGCGGCAGGCGTATTTGGTCTTCAGCTTGAGACATCAGGACAGGTGGCAACACGAATCAATCAGCTCCTGATTTATGGACTAGATGAGGATCATTACGATCGGTATCGGGACGACGTCAGGGCGGTAAATGCAGAGGTAGCCGCCAGCGCAGCTGCAGAGCACATGAGACCCAGCCAAGCTCAGATCGTAGTGGTGGGTGATGCCGATGAGGTGGCGCAGCCGCTGGAAGAGCTGGACCTAGCCAGTGTAGAGATTGTTACAGTAGACTGATCGGTCTCTGCCGTTGCGGGATTAGTTAAGCGCGAGCCGTAATGCTCGAGACCACCGCGACTGAGAGTGTCTACAGCGGTTTAACGGATTAACGTTAAGCTGTATTCAGTAGTCAGTAGCTTTAGTGTTAATCGCCTCATGAAGAGCTGTCCTAATTTCGCCCTCTAATAGCGTCACAAGAATAGGACGATCGGTGTTTAGGGCCCAGTGCCACTCGGTATTCTGAGCTTGGCACGCAGTATGCACTGTAAGTGGCTTGTAACGGGAGGGCGTCCGATAGGAAAGCGGACTGCCACCGCGAGGAGGCGGAGATTGGCTATGGGACGACAGAAGAGAGAAACCGATTTGCGGATCTTACCGAGTGAGGCTCGGGAGCATCGGCTAATGCTCGGTGAGATGACTGACTCGGAGGTGGTCCAAGCTTCTCTCGATGGTGACGCTCGTGCCTTCGGAGAACTCGTTCGCCGCTACGACAAGAGGTTACTCAACTTCGTCTATCGAACGATTGGGGATCGGGATCGCGGTCAGGACTTAGTTCAGGAGACCTTTGTGCGGGTCTATAGGCATCTTCATCGCTTCGACCAGACTAAGAAGTTCTCAACCTGGATCTACACAATTGCTAGCAACCTTGCGAAGAACGAGCTTCGGAATCGGTCTCGCAATCCGCTCGTCCTGTTCCAGACACTCAAGAAGAACTGGGACGCCGACAACCGACCACTTGAATGGGAGGACACTCAGTACAAACCAGACGATCTGTTCAGAAAGAGGCACCTGCGTGCCAAGGTCGAACAGGCTGTTAAGCAGCTACCTGAGCATCACCGTGTCGTTTTCGTCCTTCGAGAGATGGAAGGGAAAACCTACGAGGAGATAGCGGACATAACTGGCTGTAATCTGGGTACCGTAAAGAGTCGACTGAACCGAGCACGGAATAAATTCGCGCATATCATTGGGCCGCTAATTGAATGACCCGAGTAGTTCGCGCTAGCGAGGTACGTTTAGGCTAAGGGGAAAGCACCAATTCCCTGAAAAATTCGCAGGAACTCGTGAGGAACTGGGGAACCCGACGACCGAGCGTCAGTATCATCTGAGCGTGGTTCCCAGGCCGATGGAGTCTGGGCCTAGATCGGCGAGCTGTCGAGAATGAATTGTACCGACGTCTTAGAGTGTTTCACTGACTACCTCGATGGCGCATCCGCGCCAAGCGAGGAGATAGCGATAGAAGAGCATTTTCGGCAGTGCTCTGAATGTTCTCGTTACAGGGACGTACTCGTTCGCGGTGCTGAGCTGCTCCGGAGTCTTCCGGAACCCGACCTGAAAGATGATTTTACGCCGAGGCTTGAGCATCGGCTCTATCACGTAGATGACGACCGCGCCATCGCGGCCCATTCTGGTTCCCGTATCCAGGCGCTGGCGGTGGTAGGGATTGCGCTGCTTCTGACCGGGGTCGCGTGGTCACCGACTCTGTTTGTTCGTGGACCTGCCGTCGAACTCCCAGTCATTGTCGTGGACGAACCTCCCATACGCGGAGCAGGGTACACGTCCTATTCGATGCCGATTGACGTTCTAGGCTCAAATCCTCTGGGCCAAGGAGCCGAACTCAAAGAAAACATATGGGTGAACCAGCTCATCTACGATTATTCACCTCTCTCAGATCGGTATGAGCGGCGTCCACGTGTGCGTCGAGTCGGTCAGTTTGACCGCTGAACGGATCAGACGTAGTTCCCGCGCTAGGCAAATCACGAGGAGGCGTATTTTACCTCCATGGTGCCGATCATTTCCGTAAGGAAGAAGCCGTTCGGTCATTGATCGAAGCCCATTTGGAAGAAGCGACGCGCGATTTCAATCTGGACCTTCTTAGAGGGAGTGAGGTCAACGCAGAGACATTAGCTTCGGTGATCGCGACGCCACCCATGATGGCTGAATGGCGAGTCGTGGTAGTTCGCGAGGTAGAAGGTCTCGCGTCCTCTAAGCACGCCCGCGATGAGTTAGTTCGGATAGCGCAGGATCCCCCTCCAGGGCTCGCATTGATCATGAGTTGCACAGTCCCTGTAGGTTCGAAGGCCAAGTTCTATGCTTCTCTAGCCAAGGTCTCACAGTCTACGGAATTCAAAGCAATCACTGACGCTGACGTTCCTGGGTGGATCATGCACCGGGCGGAAGCTGAGCATCAAGTCGAATTTAGTGCCGATGCGGCTCGGGCACTCGGTGTCGCGATTGGCAACAACTTGGGTGTCCTCTCTCAAGAGCTGACTAAACTCGCTGATTTCGTGGGTGACCGACGTACAGTTCAGGTTGAGGACGTAGAGGCTGCGGGAACAAAGCTTCCTTCTCAGGATCGCTGGAGGTGGTTCGATCTTGTGGGTGAAAGAAAATTCGAGGAGGCTGCCACGACTCTGCCAATCTTACTGCAACAGGGGGAGAATGGCGTTGGACTTGTAATTGGGTTGGCGACTCACCTGCTGCGCTTAGGAATCGCGGCGGAGGAAGGCTCCGGAGGGCTCGAGCATGCCTTGCCGAGGCATCAGCAGTGGCTGGCCAGCAGGATTGCAAGTCAGGCGTTGGGGTGGAAGCAAGACGAAATCGATGAGGCGCTTAGGTCTCTCCTAGACGTAGACCGTCTCCTGAAGACAAGCCCGCACACGGATGAACATTTTCTAGAAGCGTGGATCCTCGGCATTCGGGTGCGAGCAGAGGCAAAATGAGAATAAGACTAGGTGTGACAGAACGGACGAGTGCTGAGCAGACGATCTTGGTCGCAGTTCTCATTGCGGTCGCGCTAGTTTCGGGAAGCCCTAAGATTGTTTCCGCTCAATCCTCACTTGAGCAGGTGGAGCGCCTCACTCGGTTGGGAAGAACGGAGGAGGCTCGAGCGGTACTACTTGAGTGGTGGGAAGAAGACCGTATCGAGGCATCGCGTCGGGAGAGACAACGAGGCCTGTGGCTTAGGGGGAGATTGACAGTCGATCCTAGGCAAGCCGAACTCGACTTCCAGCGGCTAGCTTTGCTATACCCGAGTGGGCAGTTTGCTCCTGACGCTGTGCTGAGGCTGGCCCAGGCCTCATGGGCGATGGGGGATGAAGATACTGCACGTAGGCATCTAGCCACTTTAGAGCGGGACTATCCTCGCTCTGAGGCGTTTGAGCGAGCAAGAGAGTGGATCGCGGATGCTGGGCCACTCCCTCCGAGGGGTGACACCCCCACAACTTCCGACGGTGGGGTGCAGGTCACAGAGGAGTTAGGGCTGTCAGCGGTTCAGGAGTCGACGGTTGTGGACCCGGAAGTGGATGAGTCGAATGCTGTGGACGACGTTAGTGAGTCTGTCGATGCATTAGCGATGAATTACAAGGTGCAGCTAGGAGCTTTCGCGCACCACGATCGTGCGGTCGCTCTGTATGAAGAGGTTAGCGCGAGAGGGATAGATGTCCGCATCGTGACTGTCGATGGGAGCCAATTCACCCATGTACGCGCTGGTCGCTTTTCTGTTCGGTCAGAAGCGGTCGAGTTGCTCGAAGCACTAGCCGAGCAAGGGATAAGGGCAGCGTTGATTCGAGACGCTAGGGAAGAGAGGCCAGCCGGAAGCTAGGCTTGGTCAGCCCGCTGGCATCCCTGAGTTCCACATATCAACAACGATCTTCCAAGATCCATCTGACTGCTTTTTCCATGTATGGAAGTCGCGCACAACATCTCGGCCTGGCTCTTCACCTTCACGCTCGATCGTGATGTTACCAATAGCAAAGGTCCATCCTATATCACCGGACGCGGCAACCTCTGCCCGAACGAGTTCAAATGCGAGCGAAACACCTGGTGTGACAATAAAGCCGAATTGGTAGTCCTCAACTCCTGCAAGCCCCTCGTCTACGATCGCTGCGTTGGGTGGAATCATTATGGCCGTCTCGTCGTACATACTGACGACCGCTGCAGCGTCCTTGCTAGAGGCAGCTTCTTGATACGCTAGAGCCGCTGCTCGTAAAGACTCGATGTCTGCTTGCGTGCCCGTATCCCGAGTTGTGTCGGCTGAATCGGACTGACACCCGGAAAGGGTTAGGCCGAGAGTTAGGCCGATGATTCCGAGTCCTTTGATCCCAAAGTTTTTCATGACAACTCCATGACTAGTGTGATCGTCGTTCTAGTTAGCTCGCTGGCTATGCGGGCCATGTCTTGTCGAACTGTCGTAACAGTAATTGAAATCGGGTCTATGGACGCGACCACAGCGAGAGATGTCTAGCGGCATGGGTTTTGACGCCGAGTCGAACGCGTATCAGTGTGTGGTTGAGGTTTAGCTTCTTAAGCAAAACAGGCAACAGTTTCGGCACCCTGTCTTGAGCGCCTTTCATACCCCAATAACTTCACTGATGGCTTCGGGCGACACACCTCTTATGCAGCAGTGGCGGGAAGCGAAATCCCGGCACCGAGATTCTCTGCTATTCTTTCGCGTAGGCGACTTTTACGAGCTTTTCCACAGCGATGCTGAGGAGGGTGCGAGGTTGCTGGGCCTTACGCTGACCTCGCGGAACAATGGGGCAGCCGCGAGAGTGCCGTTGGCCGGTATTCCCGCTAAGGCTTTGGACGACTATCTGGCCCGCCTCGTGAAGATGGGACGTCGGGTGGCAATCTGTGACCAAGTCGAAGATCCAGCTCAGGCTAAGGGCATAGTGAAGCGCGAGGTGACCGAGACGGTCACGCCTGGCACCGTAGTGGCGGATAGCCTGCTCAATGACCGCAAGAACAACTTTCTAGTGTCTATAGTTGGGGCTGGTGAGGCCGGGTACGCGTTGGCCCGACTTGATGTTTCAACTGGAGAAGTTGCCGTTAAGGCCGTTCCAAAAGACGAATTGCGGGCCGAGCTCGGCTGTCTTGAGCCCTCTGAGGTTCTCATCCCACGAGCATTGGCCGAGGACGAAGGCCTTGGGTGGTCGGTCTCAGGCGATGTTCCGCGGACTATTAGGGACGACTGGATGTTTGAGGTGGATGTTTGCACCTCAGAGTTGCTTCGGATATACGGGCTACAAGCCCTAGACGGTCTGGGCTTTCAGTCTGGTGATGCTGAGCTCGTTCGTGCTACTGGGTCGCTGATCCAATACTTAGGTGAGATTCGCCCCTCGGGAGTAACCCACTTAAAGCCCGTTCGCGTTCTCCGACCCGGACGTGTGATGCTTTTAGACGAGATGACGCGACGTAATCTTGAGTTGATTGAGCCAATGCGGGGGGGAGAAGAAGGCGGGACACTCTTAGACGTACTCGATGATACTGTGACAGCTATGGGTGGCCGCCAACTTAGGAGGTGGGTGCTCGAACCACTGGTGGTTACTGAAGAGATTTGGGCTAGGCAGAATGCCGTTTCAGAATTGGTCGATGCACCCGAACTGCGTCAGAGCCTTCGTGACGCGCTGGGTGGGGTTAGTGACCTTGAGAGAATCGCGGGCAAATTCGGTACCCTACGCGTCGCGCCGCGTGATCTCATGAGCCTCCGGATCTCTCTCCAAAGGCTTCCTCTGATTAAGGAGGCTTGCTCCGGAGCTTCATCAGATCTCTTGAGGTCGTTGGGTGTTGAGATCGATCTATTAGAGGACATTGGTGACCTACTGAGCCGGGCAATCGCAGATGATCCTCCAGCAACTCTCCACGAAGGCGGGGTCATTCGGGAAGGTTGGTCCGCTGAACTCGACGATATTCGGGAGATTCGTGATGGCGCTCGCGACTTCATTGCCGGTCTACAAGTTCGCGAGCGTGAGCGTACGGGGATCGGCTCACTCAAGGTTGGATTTAACAAGGTCTTTGGTTACTACCTCGAGGTGACTAAGGCGAACCTCGACAAAGTTCCCGAAGACTATGTAAGAAAGCAGACACTTACGAACGGAGAACGCTATTTCACCCCAGAGCTGAAGCAGTGGGAGGAAAAAGTTTTTGAAGCGGATGACCGTATAGGAAGTCTGGAGATTGAGCTGTTCGCCGGGGTTCGAGAGCAGGTAGCGGAAGCTCTAGCCCGGCTTCAGGACTCCGGCGCTAGAGCGGCATCGCTTGATGTGCTGAGCACGCTCGCTGAAGTGGCGGTGCGACGGGAATACGTTTGCCCTGAAGTCCACACGGGCTTCGACTTAGAGATCCGTTCGGGGCGTCACCCAGTTGTCGAAACTATGATGCCCCGCGAGGAGTTTATTCCCAACGATCTCGTGCTTGGTGATGATGGATACATCGTTGTTCTGACTGGGCCAAACATGGCGGGCAAGAGCACCGTTTTGCGACAGATCGGACTCATCCAATTGCTAGCGCAAGTGGGGTCTTTTGTTCCTGCAAGCGCAGCACGCCTAGCGGTTTCAGACCGGATCTTCACCCGTGTAGGAGCCTCGGACAATTTAGCTCGAGGTCAATCGACGTTCATGGTTGAAATGAGCGAGACTGCTGCGATCGTTCACGGAGCGACTGACCGAAGTCTTGTACTGCTCGACGAGATAGGACGAGGGACATCAACGTATGACGGCGTATCAATAGCCTGGGCTGTCACGGAGCATGTGCATGAGCATATAGGGGCAAAGACTGTTTTTGCTACTCACTATCATGAGCTCACCCAGCTTGGTGATCTTCTTGCCGGGGTGAAGAATATGAACGTTTCAGTTCGAGAGGTGGGTGACGAGATTGTATTCCTTCGCCGTCTCGTATCAGGAGGTGCGGATCGCTCGTACGGGATTCAAGTAGCAAGGCTTGCCGGCCTTCCGGATGGTATCGTGGCTCGAGCTCGGGAACTTCTTTTCGAGCTTGAGGGAACACATACTGGAGGTGGGGAGGGGTTGGGTCGCCATGGGGTGCTTCGACCAAGCTCTGAACCTCCTCCGGATCAACTTTCCATGTTTTATGCGGAGCATCCGATAATGGCTCGACTAAGAGCAATCGATCCAGACACAATCTCACCGCGTGAAGCGCTTGATATTATCTATGAGCTCGGCGGGATCGAGCGACCCGGAGATAAAGGTTGAAGGTTGTGCGGAAGGTTCTAGGCTTGGCAGTGTGCGTATCGGTACCTGCATGTGGTGGTGATGAGATTGAAAGGCCGCGCTTTCTCTCTGGTGAGGTGCCTATAGAGTACCCGCTCCAAATGTGGGATCAGGACATGGAGGGCGAGACGGTTCTAACAGTCCGCGTGAGCGCTACCGGTGCCGTTGACAGCGTCAGAGTGCTTGAGTCTTCGGGCCACTGGGCTTTTGACTCTGCTGCGGTGGAAGGGGCTCGCCACCTGCAGTTTTCGTCCGCTCGTCAGGGTGATAAGCAGGTTGAGGTATGGGCGCATGTACCTGTTCGGTTCTCCAAAAGCTCACGACCGGACAGTTTAGACTCCGGACCGAACTCCCGATAGGAAATCTACATGGCTGATCGCCATCCACGTCCTTACGACAGCGTCCTAGAACTCATCGGCTGGACTCCTATGGTTCGTCTGAACTCTGTCGTCGGTGACACTCCAACTCCTGTCTATGCAAAGTGTGAATTCTTCGGGCCGGGTGGTTCGATCAAGGATCGGATTGGGGTGGCGATGATTGAGGCAGCTGAAGCTGATGGGACTCTGAAACCGGGCGGGACCGTGGTTGAAGCAACCGGGGGTAATACGGGTCTCTCGCTCGCTATGGTAGCATCCCTGAAGGGGTATCGGTGTATCTGTACGATGCCTGATAAGATGAGCGAAGAAAAAATCAAGCTCTTAAAGGCGTTTGGCGCCGAAGTCGTGATCACACCAACCGCTGTAGCTCCGGATGACCCCGACCACTATTTGGTCAGGGCACGTAGCATCGCCGAATCGATACCGGATGCGGTCATGGCGAACCAGTTCTACAACCAAGCCAATCCGAAGGCACATTACGAGACCACCGGACGTGAGATTTGGGAACAGAGCGAGGGACGTGTCACGCACTTTGTGGCTTCTGCTGGCACAGGAGGCACTGTGACGGGGGTGGGGCGCTACCTGAAAGAGAAGAACCCGTCAGTGCAAATTGTTGGAGTTGACCCTGAGGGGTCGATCTTGTCCACCTTCTTCAATACTGGCGAAAAAGTGGAGGGACACCCTTATAAGGTGGAAGGGATTGGAAACGACAAAATCCCTGGGACGCTCGATCTTGATGTTGTCGACGAATACATGAGCTTCGACGATGGTGTAGCGTTTCGTATGGCCCGGCGGATAGCCCGTGAGGAAGGACTTTTCGTTGGGGGATCGGCAGGTCTTTTGGTGCACGCAGCGGTCGAGGTAGCAAGACGAGTCAACGACCCTGATGCGTATGTAGTCACGCTCGCTTGCGACTGGGGTGAGCGCTATCTGAGCAAGGTTTATGATGATGACTGGATGCTTGAAAACGGCTTTCTGGAAGAGCCAGGGCACGCTTCTGAATCGGAGTCGATTCGGAAGTGTGACAGCTAGTTGAGCTTGCCGCCCGTATTTTTCGCTGACGGCTATCAGAAGCCGGTTAGATCGGGGCGAGGGCCTACAGTCATGATAAGTCGGGGCTCCTCCTTGTGAGGATAGGCGTTCTCATGGGGGGAACCTCCGACGAGAGGGACGTGTCCCTAGCGTCCGGGACTCAGGTGTCAGGAGCCCTTAGAGCAGCTGGCCACCAGGTGGTTTCCGTTGATACGGCTAGGGGAATCATGACACTGGAGGAGGAGGCTAACCTAGTGTCAGCTGGTGTGGGGCAGCTTCCCCCAGAACCGATTGCGCTTTTGGAATCGGAGCACGAAAGGTTTGTTGAGATTCTCCAGGATCCGGAGTTGGCCCAGGTCGATGTGTTTTTTATGGCGCTTCACGGAGGCAGTGGGGAAGATGGCACCATTCAGGATATCCTAGATGGTGCCGGGGTTACGTACACTGGGAGTAACTGTTTTGGGTGCTCGCTCGCGATGGATAAGGAGGCCACCAAGACGGTCTTGAGAGACGCCGCGATTCCAACGCCGGATTGGCTTGTCGGGCCCATATCAGCGAATGAGGTCGAGTCTGCGCTTGGATTGCCGGTGATGGTTAAGGCCGCTAGAGGCGGGTCATCTCTAAGACTGGTTTTAGCGCACGACCAGGTAGAACTCGAGGTGACTATGGATGAAAGCTCCACTTGGGAAGACACGGTGTTGTATGAGCGCTACCACGCTGGTCGAGAGTTTACAGTCGGAGTTCTGGGTGGTGAGACCTTCCCGGTGGGAGAGATTGTCCCGCAGCACGAGATTTTCGACTACGAGTGCAAGTATCAGGAGGGATTGGCGCAGGAAATTTTCCCAGCGGATATACCGTCGGAGCTATCTGAGCAACTCAGGGCACTAGCACTCCAGGTGCACGGTGCACTTCACCTCAGAGACTATTCTCGTGTTGACTTCATCGTGGACGAAGATGGTCGGCCTTGGTGCCTAGAGGCGAATACCCTACCCGGGATGACCACTACCAGTCTGTTTCCCAAAGGGGCAGCCGCGTCGGGGATCGGGTTTCCGGAACTTTGTGACCGGATTGCCGAGCTCGCGCGGGCTCGTTCGGGAGCTGACTCTGCGTGATGGCTATGGCGCTACAGACGTTGCACACATGAGCTACCAGAACGATTTCGGATACGGTTCTTTTGGCATGGCATTCCGTCCAACGCCTATGGTGAAGCGTCTTCTCATCGCGAACTCCGTTGTGTTTGCGATCACGCTTCTGATGCCACCGAGACTCGTGATCGACTGGCTGGCGTTTCAACCTGCTCGGATCATCTTTCGCCCGTGGGCCCCGCTCACCTACATGTTTGTGCACGGTGGGCTGTATCACCTGTTCTTCAATATGCTCATGCTCTTCTTCTTTGGTCGTCCAATAGAAGACAGGTGGGGAGAACGAGAATTTCTGAAGTTCTATTTGATCTGCGGCTTGGGGGGGGCGTTACTGAGCTTTTTGTTCCTGCCTTCTTCAATCGTGGGTGCTTCGGCGGCTGTTTACGGGGTTATGCTGGCATTCGCTATGAACTGGCCCCGCGCTCCGATCTACGTCTTCGGAATCTTCCCCGTCGAAGCGCGTTTTCTAGTCGCCTTCATGGCGGCAGTCGCATTCTTAAGTGCCGCAGGAAGTGCGGGAAATAGCGGTGTAGCACATCTCGCGCACCTTGGAGGGCTGATCGCTGGGTGGGTTTACCTTAAGGCCGATTGGCGGACATGGTTGTTCAGAGGAAGGGCGCAACGGACCGGGCCGAGCACGCCTAGGCTCGCGGTGGTGCCTCG
>CENY01089918.1_pt1 | contig 10945 bp, 9 predicted proteins | sample 356181 | NCBI WGS metagenome assembly CENY01 (sample SAMEA2619840, study PRJEB7988) | marine metagenome | isolation source: saline water (ENVO:00002010), including
ATTGAGCTCGAGGAAGAAGGTGTTTGCATCAAGGCAGACACTGTGGGGGGACTCGAGGCTTTGGCCAAGGAGCTCAACGCGATGGATGTTCCAATTAGAATGGCGAGTATTGGTAAGGTCAGTCGCAGGGATATTCGCAATACTGAGGCGTCCACTAACCCTCTGCATAGAGTAATCATGGCATTTAGCACAGAGATTCTGCCAGATGCTATCGCTGAGGTGGAGGTATCAGAAGCAGGAGCCAAGCACATCGGCTCGGACATCATCTATCGAATCCTCGAGGAGCATGATGAGTGGGTCGAGAAGCGCACTCGTGAGCTTGAGGAAGAGAGTCGTGAACAGGTCGTCTATCCCGCTAGGATACTACTTCTGCCCGACCACACATTCCGTGTCTCAAAACCAGCCGTCGTAGGTGTTAGAGTTGTAGCAGGACGTATCCACGTCGGCCAATATCTGCTCAAGGAAGAGAAGCGTGTCGGGAGAATCAAATCCATCCGTTCAGGAGAGAGTTCGATGAAGGAAGCAATGCAAGGAGACGAGGTTGCTGTTGCTATCGACGGGGTAACTGTGGGGCGCCAGATCGAAGAGGGAGACAGTCTTCTAGTGGACATCCCAGAATCACATGCAAAGAAGCTCAGAAAGATGGAGTTAACAGCAGCAGAGCAGGATGTTTTCGATGAACTGCTAGCCATCCATAGAAAAGATGACCACTTCTGGGGACGATGAGCACTTTGATGCGTTTAGCGTTCAGGGATACCTAATGCTCAAGTAGTGAATGAGTAGGCCTTGAGGCGTTCTTGAAGGGATATCATGGCTCAGAATGCAGACCCTAAGGCTCGCGAACTGATACAGACGGTTTCACAGATTTCCAACGGCTTGATGAACGAGGTCGCCAAGGTCATCATTGGCAAGCAGGAGAATCTGCGCAGAATCACCATTGGCATCCTCTCTAACGGTAACACTCTCATCGAGGATTTCCCTGGACTGGCGAAGACCTTGATGGCGAATACCTTCGCTACCGCTCTAGGTTGCAAGTTCAAGCGTGTCCAGTTTACTCCTGACCTTCTCCCAGCCGACATCATGGGGACATACATGTACGACCAGCAGGCTGGTGAATTCAAACTCAGGCCCGGACCTCTGTTTACCAACGTTCTACTCGCTGACGAGATTAACCGTGCTCCACCCAAGACTCAGGCGGCCCTGCTTGAGGCAATGGAAGAGAAGCAGGTTACAATCGAGGGCATAACCCACAAGCTCCCTGCGCCTTTCATCACCATGGCAACCCAAAACCCGATTGAGCAGGAAGGTACCTATCCGCTACCGGAGGCACAGATGGACCGATTCCTGATGAAGATGTCAATGGGTTACCCGGACCGACAGGAGGAGAAAGCAATTCTACAGCGCAGGAAGTTGCGCGGTAAGGACGACTATGACATCGAGCAGATTACCAGTCCAAAGAAGGTCGTCGCCATGCAGAAAGCCTTGGAAACGGTTCACGTCGACCCGGCAATAATGTCGTACGTGGTCGAGTTGGTTCAGAGAACCCGCGAGGATCACCGAGTGATAACCGGGGCTTCTCCTCGCGCCAGCCAGTCGCTATTCAAGACCGCGCGTGCATCTGCAGCCATCGATGGTCGTGACTACGTCATCCCAGACGATATCAAGAACGTCGCACTTGAGGTGGTCAGCCACAGGATTGTGCTCAAGCCCGAATCTAAGATTCGTGGTGTAACAGGCCGCCACATCACTCGCAAGATTCTGAGCGAAGTACCCGTCCCTGTCATCCAGTGATAGGTAAGATTCACGGTAGTCCCGTGGTTTTCACCAACTGAGCGAGATGTCCGGACCAGTAGTTATCGCCGTGGTAAACCACAAGGGAGGGTGTGCCAAGACCACAACTGCGGTCAATATCGCCTCCGCTCTAGCAGTTGGCAACGAGGAGATGGGGATCGCTGCTCGCAGGGTACTCGTGATAGATCTCGATCCCAAGGGGAACATTGCTACCACCTTCGGAATCGACAAGAAGACGCTTGGCCCTACCATGAATGAGTTGTTCAAGGGCGGAGTGGATGGTTCTCCGGTCAGTCTCAATGAGTGCCTGATTGGCCCAGATAGATTGACTGAGGCTATGCGAGAGTCGTGGAAGCTGCACAATCCCGACCGTAAGCGAGGTCCACCGAAAGGAATCGTAATTGAGAATCTCTGGCTTCTTCCAGCAGACCTCGACCTGTCCGGAGTTGAGATAGATCTGGCAACCCGTATAGGCCGAGAGAACAGACTCAAACTCGCACTACAGGATTCGGTTGGTCACTTCGATGTCGTCATCGTCGACACCCCTGCCTCTCTGGGCCTACTAACAATCAATGCACTGGCAGCCTCCGACTGGTTACTGATTCCAATACAAGCCGAGTTCTACGCCCTTGAGGGCATGGGGCAACTGATGAATGCCATCAGAGATGTACAGAATGCAATCAACCCCAATCTCAAACTGTTCGGAATAGCTCTGACCATGGTGCAAACCAATAGTAACCTAGGTGAGGCGGTTGCTGAGCGCGCGCGTAAGCACTTTGGCGACCGTGTCTTCGATACAGCCATTCAACGGTCAGTGGCGATTGCTGAAGCACCCTTGGAGGGCGCGCCGATAGTAATCGCAAAGAATCCGAATAAGTCCAATCCAGGAAGTAAGTCCTACTGGGACTTAGCCAAAGAAGTCGATGCTAGGATTACAAGAATTGTAGGCGGATGAGTCTACTCGACTTTGCTTACACTAATCGCGCAGGCGCGGCCATCGGGTGCCTCGCCGAGCTCAAACTCGACTTCGTCACCCTCGTTGAGTGTTCCCGAATCCACATCGGACTTGTGAACGAATACATCGTTGCCATCTTCTTTCTCTATGAAGCCAAAACCCTTCACGCGGTTGAACCATTTTACTGTACCCTTAGGCATATTTCCTCATCGCGTCGTCCATACTACTTCATCTAAACCTATGCGCGACTTGAATTGAGAGGATTGAGGGGTTATTCTTCGCCAACCCGCTCTAGAGCGGATTGCTTGGCATCTAGTAGTGTAGACTCCCACTTCGACCTCAACTCAGACTCAAGTGACTTCATCATCTCCTTGACCTCTTTCTTCGATAGTTCTCCTCGCTTGTTGAACTGCTCTTCAAGTTTGGACAGCATCTCCTGCTCGCGTTTCTTGGCAAACTCGGATACTTTCTGCTCCATCTCAACTTCAAGTTCGAGTGCCATCTCTTGGCGACGCAATCCTAACGCCGCAAGCATGGTCTCCCTTTCTGCACGGAATCTCCTGTCTAATTCCTCCAGAGCAGCTCGTTCTGACTCCTCCTCGAGTTCCTTAATACGGAGTTTGACATCGGCCTTCATCTCCTTCTCAAGGGATTTGCGCTCCTCTTTGAGTTGCTTCTCGAGTTCGGTCTCACGCTCGCGGCGAGCCTCGGAGATTTTCTCCCTCATCTGCATCTCTTGCTCCAGCCTGTGAGTCTCTATCTTGCGATGGACTCCGGTTTCCATCGCCTCTCTAAGATCCATCTCAACGCGTCGTTGCATCCTCTCGACATCTTGTGATGCTTCGAGTTCCAGCCTCTCCTCAAGGAATGCTCTGCGACGCTGGTATTCCGTCTCCATCTCATCCTTAAGGCGGCCACGCAGCTTAGCTGCGTGGGCTTCGATTCGGCGATCCCTTTCTAGATCGAGTTGTTCTCGCAGACGGTTTTCCTCACGGCGTAATCGGTGCAGCATCTCTTCACGCAGTAAGCGCTCCTCACGCTCCAGCGCTTCGGTTTCGAGGCGTTCCATCTCGTCCTCGAGCTCGGCCCTCAGGTCAGACTCTATTTGCTGAAGCCTCTCTTCGAAAAGAATCTCATTCGCCTTGCGCATCGCTCCATGCATTCCAGAGACTCTCTCGGTCATCTCGGCGATGCGCATCCGGCGCTCTCGGCGGATGCCGGAACGGATTCTAGATTCCTCGTCCAGTCGCTCTCTAGCACGGGCTACTGACTCCATGTTAGAAGAGGTTGACAGGGCATGCTGAGCGCGTAGCGTGGCCAGTTCGTCGATACCTTCGGTATCGTTGTCTTCTGGTGACTTGCTCTCACTCACGGGATCCCATCCCCAAGTTGTCGCTGATTCCGGAGTATTTGAGAGAGAAGGGTCGTAATCGGCCGATAAACGCGGTTTGGTGAGACTATCAGACGGCACCGATTAGAAGGTGACGTTGAATTTGGATTCGCAGGCTGGGCACTTCAGTTCACGAGTTCCGGGCTTGGGTCTAATTCGGAGTTGCCTCTCGCAGCCGGGACAATCGATTTCGACTTTGATAATCTTCGGAGTGAGTGTGAACCTGCCTGAACAGGCGCTACAGGACAGTTCAATCGGTCGCTCATCAGTACCTGCAACAATGACAGTGTTGCAGTGTGGACAGGGTAGCGTCTCATCAGTTAGATTGTCGACTGTTGGCTGATGGCTAACGCGGCAGATAGCTCCGCATTCCTTGCACTCTTTCTCTCCCAGCCCCTGAGGTAGCATATGGCCGCAATGAGCGCATTCTGCCAGTGGTGGGGCGTACCTAGATTCAATCTCCAATGAATCCGCCATGGCCCTCGATTCAGGGCCGGGTTAATCAAGCGGTCGCAGACAAGTCTTCACGAGAAGTCCCTAAAGCCACCCTTAGCGCTTGCACCAAGTCGTCCTTGAGATCGCGTCCCAGAGTCATCAGCGTGGTGATTCTCTCTGGGCCTGTTCCCGTTACCCACATGCCGTTTAGGATAACCAGCAGTGCACTCGCTTCATGCAATGCCACACCCGCAGCCAGTTTAATCTCCCAGCCTCCCAGAACTATGGAGACGAGTAGCAGTGTTATCCCTACCGAGATGGCAATGTTCGTTGAAACTGCCCTCCTAGTTCGCTTAGAAAGGTCAATGAATCTGGATAGGGCTCTAGGATCTTCACCTGGAATCAAGACATCTGCCGCATCTAGGTTGACCTGTTCGCCACTTCCAACTGCTATTCCTACGTCTGCGGCAGCGAGGGCCCCAGCATCGTTGAATCCATCCCCTGCCATCAGAGTCCTACGTGCCTTGGAGCGTTCAGACACCCACTGTGCCTTTCCTTCGGGGTCGACTCCGCCTCTACAGGAGATTGATGGGATTCCTAGACGAGCGCCGAAGGCTTCGACGCTGGCTTGTTCATCTCCACTCAATATCTCGACTCTAACATCGTTCTCTCTCAAGGCTGCAATCATCTCGTCAACACCCTCTCTGGCATCATCGTGTGCGAAACCGAATACGGCAATTGCTCGTCCATCTACAGCCAGAACACTGGCCCCGTGTCCGGCCTGTCTGGACTCAGACAATGCCGCATCGATGTTTAATGGAATCTCGACTCCTCTCTCAAGTAGCCAGTCTGCTCGCCCGAGCATGACCTCTTGACCTCGTAACTTTCCGCTTACTCCTGCATCACCGTCAGTGAGGTCTGTGACGTTGCTGGCGGACAACGAGCGTTCGTTAGCGAGCGCGATGATGCTTCTGGCATAGGGGTGATTTGAGCGCTGCTCGAGTCCTGTAGCAATCTGTAGAGCCCGGTATTCATTCTCATCCTCACCCACGGTGATTCCGGTCATCCGGGGGCTACCGCTAGTTAGCGTCCCAGTCTTGTCAAGCAGGGCCAACTCGATTCCGGCGGCCGCCTCCAGTACGTCGCCGCCTCTTGCCACCAACCCAGATGCAGAGGCTGCAGACAAAGCTGCAGCATGAGGGACTGGTGCGGCCAAAAGCAAAGAGCAGGGGCACGATACGACCCAAAGCAAGAGTGTAGTGAGGATTGCTTGTGAGGTGGCTCCGTAGACGAGGTATCCGATAAATGGGGAGCCTATCATCACTAGAGGGACCCATATCGCGGTAAATCTCTCAATTGAGCTCTGAGTCCTAGTAGGCTGGTCGCGATAGTTTCTCACTAGATCAATCAAACTGGATAGTCTAGTGTCATCTCCTCCCGCAGTTGCCTTGACCACCAAAGGACCACGGACCAGTACGAGTCCTGCCTCTACAGTGTCTCCTCCATTCACAGGGATTGGAATTGGTTCGCCAGTTAGTGGAGCACGGTCGATGGCTCCTGATCCCTCGATGACTACCCCATCAACTGGAATCACCTCTCCCGAGCGGACCTCTACTAGGTCACCTAGTTCGAGTGCCTCTACAGGAATCAAGTCCTCATCCTGACAGTCTGAAGTTGAGATGGATGGATTCGATGAGATTTGTAGGATTGTGAGGGATCTCTCTTTGTGATTTTCGGAAGTATCTGAATTAGCTAGGCGGGCCCTTCTCGGAAGTCGGTCTAGACCTCCTTGCATCGACTCTCTAGCCCTAATCAGGGCCCTCTCCTCAAGATGTGAGGAGAATCCCACCAGTCCGACCACCATGAGTGCCTCGGCCCACTCCTGAAGGAATAGAGCACCCAAGACGGCCAAAGAAGTGAGTATCTGGAAACCCATTACTCTGTTCTGGATACTCCCGATTGCGTCTTGGAACATCTGATTGCCAGCAAATAAGACTCCGAAAAGAGCGAATAGCGCTGCTAATTGATTTGGGATTGCTGAAATCTGCTCGATTGCCACTACTCCAAGAAAAAGTGGTACAGTCATCGCCGCACCCAGCAGTCTGATTTGATCAGATCTCAGTTTAGAAGTGCGTGAAGGAGAGAGTTGGAATCCTTCGCCGAGTATCCTTGTAAGATTTTGATCAGAAATCTGCCGGAGATCAGGATCTGAAATCCACATCTTCTGCATCTCAATTCTCCCATCACTTAGGCGCACGTTCAGAACTCCAGGTACATTCATCAGAGTATTGCGAAGTTTTCGTTTATCGACACCGATTCTAGAAGCGGCCATCTTCGGCGTTATCCCGTTGACGCTAAGCCAATCCATCTCGGGGCTGTGACCTAGGTTTTCGAGAACTGACGATGCTCTGGAAACTCTTCCTCTGCTGACATCCACTTGCAACCTCACAGTTCCCTGAGTCACCGAAATCCTACATTGCTCAATTCCGGGCAGACGACTCACTGCTCTAGTCGCCTTCATTGCACAGTCTGGACAATCCATGCCACTGATGTCCCATTCGAATTCATGCAGACCATCTGCTGCCAAATCCAAATCGATTGATTCTCCAGCCGATACAGCCACGGCTTCGATGGCCGGTTCGGATTTGCTGGACGGTTCAGATTTGGGCTTAGGGAGGCTCGGGAATTTTATCGAAGAGAGTTTCGATTTGAGAGAAAAGGACTTCTTTTCCGGTTTCTTTGAAACCGGGGTTTCTTCCTCGTCATCGAGCAAGAGGAAATCCTCGGCATCTTCACCCATGTCAACGCCATCTCGTGGTCTCGCTTGAATATGATGTGTAAGCTATGAGGGATTAAATCATCAGTAAAGAGTCATCCCGGGAGGGTATGGAGGGACTACCGGACAATATCGAAATTGACATGGTGGTCTTCGATGTCGATGGGACTCTGCTCGACTTCAGTGGGTTCCATCCCGAATTGATTCCACTGGTTCGTCAACTCGAAGAGCGTGGTGTCGTTGTCTCGCTTGCTTCCGGCAGGGCTCTGCCCAACATCACCCCAATTAGACAAGCTCTGGGAATATCCGGGTTCATCGTGGCCGAGAATGGAGGGGTCGTCTGGGACAGTACTGAAGGGCATGAGATAAGAGTACTCGCTGATGGTTCTAGGCCCAAGCAGGCAGCTCAGTGGTTGGCCGATCAGATTGATGGATTCGATGACAAAGGCATAGAATCCAATCGTTGGAGAGAGACGGAGTGGTGCATGTATGAGACGGGGCAGGAGCATCTAATGAGAGAGTTGCTCTCCCAAACAGAGTGGTCAGACCTCTTGGTCGTCTCCACGGGCTTCGCCATCCATATCACATGCCCGGGAATCGATAAGGAAGCAGGTCTGAGGGTGGCTCTTGAACAGCGAGGAGTAGATCCGGAAAGAGTGCTTTCTTGCGGAGATGCTCTCAACGACGTGTCTATGTTCGGTTACTGTGGTTACTCGGTGGCTGTAAATAGCAGCCTCAGCGAGTTGATAGATGCAGCAGATTGCTTGACCGAGAGAGATGGATTGGAAGGCACAATTGAGTTGCTCAAGACTCTGCTCGATGTCAAATGAGTTCTAGTGGTGCAGGCGGCAGGATTCGAACCTGCGAAGCTCTACGCAGAGGATCTTGAGCCCTCCCCCTTTGACCACTCGGGTACACCTGCGGGGCCTCTAGGGGAGTTGAGGTCTTGATACCCGCGCCTCGGAGATGATTCTTGATTAGTATGAGGAATTGTTCAATAGTTACCTGTGGTCCACTCGTAGCGGGTTGCTCTGATGGACGATGTAGGCGATGCACCTAGGCTCAACGAGAAGCAGTTGGCGGTGGTCGAAAAGTCCCTGTTTGAGTTGCTGAGAAATCAGAAGAGTCAGGCCGTTCCAGTCGAATTACCCGTTCCCTCATTCTGGTCCTCAGTCGGCCAGTTACTGCATCATCTAGAGACGGAATTGGCCGAGACCATTCGGGACAAGGGCATGGGCGCTGAGGCTCAGATGAAGTCGCGCAGGCTCGGTAACATCAGGACCTGTATCAGCGACCTTACCAGATTGCGTCTGAATGCGTTCACACAGAACGCTGTGCTCTCAAATCTGATGAAGTCTCCACAGGGTGATGCGATGAGTGCGGCGGCTGGCTTCCAGAGTCTGGACTGGCAGAGGCATGATGCCGCAGAGAGGGCTTTCCACGCAGGCATAGGCCATCTGGTTGAGAAATACAAGCATGAGGTGTCTTGGAATGCTCTGCAACACGGCTCCAACGTCGAGACCACTAGTGCTCCCAAGGTTGTTGGTCACTCTCCTCTCACAGATTTTTCAGAACCCGAGGAAGATGAGCCTGTTGCCACTGCACCAGTAGCCGTTGAACCTACTTCTACAGGAGACTGGGATGACCCGGACATGGACGAGGAGGATAGGATTCGACAGATTGATGCTTTTCCAGATCGAGCTACAGGGGCCTCTTCTCCTCCGGCCCCTCCTGCACCTGTAGAAGGTGATGGGCTCATGCGTATTCTAATTCTCAAAGATCTGGATGACCCGATTATTTCCGCAGACGGTTCCGAGTTGGTGCTAACTGCAGGTGATGTCGAGTCATGTTCCTCTCTGATTGCCGAGACTCTAATCGCTGCTGGACTGGCCGAAGCAGCGCCACTTTGAGGAATGACTTAGTGTCGTCTGAGGAGGCTTGGCTCACCAGAGGTGAGCCAATGGGTAAGACAATCACTAGGAAGCAAGTTGAGCAACTGAGGAAGGATTTCTCATCCGACCCATCAAACAAAGTGGCGCAAAACGCTGTGACAAATGTGCAACTACCAGACCTGACGTTGAACCGAGATGTAGTGCAAGATACGGCAAATACGTTCAGCACCAAACTGGACAAGTGGAAGGTTACTGCTCAGATGCGGAGTGGCCGATGCTGGCTTTTTGCCACGCTGAATTTGTTCCGTCCGGGTACGATGAAAAAGATGAATGTCAAGGAGTTTGAATTTAGTCAGGCCCACATCCATTTCTGGGACAAGTTTGAGCGTGCCAATCATTTGTTGGAGGCAATCATAGAAACTGCAGATAGACCGGTTGATGACCGCACCATCCACTTCCTACTCTCTGACCCGATCGGTGATGGTGGTCAGTGGAACATGGCGATGAATTTGATTCGCAAGCACGGCTTGGTCCCCAAGTCAGCATATCCTGAATCGAATACCAGCAGCTCTACACGATGGATGAATACAGAGTTGAAGAGTTTCCTCAGAACTTCTGCATGTGAAATCCGTGCCATTATCGATGAGGGTGGCTCAGCTAGTGATGCTCGTGAACACAAGGAAAAGCGTATGGCTGATGTCTGGAAGATGCTTTGCATCCATCTAGGAACTCCTCCGAAGAGTTTCGACTGGCAGTGGAGAGATAAGGACGGGGAGTTTCACCGCAAAGGCAGGATGACTCCTCGTGAATTCGCAGAAGAGTATGTAGATACAGAGTGGGAGGATTACGTATGCGTGGTCAACGACCCGAGAAATGAGTACTACCGCACCTACACGGTCGATTTCCTACAGAATGTCGCCGGAGGGCCTCCTGTGGTCTACCTCAACGTACCTAGTAAGGAAATGAAAGCGATTACTCAGAAGTTACTCGAGGATGGCACTCCAGTTTGGATGGGATGTGATGTAGGTAAGGAGATGGATCGCAAGCGAGGGCTGTGGGATGCAAACCTCTACGATGTCGAAAGTCTGTATGGAGTCAACTACGGCATGGACAAGGCGGACAGATTGAGGCATAATCAGACAATGATGACTCATGCCATGCTATTCACTGGAGTGGATGTAGTGAATGGAAAGCCACGACGCTGGCGAGTCGAGAACTCATGGGGCGAAGATAACGGTCAGAAGGGTTACTACACGATGAATGACTCATGGTATGACGAGTACATGTTCGAAATTGCCGCTCCCAAGGACTACCTAACAGAGAAGATGCTTGAGGGACTCGATACCGAGCCGATCGTTCTACCGGCCTGGGATCCTATGGGCAGTCTAGCCTAGGTTTCGTAGGTTAATCTCGATTGTGACCGAGTCGGGGATTGGAATCCTCAATACCTTTCTGAGTGCCTTCTCGTCCTTCGCTGTATTGGTGACCAGTTCTAGTAGGCGCTTGTGAACTCTCATCTCCCAGTGATCCCAAGTCTCGGAGCCCTCTCCATCGGGACTCTTGCGGCATGGCACAACCAGCCTGCGGGTAGGCAAAGGGATTGGACCACGCAAATTGACGCCGGTCTCTTCGGAAATCGACTTAATCTGACCACAAACGTGGTCGACATCAGTGTGATTCTCACCAGTCAGCCTAATGGTGGTGAC
>CENY01010682.1_pt1 | contig 10936 bp, 8 predicted proteins | sample 356181 | NCBI WGS metagenome assembly CENY01 (sample SAMEA2619840, study PRJEB7988) | marine metagenome | isolation source: saline water (ENVO:00002010), including
TGAGCGTCCTCATGCTCTTCACGCTGCACTTCGTTCTTCATATCGGTCTGTCTTACGGGCGTGAGGCACCCGATTTCTTGACGCTTGGGTTGTTGATCGCTGCCCGAGAACTATCACTGTCCAGAGCTGCAGGACTGGGCCTTGTAGCAGGATTGCTTGAGGACGCGATGAGCTTGCTTGCGTTTGGTGCAAACTCGATCGCGATGACCCTTGTAGCGACGGGAGGCTCAGTTACGCGGGACCTTTTTGTAGGAGACTCGAGACTATTCTTCCCAGCTTATGTCTTCGCTGGGAAATGGACCCGCGATCTGATTCACTGGTTGGCTATGGGCCCAGAAGTCCGTCATCCGTTTATAGAACAGGCTGTATTGGAGGGGATGCTCGGGGCTCTTTACGTTGCCGGGATAGCGATTGTCTTTTCGATCGTGCGTAGCAGTTGGAGTGAGAGGTGAGACTCTATCACCCACGCGCGTTGCGTCGTCGTGCGAAAGGCCTCGTATTCGCAACAGGTGTAATCCTTGCTGGTCTGATAATAGCGTTTTTCCGATTGCAGGTGCTCCAGTCTGATGACTGGGTCCTGCGTGCTAGTTCCAACAGAGTGCGGGTTCTTCCCATTCCAGCTCCGCGCGGCATGATCTACGATCGAAATGGCATCATCATAGCTGACAACGTGCCGGGATATTCGATAACGGTGCTGCCTGGACCGGTGGACTCCGTTCGGGCTACCCTGACTCGTATGTCTGAACATATAGAGCTTTCTGATCGGCAAATAGAGAGGGTTTTGGCCCAGCTACGGCGTTTTGGTCGCGAGGTGGTCATCTATTCTGACGCTGACTTTGACGAAGTGTCGAAGATCGAAGAACGCCGGGCCGAGTTCCCTGGCGTCTACATCGACATGCGTCCCCGGCGTCGCTACAACCTAGGAGCGTCCGGCGCTCACCTGACAGGTTATGTGGGGGAAATTACTGAGGACGAGTTGGAGATGGAGATGTTTCCCGACTCGGCATACAGTCCCGGCGCCATTGTTGGTAAGATCGGGATTGAGCGTCAATACGAGTCTTTGCTCCAGGGCAGGCAGGGTGTGAGGTGGGTCGAGTTCGATGCTCGTGGGCGGATTGTAGGTGATTTTGCGGGAGTAGAGAGAACTGCTGCCGTGAAAGGTGAAGATTTACATTTAAACCTGGATTTTGGTCTTCAACAGTGGATCCACCAAATATTCCCCGACTCCATGTCAGGTGCGGTGGTCGCTCTCGATCCCAAGGATGGCGGTGTACTCGCCCTGTATTCTGCTCCCGGCTATGACCCAAATGCTTTTGTAGGAGGGATCGACACAGAGACTTGGGCCGGGCTTAACGAGAACGACCAAAAGCCCTTGTTCAACCGATCGGTGCTAGGCCTTTATGCGCCGGCATCGACCTGGAAGCTCGCCTCCGCTGGCATCGCTCTGGACGCAGGTGTTGTAACCCCTGATGAGATGATGCCAGATCCGTGTGAGGGTCAATGGTACTGGGGTAACCGCTTCTGGGGTTGCTGGGATCGGCAGGGTCACGGGTACAACACCTTAGCAGAGGCTATCGGAAATTCGTGTGACGTGTACTTCTATCAGCTTGGGCTGAGGCTAGGCTTGCAGCGGCTGCTTGACAGGTCAACCGATATAGGCTTCAGCCAGCAGTGCGGCGTTGATCTTCCACAAGAGAGTCGTGGTATTTTCCCCGAAGGCCCACAATTCTGGCAGGAACTGTACGGGTATCGGCCAACCGAAGGTGAAGCGCTAAATCTAGCGATAGGTCAGGGTCCTAACTCACAGACGCCTTTGAAGATGGCTCAGTTTTATGTGGCTTTAGCTCGTAATGGATCTGCCCCAGCCCCTGTCATCGCTAAAGGTGTGGCTACCTCTGAGGGTTGGCAGCTTGACTTGGCACCAGAGCATATCGAGTCATTACAAGAAGGCTTAAGAATGGTGACAGCCCCTGGAGGTACGGCCCATTTTGGGACGGCTCTGGAGCACTGGGAAGTAATCGGAAAGACTGGTACGGGTCAGAATCCTTTGAGCGTCAGGGGGCTCGCGCAGGACCATGCGTGGTTCGCAGGCATGGCCGGCCCCCCTGGCGAGCCGCCGGAGATCGTGTTGGTAGCGATTGTCGAATACGGTGAGAGTGGAGGGCAGGTCGCTGCTCCGATCGTGGCTAAAGCAGCGGACTACTACCTTCGCTCCAAGCGTGGCATGCCGATCGATACAATCCAAACCTACAGTGAACACATCCGGAGTGGGCCTGTGCCCCAATGGTATCGGGATCGGTTCCCACGTCGATTCGCAATAGAAGCAGAGGAGCAGATCACTTTGGCTGCCCCGGCTGAAGGTGGCTCATGAGCTTCTCAGAAAAATGGGCCATCGATAGACGCTTGGTTAGCGCAACCCTGTTTTTGAGCCTTTTGGGGATCGCAATGATCTATTCGGCGGGGCAGGTCGAGGTCCCGAACGCTGTTACGGAGCGAGCTTGGCTCTCTCAGCTGCGGTGGCTTTTGGTCGCGCTGTTAGGGTTCACGGTCTTGTCGCGAATCCCTGTGCCATGGATAGAGTGGGCGGCACATCCGATATATGTTTTAGGCATCATCCTTCTTGGCGTGACTCTGATCATCGGGGAAGGTCGGGGAACAGCTGCCGGAGTGAAATCATTCATCAGGCTGGGCGGTTTCGGTTTTCAGCCGGCTGAGATCGCTAAGATTGCTACTATCCTCTGGCTTGCTCAGCATCTGTCCGATCGTGACAGTCCCCTCAGAACCCTCCGGGATCTGGTAAAACCGGGGGCGATTGTCGCACTACCGCTAGCGCTAGTGATGCTGCAGCCCGACCTGGGCACTTCTCTAGCATTCGTAGGAATTCTTTTTGCGATGCTTTACTGGGCTGCGACTCCAGTGTGGCTTCTCGCTCTCGTAGCGAGCCCTGTGGTTGGACTATTTCTTGCTTACGATACGGTGGTGTGGTCGACCTACATCCTTATCGTCATCGCATGTATGGTTCTTTTTCTGCGTTCGCGATTGTTCTTATTCGAGTCGGTAGCACTCGTCCTCGCGAATTTCGCGTCGGCTACTCTAGCTCGTCCACTTTGGAACTCTCTGGCGAACTATCAAAGGAATCGTATCCTGGTGTTCTTAGACCCTGAAGTCGACCCGAGAGGAGCTGGGTATCAGGTGATACAGTCGAAGGTAGCTATAGGAAGTGGCGAGTTCTGGGGACAGGGGTTTACGCAAGGTGCTCAGAAGCGGCTCGATTTTCTTCCTGAACAGCACACCGACTTCATTTTCAGTGTGGTTGGTGAAGAGCTTGGATTTGTAGGAACAACCCTGCTGATCCTTCTCTTCGGTTACGTGCTAACCCGGCTTCTGCGACTCGCGGCAGTATCGGATTCATCCTTTGCTGGTCTTTCGCTACTTGGTATTTTTGGAGCTTGGCTGGTTCATGTGCTGGTAAACATTGGAATGACTGCTGGCGTTGTGCCTGTCACAGGCATCCCACTCCCATTCGTGAGCTATGGAGGTACTTTTCTCGTCATGTCGTGGGTGGCCGTGGCGCTTGCCGTTAGGCTCTCTTACGAGCGAATCTGACTCACCTGACACAGAGCGATAGGATCCCTATGGCCTGGTTCCGCAAGGACAAAAAGCCGCTGAAGGCAGAAGACCGCCGTGAAGTCTCGACGGACGTCTTCGATAAATGCCAAGGTTGTGGTGATATTCTTTATCGTGAGCGTCTTGCCAACAACCTGAACGTGTGTCCGCACTGTGGCTATCACCTCCGGATTGGAGCGCGCACTTACGTCAGGATCTTATTGGATGAGGGCTCCTTCACCGAATTCGACGAGAACTTGAAGGCGAGTGACCCCCTCGGTTTCGTCGATCTCAAAGATTACCCGACCCGGATTGCTGCGGCAGAAGCTAAAGGAAAAAATGAAGCACTCATTTCAGGTTCCGGGACACTCAACGGAATCGAAATAACGATTGCGGTCATGGATTTCGACTTCATCGGCGGGTCGATGGGCTCGGTGGTCGGTGAGAAGATTGCCCGTGCTGGCCTCGCGGCTTTGAATGCTAGCACTCCATTTGTAATCGTAAGTGCTTCTGGTGGGGCAAGAATGCAGGAAGGGATCTATTCACTCATGCAGATGGCTAAAACCTCTACTGTCTTAGCTCGGCTGCATGAAAAGGCGCTGCCTTTTATTTCAGTTCTTACGCACCCCACTACCGGAGGGGTTACCGCATCCTATGCGATGCTCGGAGATGTTAATCTCGCCGAGCCAGGAGCGCTTATCGGCTTCGCAGGGCCGCGGGTGATTGAGGAGACAATAAAGCAGGAACTTCCCGAGGGATTCCAGCGTTCAGAATTTGTGCAGGAACATGGGATGGTGGACCTTGTGGTCGACCGTCGTGAGCTTAAATCGGTGATCGAAAAGCTTCTCCGACATCAGCATGCAGGTTGGAGCGACTGAGCGGGTCAGTGTTCGCTGACCCGCTTGTGGCTCGGCTTTTCCCGGTCCTTAAAACAGAGGTCCAGTGGGGACTAGAGCGGACAGAGAAAGCGCTGGTGGCGCTCGGGGATCCGCACCGGGCATATGAGACGCTTCATGTTGGTGGGACAAACGGTAAGGGCTCGGTCACGTCAACTGTGGGCTCGGTGCTACAGGAGACTGGACTTCGCACTGGGGTTTACACCTCCCCGCATCTGTGCACGATCCGAGAACGAATACTCGTCGACGGTACGCCGATCGGAGAAAGACATTTGCTTCAGTACGCAGATGAGGCGGCCTCGGCAATAATTGATAATGGTCTCTCTTTTTTCGAAGCGGTCACGGTTCTAGCGTTCTACACCTTCGCCAAAGAAAGCGTTGGAATTGGTGTCATTGAGGTCGGTCTTGGTGGTCGTTTAGATGCCACTAACGTCGTTCATCCGGAAGTGACGGCTATAACAAATGTAGCGATGGATCACGCCGGTTACCTGGGCGGAACATTAGAGGCCATTGCTCGGGAGAAGGCCGGCATCATCAAGAAGGGCGTCCCGTTAGTGACTGCGGAGTCGTCACTGCCGATTCTCGATCTTATACGGGCTCAAGCTGAAGAATTAGGAGCCCCGTTTTGCAGAGTCGATCAGACCTGGGTTCAAAATGTTCAAGTTAGGCGCAAAGTGACTGAACTGGTTCTGTCCACTGAGCGCTGGGGTGACCTTGAGCTGGAGACGCCACTTATCGGTCACCACCAGGCTATTAACGCAGCTCTGGCGGTATCCATAGTAGGACATCTTAATGATTCGGTCAGACCCTCAAGGGGCGAAGTAATAAAGGGTGTGTCATCCGTAGTACATCCTGGTCGAGACGATATTCGGGTGATCAATGGGTGCACTTTTGTGCTCGATGTTGCCCACAATATGGCAGGTGTAGAATCACTCGTGGACACGATTGACAGACTCGAGTTACCACGCCCATTGGTTATGTTGGTGGCGGTTTTGGAGGACAAGGATTGGCTTTCGATGCTCCCGCTACTCTTGTCTCGAGCGGATGCTGCGTTCTTGACTCACGCTCCGGCGGCTCCATTGGATCGACAATGGGATCCGGTTGTCGCTGCGGGCTCAGTTGATTCCACTACGCTCGTTCGTGTCGTCGGCGACTTCGAGAAAGCACTTGAGGGTGCGAGACTCCGGGCCGGGCATGGTACGGTTGTTGTCACAGGTTCGGCATATTCAGTGGGGCCTGCTATGACTCTTCTGGGACTGGATCCTTTGGCAGGTCAGGGTACATTGCGCACGTGACCTGACCTACGTGTCCTCTTCGAAGTACGATTACCCGTGTCTGATAAGGAATTCACCAAGCTACCTGGTTTTCGAGATTTTCCTCCGGAGGATTTCGCTCGCCGTTCATACATTCAAGGTGCGTGGCGACGGGTCGCGCAGAGGTATGGTTTCCAAGAATACGATGGTCCACCTCTTGAATCTCTTGACCTTTACGTGGAAAAGAGCGGAGATGAGATCGTTGGGCAGCTCTACAATTTTGTAGACAAGGGAGATCGAGACGTCGCGCTGCGGCCAGAGATGACGCCATCGCTCGCGCGCATTCTGGCAAAACGAAGCCGTGGCATGAGTAAGCCGATCAAATGGTTCAGTATGCCGCAGCTCTTTCGCTACGAGCGTGCTCAGCGCGGAAGACTGCGCGAGCACTTCCAGTGGAATGTTGACATCATTGGGGAGTCTAGCGTGGCTGCAGATGCGGAAGTGTTAGCCATTGCGATTGACGGGCTACGAGAGCTGGGGCTTACGGACAAAGATTTTGCTGCGCGCGTCTCAGACCGACGCCTTCTCACTGCACTTCTTTTGGGGATTGGTGTCCGGGAAGAAAACCTGGGAGCCACATTTGGGGTCATTGACAAGATAGAAAGGTTGCCGGCGGAGAAAGCGGAGCAATTGTTGGTAGAAGAAGCAGGTTTAGAGAACACCGAAATAGAAGCGTTGAAAAGTTTGCTGAGTTCGACCAGGATCGACGACGTTACACGTGAGTTCGGAGATGACTCCAGAGTAGCAGAAGAGTTGCACCGATTTCGCCAATACACTGATATGCTCGAATCAATGGGACTTGGCGATTTTGTCGAGCTGGACCTTCGAATTGTCCGCGGGCTAGCATATTACACTGGAATTGTTTTTGAGCTCTTTGATCGGAAGGGAGATCTGCGGGCGATCTGCGGCGGCGGAAGATACGACAGACTTCTGGAGTTAGTGGGGGGTGATCCGCAGCCGGCAGTCGGCTTTGGCATGGGCGATGTGGTACTGGGTGAACTGCTCAAAGAAATGAACCTCGTCCCAGAATACGAGAGATCTCTGGACTACTTCTTGGTGGCAGTAAGTAGAGAGGAGTATCCAGCAGCATTACGTTTGGCTCACCAACTGCGAGATCAAGGCCACTCCGTAGCCTACGGACTGAGGCAACAGGGTGTGGCCAAGCAAATGAAGGCCGCGGCACGTGAAGGGGCGAACACTGTGCTTATAATCGGGCCAGACGAGTTGGCAAATGGAACTGTCCTTGTGCGCGACATGACTTCTGGTGAGCAAAGGGAAGTTCAGAGGCAAGAATTCGAATGAGTCGTCGGCGACGTCGCGGCCGGAAGGGCGCCCGCGCTAAGACTAACCCAAAGCTACTTAGGTCTGATAGGGAAGCTGCGGCTCGAGCTCAGGAAGTTACGCAACGTGCTATTCGAAGGTTGGATTTGTTTGAGTGGCTTGTGTGGGGTGTTGGTGCGTTAATGGCCTTGACCGCTGGTGCCGGGATCGCGTGGATGATGGGGGTTGCGGCCGGTTGGAGCTTCCGGCCGACATGGTTGGTGTTTTCGATGCTGCTTTTTGTGATCCCAGGCGGGGTCGCGATCATTCAAATGCGTAAAGACGAACGGGGTTATGATTCCCGAATGAAGAACTGGATGTCGAAAGATGGCTGATAATAAAAATCTGACCCCCAGAGCCGAAGATTTCTCCACTTGGTATAACGAGGTGGTCCAGCGTGCAGAACTGGCCGACTACTCACCAGTGCGAGGTAGCATGGTGATAAGGCCGTGGGGTTATGGCATATGGGAAAACATGCAGCGCGCTTTGGATGAAATGTTCAAGGAGACCGGGCACGAGAATGCGTACTTCCCGCTCCTGATCCCATTGTCATTTATCGAGAAGGAGAAGGAGCACATTGAGGGGTTTGCTCCGGAACTTGCTGTCGTAACAAAAGCTGGGGGGAAAGAACTGGAGGAACCCTACGTGATCAGGCCCACTTCCGAGACCATCATCTACTCGATGTATGCGAAGTGGGTTCAGAGTTACAGGGATTTGCCGATACTCATGAACCAATGGGCAAACGTCATGCGCTGGGAAATGAGGACACGGCTTTTCCTACGCACGGCCGAATTTCTCTGGCAGGAGGGGCATACAGCTCATGCGACTGCCGGTGAGGCTGAAGAGGAGACTCTGATGATCCTCGACATATACCGAAAATTTATGGAAGACTGGATAGGTATGCCTCCGATAACAGGTCTAAAGTCCGAATCAGAAAAGTTTGCTGGCGCGGTGCGGAGTTATTCCTGTGAGGCACTTATGCAGGACAACAAGGCCCTCCAGGCGGGGACTTCACACTTCTTAGGGCAGAATTTCGCAAGACAGTTTGATTTGAAATTTCAGTCTGAGGGAGGGCAAGAAGAGTACGCTTGGAACACTTCGTGGGGTGTCTCGACCCGACTGATTGGGGGACTCGTCATGACGCACGGGGATGATAAGGGCTTGATCGTTCCCCCACGCCTTGCACCGACCCAGGTAGTTATCGTGCCGATCCTTAAGGGTGAGAATTCGAGTTTGGTTTTAGAGAAGACGAAAGAGGTGGAGAGTCGGTTGAAGGCAGCAGGGGTGCGGGTGAAGATCGACGCGCGAGATAATGTTTCCCCGGGAGTGAAGTACTACGAGTGGGAGCGGAAAGGTGTCCCGTACCGGATGGAGATTGGGCCAAAGGATATCGAGAAGGGGTCCGTTGCGTTGGCCCGCAGAGTCGTTCCTGAAGGAGCCGAGAGAAAGTCTTTCGTGCTGGAGGATCAGGCTGTCGCTGAGATACCGAATCTTCTCGAGAATTTTCAGGCGGAACTCCGCGATGCTTCTGTAGCTCGGAGAGAAGAAAATACTGTTCGCGGAGTAAGTACTATTAATGAACTTCAAGAAGCCTTGGATGGTGGTGCGGGATTCGTATTCACTGGATGGAATGGAGACCCTTCAGTCGAAGAAGAGGTAAAAGGTCTCACGAAGGCCACGATCCGCTGTCTGCCAAGTGAGGAGTTCCGTTCTCCACAGACGCCTGTGAAATGCGTATCTGGTTCGGGTGAGTCGGTAACGGAGGTGGCTTGGGCGAGATCTTATTGACTCGTCCGTTCCCACGAGTCAACGGTCATCTTCTCTGCGGCGAGTTTCCACTACAGGACCTCGCCGCAGAATTTGGAACACCACTCTACGTCTACGACCTCAAATGGATTCGCAGCCGCGTAGCCCTTTTTCGTGATGCGTTCTCCGAGGTGGATCCCGTTATTGCATACTCGGTGAAGGCAAATGGAAACCTGTCGTTACTCCGTGAACTCTCGGACCTTGGATGTGGTGCCGATATCACAAGTGGAGGAGAGTTATTCAGAGCACGCTCAGCCGGCATCGAAGGAATGAAGATTGTCTTTGCCGGAGTTGGGAAGTCTGAGGATGAGATCGAGTTTGCCTTAGATGAGGGGATTTACGCGTTTAATGTCGAAAGCCACTCCGAGTTGCAGCGCATAAACCGCGTAGCTGAGAGAAAAGGAGTAACCGCGCGCTTTGGCGTTCGGGTGAACCCAGGCGTGATTGCGTCAACGCCGCACGAGTACACTGCGACCGGACACTCGGACACAAAATTCGGTGTGCCGTGGGAGGAAGCACAGGAACTCTACCGGTGGGCTCTTGAGCAGGAGTCACTTGATCCTGTCGGCATTGACGTGCACATCGGTTCACAGATAGCCGAGATCGAACCGTACATAGCCGCGCTTACTCGTGTTCTAAAAGTGGCGAGTGACCTCTCCGGTGAAGGTGTGCCACTGGAGTATGTCGACATCGGAGGAGGGTTTGGGATCGACGATGGTCAGGTGGCTGCGCTCGATATCGACGCTTTAGCGCGTGAGATAGTACCGAGAGTGATGGACTCTGGTTTGCAACTGATTCTGGAGCCTGGGCGAGCGCTAGTGGCCGACGCCGGTGCATTGCTCACAAAGGTAGAATACGTGAAAACGAATGCTCAGAAAGTTTTTGTGATCATGGACAGTGGTATGAGCGAGTTGATCCGACCCAGCCACTACGGAGGTTATCATGAGATTGAGCCCGCAGGGCCCATAGCAGGCCGTATCGACGCTGTGGTCGATATAGTAGGCCCGGTGTGTGAGACAGGTGATTTTTTCGCGATTGGTCGGTCTATGCCCATGCCCGAAGAGGGTGAACTTCTGGCAGTTCGAACCGTTGGCGCATACGGTTTCACGATGGCTTCCAATTATAATGGACGGCGTAGACCAGCCGAGGTGCTGGTTGATGGAACTGAGGTGCGGCTTGTGAGGAGTCGTGAGACATATCTGGACCTTACCCGCGGAGAACTATGAGTCACGAGCATGATCGAGTTCTGATTCTTGATTTTGGGTCTCAGTTTACTCAGTTGATAGCGCGTCGCATAAGAGAAGAGCGCGTTTATTGTGAAATCCATCCTCCTACATGCTCACTGGAGTGGATCCGAGAGTGGAACCCTGCAGCAGTGATTCTTTCGGGTGGGCCCAATTCAGTTTACGAAGAAGGTGTCCCGAAAACGGATCCACAGCTTTTAGCCTTGGGGCTCCCGATTTTGGGCATATGCTATGGCATGCAATTGATCGCTCAGATGGAAGGAGCAGAGGTATTGCATGGGCATCGAGAATATGGGAGGGCGGAACTTACTGTTAGGGCCTCAGGAGGCCTCTTCGCCGGGTTTGATGAAGATAGTGAGACGACGGTGTGGTGTTCACATGGAGATCATGTCGACGATCCGCCAGAGGGGTATGAACGCGTTGCGTCTACAGAAACACTTCCGACTGCTGCATTCAGAGCTGTAGATGGGCGCAGGATTTGGGGTGTGCAGTTCCACCCAGAGGTAGCGCATACCACTAGGGGTGACGACATCATCTCGAATTTCTTGTTCGAAGTCGCTGGGGTGTCGCCGACGTGGACACCGGGGGCTTTTGTAGAGGAGACTATCGAAAGGATTCGGAAACAAATTGGTGGTGCCACCGCAGTATGCGGGCTCTCCGGTGGTGTGGATTCTTCCGTGGCTGCGATGTTAGTGCATCGTGCGATCGGTGATCGGCTCACTTGTATTTTTGTCGACCATGGACTCTTGCG
>CENY01041064.1_pt1 | contig 10928 bp, 6 predicted proteins | sample 356181 | NCBI WGS metagenome assembly CENY01 (sample SAMEA2619840, study PRJEB7988) | marine metagenome | isolation source: saline water (ENVO:00002010), including
CACAAGTCTTGTAACAGATAATGCTGAAGAGGTATCAATAAATGGAGGTCAAAATTCAACAGGGTTTCCCAAGATAGCAGATATTGTTGATAAAGCGAAGCTTGGTGTAGCTACCATAAGTACGAAATCTTTGGTGAAAGGTTATTTCTATAATTTTGAAGATCAAGGCAATGGGTCTGGTTTTGTAGTTAGGCCGGATGGATATATTGCTACTAATTATCATGTTGTTAAAGGCGCTACCGAAATTAAGGTTTATTTGCCGAATGGAGAGACATATGAAGCAGAGTTGATTGGCAGAGATACAGTAACAGATTTGGCGGTTTTAAAGATAGAAGCAGAGAATCTTGAATATTTACCAATAGGAGATTCGGATAGTTTGAGAGTTGGCGATTGGGTCATTGCGATAGGCAATGCATTAGCATTAAAAGGAGGCCCTACTGTTACTATAGGTATTGTTAGTGCTCTTGGAAGAACTATCAGGTCTGAGGAAGGAGATTTTTATGATCTCATACAAACAGATGCTGCTATAAATGAAGGAAATAGTGGAGGTCCATTATTAAATTTATCGGGAGAAGTTATTGGTATTAATCAAGCTATACTGAGACAAGGGAGAAGTTTGAGCTTTGCAGTTAGTTCAAATGTAGCCTCTCCTATTTTCGAAGGTTTAATGACTAGCGGTTGCGTTAAAAGGCCTCTTATGGGCTTCGCTAGCGTTGATCTAACGCCTGCTGTTGCGAATGATTTGGGGCTTACTGTAAAAGAAGGGATAATTGTTTCTTATATGCCGTCCGCAGGACCAGCGTATGATGCAGGTATTAGGTTAGGGGATATAATCATAAAGATTAATCAAAGTCTAGTTGTAGATGTGAAGGATTGGTTAGAAAAATTGTGGTCTCTAAAATCTGGTGATGAAACGATTGTCACATATGTTCGAGAGGATAAGATGTACGAAACAATTGTTGTATTAGGGAGTCGGCCTTGTTAGTGGAACGCATCACTAGATTTTTTCAACCCGATCAGCAACTTTTCTCCTTCAATTTTTATTTCAGATGACGCTATTTTAGGCAAAGATGATATTTCTTCAATTGTTTCACATAGAGTTTCAGATTTGATGTAGCAATCATGGGTTTCAATAACTGTTTTTAACAAGTCTGATTCGGTGTACATTACATTTATCTTGTCGGATATTTCTAATGCTGCTTCTCGTCTGAGATTCTGTATGTTGTGAACAAATTCCCTAGCAATACCTTCAAGATATAGTTCATTTGATATATTTGTGTTTAGTACTACTGCGTATCCTAAATCTGATTTTGAAGAATAGCCAGCCTTGTCGGTAGTAGATGTTTTTAGGGCTGTTGTTGGCACCGAGAACTTTCCGATTATGACCTCGCTTTCTCCTTGAATTGAGGAATATAGTGCGATTGGGTCGGTTTTTTCGATTAATGATTTTATTTCATTTATATTTTTGCCAAATTGAGGTCCAAGAATTGCAAGATCGGGCTCAATTGTAAAATCCATATAGAGGGCTAATTCTTCATGGTTTTGTAAGAATATAACATTTTTGATATTAAGTTCTTCCTTTACTTCCAATTCTATTTCGTTCATTAAATCTACATCTATTTTTTCTGGTACAATTACTTTGATTTCATTAAGGGGCTGCCTTACTTTTATCGATGCTTGACTCCTGGCCCCTCTCCCTAAACTGGAGATTTTCATTGCGGTACGAATTGCTTTTTGTAGCTCAAGGTCTTTTTCGGTATTGATTTTGAAGCTAGGATATTTCTCTAAATGGACACTAGATTTCCCCCATTTGGTATGTTTGGTCAAATTTTGGTAAATTGTCTCGGTGATGAATGGCGCGATTGGAGCAATAGCTTTTGCCAAAGTCACTAATACGAAATAAAGAGTTTGGTATGCAGAATGTTTATCGGCATCAAATGGGGCATTCGTACCAAATTTTCCTGGCTTCCAAAACCTTTTTCTATTTCTTCTTACATACCAATTTGAAAGTAAATTTATAAAATCCTCTACTGCTATTGTTGCTTTGTCTGGTTGGTAATCTTCTAGTTTTTTAGCAACCTCCATACACACTGTTTTAATTTCTGAAAGAATCCACATGTCCATTAAATTCACAGATTCTGGTTGAGTAAGATTTTCAGGAGGAGTAAAGTCATCCAATATTGCGTAGTTAGTAAAAAAACTATATATGTTCCAAAGAGGAATAATGGTTTGTCGCCTTACTTCGTCAGCTAATTTGGGACCGAATCTCAAGTTGAACTCTGGATTTTGTCTTGAGTATAGCCATCTTATAACGTCAACTCCTAATTCTTCGGCAGCGTCATCGAACCAGATTGCGTTTCCTGCACTTTTGTGCATTTCGTCTCCAGATTCGTCTCTAACCATTGCGTAGGAAAATATATTTTTGGTAGGAGTTTTATTTTCAAGAGCTGTGCCCATCGTTAGATATGAATAAAACCAATTGCGGAATTGGCCTGGGAAACTTTCAGAAATCAAATCTGCTGGGTACCATTTTTCCCAGTGTTCTCTATTCGTGCGGTAATTTAGCGTAGAAAAAGCGACTATCCCAGCATCTAACCAAGGATTCCCTACATCAAGGATCCTTGTTCCAACCAATCCAGTTTCAGGGTGTCTAATTTTCACTTTATCAATCCATGGACGGTGAGGGCTATTACCTTCAAATTCCTCCCAGCCTTCAACAGACAATTCCTTAAGTTCTTCTTTGGATCCGACCACATAGAATGAGCCATCGTCAAAACACCAAATTGGCAGTGCTAGTCCCCAAAATCTCTTTTTTGAGATCATCCAATCTCCCATGTTGTCTAACCACTGATGCTCTCTTTCTTTTCCCCAAGATGGAACCCAATTAGTTTCCTCAACAATCTCCTTGATTTCAGATCTCCAATCCATATTAATGTACCATTCGTCTACTAATCTAAAAACGAGTTCGTCTCCTGATCTCCAACAATGAGGATAAACGTGTGGATACAGTTCTGAGTGCAAAAGAAGGCCTTTAGCTTTTAAATTATCAATTATCAGGTCAACTGTTTCTGTAGCAGTAGCATTTTTGCCTGCCAACCAGTCGAATTCTTTAGTGAAATTAGTTTCCTCGTCGAGTGGAGCTATCGATACTAAATTTTCCCGCATGCCAAGCTTGTAATCAGCATCACCGCAACCAGGAGCAACATGCACTATACCTGAGCCTTCTCCTGCTACAACAAATTCGTTGCCCAAGGAATCCTTACCGCCGTCAATAATCCGATGGCACTTAATTGCATTAATTTGTTTCGTTTGTAGGTCGGTGTTTATGAAAGGATGCCCTCCTTCAATGCTAGCTGACTCTAGTTCATCAAAGGGACCGTTATATTCCAGGCCAATCAAGTCCGAGCCTTTTAATGTTTGTTCTATCGTGTAACCACCACGTTCATTGAATATTTGTGAAATTGGTTTGAGTTTGGGTACTCCTTTTATCCAATCTCTGTCGGACTTAAATTCCTTTTCCAGTCTAGGTGCATTTAAGTTTTCAGCCGCAAGATAATATACTTCTCCGTTAGAAAGTTTGCATTTCACGTAATCTAAGTCTTTGTTAATTGCCAAGCAAACGTTTGAAGTCAATGTCCAAGGAGTAGTTGTCCACACTAAAATATATTCGCTCTCACGGTCTTTCAGTGGAAATTTTACAAATACTGATTTATGTGCAACTAATTTTCTTCCTTCAATAATCTCCATTTGTGAATATGAAGTTCCAGATCTACCTGACCAAGGTACAACATCTGTACCCCTATATATCTTTCCCTTTTTATTTAATTTCTTTAGAAAATCCCAAATAGCGTAATTGTTTTCATCAGACATAGTGAAATAAGAATTGTCCCAATCCATCCAATACCCTAGACGGATTGATTGCTCAGTCTGGACTCCAGAGTATTTTTTAACTCTTTCTTTGCATAAATTTACGAATTTTTCGACCCCAAATTCTTCAATATCCTTTTTTGACTTAAATCCCAATTCTTTTTCAACTTCCACTTCAACCCATAGACCCTGACAGTCAAATCCATTCTGATACCGCTGTTCGTGACCTTGCATCGTGTAATATCTTTGAAAAAGGTCCTTATATGTTCTGCCCCATGCGTGGTGAACGCCCATCGGATTATTAGCTGTTATAGGTCCATCTATAAAAGAAAAAGATGTTTTGGAGTTGTTGTTTTTGGTCAGATATTCGGAAACAATACTATTTTCATCCCACCAGTTGAGAACATTTCTTTCTAATTGTGGAAAATCAGGTTTGTTGTCTACTAAATCAAACATTTATATAAAGATCCTTAGATTTATCAAACTATTTCAAATCACATAATTTATAATATCAATATACGATTACGGTGATTTGGCTATACAAGAATTCATTGAGTTGTTATTAGTCCAAATTGGTTTGAAAATAATCGTAAAAATTTAAATTGAATTTAGCCTTGTATTTAGAATTGAAAAACATATTTGATTCTATTTTACAATCAAATTAGATACAAGGGATTTAAATCGATGATTTATTGGGATATAGGTTTGGGAAAAGTTACAATTAGGACTAACAAAAAGGAATCAATCAACTTATATGGAACATGATTTAATAACAATGTTCAATATTGAACATTTGGACATTGAATATCGCAAGAACCTAAATCTCCTAGATGAAAATAGAGTCTTGGAAAGACTTTGGGAAAAAGACGGCTCTTTATGGGGGATAAATGACAAATTAGCAAGTAATAGTCTAGGTTGGTTGAATTTACCAGAACAATCTGAATTGATATCCAAAAATTCAACCTATTTTATTTCAAGGCTATGCGATAAATACGAAAAAGTTTGTCTGGTTGGTATGGGTGGAAGTATTCTAGGTGCTAAGGCCATAGTTGATCTTGTCGGACAAGATACATCGAAATATTTTGTTGTTGGCGATTCTACTTTACCGTCTTCAATTCAAATGATTCAGAAAATCGTCAAAGAGAATAAAACATTATTTATTATAGCTTCAAAATCAGGCTCTACTTTAGAAACCATGATGATATATGAACACCTAAAACAAATAACAGATTCTGATAATCCTGAAAATTCATTTATTGCTATAACAGACCCGGACACCTATCTAGGTAAAAAAGCATCTGAAGATAGCTTTCAGCATACCTTTTTAGGATTTGTAGATGTGGGTGGTAGATACTCAGTTTTATCTTATTTCGGATTATTGCCTGCTGCCTTGGCAGGGTGCAAAACTACTTTAATAGCACAGACTTCTCTGGGTATGAAAACCCAATTGAAACTATCTGAAAAGCCAAATTCCAATTTAGCATCAACAATTGCATCTTTGCTTGCGGCTTGTGTTTTAAATCGGGTAGACAAACTAACTTTTATCACATCAAAGAAATTAGATTCTTTTGGTTATTGGTTAGAACAACTATTGGCTGAAAGTATAGGAAAACAGGATACAGGATTAATTCCAGTCGTGAATGAGCCTTTTTTGCAGACCGATAGTTATTCTACAGATAGGATTTTTATTTATTTTAGATCTGGTGATCATGATGATGAATCTCAAGACATTCATGTTGAACAATTGATTAATGCTAAATTTCCTGTTTTGTGGGTTGACTTCCAAGACTTATATTTTATCGGAGCACAATTCTTTCTTTGGCAAATGGTAATTGCTATTTTAGGAGCATTATTAAAAATAAATCCTTTCGATCAACCAGATGTAGAAAAAACAAAGGTCAGTGTAAACAGAATACTTAATAACCCTCAAAAACAATTAAATCTTGACTATTGCACTGATTTGAACATCATTAAATCAAAGTTGTCATTAATAAGCCCGAAGTCTTATGTTGCATTACTTGCATTTATTGCGGGAGGCAGGAAACAAATGGAACATTTGGGAGAATTACGAAAAATAATTGGTGATAAATATAAATTAGCGTCTACTTTGGGGATTGGTCCGGGATATCTTCACTCAACAGGACAAATGTATAAAGGCGGCTTGAAACCCGCACACAGTATATTTTTAGTCGATAACATGAGTGATTTTGATGTAAATCAAGACTACTCAAAATTTAAACAAATTACGAAAGCCCAGATATTTTCAGAAATAGAAATATTCAAAAGTTTGGGTATAGAATCTACTTGTATTGATATTAGTGAAAAATCTGAGTTTAATATAATTGATATTTTAAATTGTATTTAGGATTGTATGGATTACTCTTCGAGGTTATACAAATATAAATTTTGTACTCGATTATGAAATTTACAGAGGAGGACATGAATGAAACTAGGATATTTTACGATGCCTTTGCACCCACCTGGTTCAGAGTGGTCTAATACTTTACAAAAAGACTTGCAACAAATTTTGTTTTTAGATGAGCTTGGTTATGATGAAGCATGGATAGGAGAACATTTCACTGCTGAATGGGAAAATATTCCAGCACCAGATCAATTTATTGCGATGGCATTGGCACTTACCAATAATATAAAATTAGGTACCGGTGTAACCTGTATGCCAAATCACAATCCGTTTATGATAGCTCACAGGATTGCCCAGCTAGATAATTTAGCTAAAGGAAGATTCCAGTGGGGTATTGGTTCTGGAGGGTTTCCTGGAGACTTTACGGTTTTTGGGATAGACCCATCTAAAGGGGAACATCGAGAAATAACTAAGAAAGCCTTGGACGTTATTTTGAAAATTTGGGAAGATCCAACTCCAGGCCAATATAAAATTGGTAATTGGCAATTTGAAATACCCGTCCCAAATGATAATTATGGTCTTAGGTTTCATTGCACTCCTTATCAAAAACCACATCCCCCAATAGCGGTTGCAGGGGTTTCTCAAAAATCGGATACGTTAACATTGGCAGGACAAAGGGGATATATTCCAATGAGTATTAACATTGTGCCGTTTAATACTTTGGGGAGCCATTGGCAGGCGGTTGAAGAAGGTGCAAAATCGACAAATGTTTTAGCTGATAGAAATAAATGGAGAATAGCACGGGATGTTTTTGTCGCGGAAACTGATGAAGAAGCTAGAAAATATGCGAAAGAAGGAGTGTTAAAACGAGATTATGAAAAATATTTTTTTCAGAACATGAAACAGAATAAAGTTTTTGATTTGATTAAAAACAACCCTGATATGTCCGATAATGATGTCTCGATAGATTATTTGATCGACAATGTGTGGATTGTTGGTAGCGTAGAAACAGTTATTCGAAAAATAGAAAAACTGTTCCATTTGGTAGGTGGTTTTGGAGCCATGCTGATAATGGGACATGAATGGTTGCCTGAGGAAAAATGGAAATCATGCCTTGAATTGATGGCAAAAGAAGTAGTACCTGCGTTGCAAAAGAAAGGTATTTGAAACTTAAAATGATTGGCAACTATAAGATTTAATATAGGGAAAATATATAAATATGTTGGAAAGAATCAAAAATATTCAAGGAAGATTTACTGAAATAGAATCATCTTTGTCTAGCCCAGAAATATCTAAACACCTCGATAAGATGGAGGCATTAGGAAGGGAGCATGCTTCATTGCGTCCAATAATCGATTTAGGGAAAAGATATGAGGTTACGCTTAATGATTTGAATGATGCAGAGCATATGCTTAAAGAAGATGATCAAGAAGTTGTGGTTTTTGCAAAAGATCAAATTGCCGAATTAACTAAAACATTAGCGGAATTGGAGTCAGACTTGACTTTAGCTCTTTTGCCAAAAGACCCAAATGATATGAAAAATGTGGTCATTGAAATTAGGGCAGGAACTGGTGGTGATGAAGCTGGTTTGTTTGCAGCAGATTTATACAGAATGTACTTTAGGTATGCGCAATTAAAGGGATGGAAGATTGATATATTGAGCAGCAACCAAACTGGCATCGGTAGTATAAAAGAAATAGTATTTTTGATAAAAGGCGAAAATGTGTATTCTTCACTCAAGCATGAAGGAGGAACTCATAGAGTGCAGCGAGTGCCATTAACGGAATCTAGTGGAAGAATACATACATCTGCAGCTACTGTTGCTGTAATGCCAGAGGCGGAAGAAGTTGAAGTAGATATAAAAACAGAAGATATTAAAATTGACATTTTTCATTCTAGCGGTCATGGAGGTCAAAATGTCCAAAAAGTTGCTACTGCAGTAAGACTTACTCATAAAGCTTCTGGAATCGTGGTTGTTTGTTCTGATGAAAGGTCTCAGTTTCAAAACAAGGAAAAGGCGATGGTTGTTTTGCGTGCTAGAATCTTGGCAATTGAAACGAAAAAAAATGAAGATGAAATCGCATCCAACAGAAAATCTCAAGTAGGTTCCGGTGATCGCTCTGGTAAAGTAAGGACATACAACTTTCCTCAGAACCGAGTAACAGATCATAGGATCAATTTAACATTGCACGGCTTAGATCAAATTTTAGATGGAGAAATAGATGATTTTGTTGTAGGACTGCAAGATGAAGAGAGAAATATTAAGTTAAACAATCTAGAAAAATGAGATTAGACCAACTTACGGTAAAGATAAGTACCCAACTGTTACAGGCGGGTATAACAGAGAATGATCTTGAATCGCAATTGTTGATTCGTAAAGCTTTGAACATTAGTAAAGAGTCCTATTTTGCAGATTTGCAAACCGATATAAGTCAAGTTGAAATAAAGAATATTAATCGATTAGTTGAAAGAAGAATTAATCGGGAGCCATTACCATATATTTGTAATCACCGTGAGTTTTATGGCCTAGATCTATATGTGGATCGTAGGGTGCTGATACCGCGACAAGAAACTGAAATTATGGTAGATAAAGCAATAGGGTTTTTGAAGTCTACGCCATACAAAAACCAAAAAATTAAAATACTTGATTTATGTACCGGAAGCGGAGCGATAGCAATAACTTTAGCTAAATTATTTCCTGAATCTATAATATATGCGACAGACATTAGTAGTGATGCATTACAAGTAGCTAAAATCAATTGTTTCGCTCACAATGTTAGTCGTGACGTGAATTTGATATGTTTGGATGGATTGTCTGGATTTGTTGGAGAAGTGGATTTAATTTTAGCAAATCCACCTTATTTATCTAAAAAAGAAATAGGTGAAGTTCAACCAGAGCTATTGTTTGAACCCGATCTAGCATTATACGGAGGCTTGGAAGGTTGGGAAAAAACTGTCCAATTAATTAATTCGGTTTGTGAAATATTAAATGGTGGAGGCAAGGCGTTTTTTGAAACTTCCCCGGAACGCATCGATTCAATAACGAGTAAAATCTCTAACAATAAGAATATAGATACTCTTGAATATCACTTGGATGGTTTAGGCAATAATAGGCTTATAGAAATTTCGGTTTAAAGCACTAGAAAACGGTTATATGCAAATATTTTACCTAAGGGGCGCCGTGCCCGCTGTGCTGTAAATGTTTGCCTTCAGTCTTGATAGACGGTGCAAGAACAAGATTGGTTCTATGCATGTCTTGGATGGTATAGGCGCCTACCATTCCCATACAAGCCTTTAATGCTCCAACTAAATTCATTGTTCCGTTTGTTATAGAGCTAGGACCAAAAAGTATTTGTTCAAGCGAACCTTTTACCCCAACATCTATTCTGGTACCTCTAGGTAAAGCAGGATGAGGAGATGCCATGCCCCAATTATATCCTCCTCCTGGAGCTTCGTTTGATTGGGCGAAAGGTGTTCCAATCATAACCGCATCGGCTCCAGATGCAATTGCTTTACACAAGTCCCCGCCGTTCCTAATCCCACCATCGGTTATGATTGGAACGTATTTGCCAGTTCTTTTGTGATATTCATTGCGAGCAGATGAACAATCCAGTGTAGCAGTAACTTGAGGTACTCCAACTCCGGTAACCTCTCTTGTAGTGCAGGCTGCTCCAGGGCCGACCCCAACCAATATTCCGTCTATGCCGGTTTCCATCAACTCAAGTGTGGTTTCATATGAAACACAATTACCTACTATAACGGGTACATTTATCGTTTTTAAAAACTCATTGAAAACAAGACCTTTAATACTTTTAGATTCATGACGTGCGGTCGTTACAGTCGACTGGACGCAAAGTATATCAGCGCCTGCTTCAATAGCTAATGGAGATAAGCGCTTTGTGTTAGCGGGGGTAACAGATACGGCACAAGTTATACCCTTATTTTTGATTTCAGATATCCTATCTCCAATTAAATTGTTGTTAATTGGATGAGAGTAAATATCTTGGAATACAGGAATTACATCTTCGGGTCTAGAGGTGATTATTTTATCGATTGCTTCTTGTGGATTAGGATATCGAGACATTACTCCTTCGAGGTTTAAAACTGCAAGGCCTCCTAAATCACCCAATTTCATTGCAAAAGAAGTTGATACTATAGCGTCCATGGCGGAGGCTATAATCGGTATTTCAAATTTATGTTCTCCAATTACTAAAGTAGTTTGGGTTTGGTCTGGATTAATCGTAAAAGAACCAGGTGCTATAGAGATGTCGTCAAATCCATATGCTGGACTTAATCTGTTATGTTTGTTTTCAATCATTAATACCCCTAAGGGATTCGGGATGGGCGGAATTATAGAAGAATTTTATATGTTCAGTCAACAATTATTAACATCAACCTAGGTTATCAAACCAACCTTTATAAAATAGATAGATTATTGAGACTTAATAAAGGATAATTTATTTGCTTAAATTTGTGTATATGCCCTTAGGTTTTATTAATTGAACGATTTAAAAAACAATATCAAAATGATTGGTAAGAAACTAGGATTTGACGAAGTTGGCATTGCAGGTATAGACAAGTTCAAAACCGACCATTTATCTGCTAAGCATAGGGTGAGAGACGGCTTAATGGCGGGTTTATCTTGGTATACGGAAGATAGGGCTGCGCTTGCAAACACGCCAGAAGAATTGTTGCCTGG
>CENY01024614.1_pt1 | contig 10921 bp, 8 predicted proteins | sample 356181 | NCBI WGS metagenome assembly CENY01 (sample SAMEA2619840, study PRJEB7988) | marine metagenome | isolation source: saline water (ENVO:00002010), including
GATGAAAATGTGTTCATTTATATCACGGTACTAAGATTGCTCTGGTCAATCCGTTAGTTGAGTTTTTCCCCGTCCATTCCGATTGTTGAAAAGCATCAGATATTTCATCAAGGGCAAATTTGTGAGAAATGATATTTGTTAATGGGAATTTGGTTTGGGTTCTTACTAAAAAGTTTAAAGCTACTGGAATAATATATGGGTCATAGTGTGCTATTCCAATTAATTTTATCATGCTCCATACTAATTGAGACATGTCTATCGTTGCATCACTATTATCCCAAATATTGCCTATTTCTACGTAACTACCCCCGTTGCGGAGCATTGAAATACCTTCTGATACAACTCCTGGGTAGCCTACAACTTCTAACCCAATGTCTGCACCTCTTTGATTAGTAATCTTTTTGACATATTCGATTCGGTCATTTTTGTCAGTAATTTCATTGATGTTAATTGTATGGGTGGCACCACATTTTTTAGCAAGTTCTAGTCGGTTTTCGATTCCATCAATCACTATAATATTTTCAGCACCCATTTCCGAAGCAGCAGCAGCAGCGTTGATTCCTAATCCTCCAGCTCCTTGGATCACAATAGAATCGCCTATTTTCATGTCACCTTGTTGTAAACCATAAATGACTTGGGAAAGTGCACAATTTACCGATGTAGTTGCTTCCTCTGGTAATTCATCTGGTACTTTAAAGACAAAGTGGCCAGGGAAAAGATAATAATATTCAGCGAATCCTCCATTACAATAAGGAAGTTCTTCTATACTACCTCGGAATCTGAAACGGTTTGGGCAATTGTTGAATTCTAATCTCATACAGTTATAACATCTTCTACATGGGAAGAAGTAAGGGAAAGCTACTCGATCACCTTCCTTTATTTCTTGACCCATGGAATCTGTTGTAATATTTGAGCCAAGAGAATCAATTTTACCCGTCATCTCATGTCCGAGAATTATTGGTCCTGGTTTGCCTGGTGCTTTTGGCTTGAGTTCTCCGCGCCAATAATGTAAATCTGTTCCACAAATGGCGGAAGAGGTTATTTTGACCAATATTCCATCAGGATCTACTGGTAAGGTTGGCAATTCTTTAATTTCAAATTTATATGGTTTAACAAATACAGCCGCCTTACCGGTTTTCATTATTGCTTTCCTTTATTAGATAAGTAGCGATATTGATATGAATATTATTGTTAATTATATTTTTGGATAATGATGCAAGCATTTTGTCCTCCGAAACCAAAACTATTAGATAATGCTGTCTCAATTTTGTGCTTGCGAGATATATTTGGAACATAGTCAAGGTTACATTTAGGGTCGGGAGTTTCTTGATTAATAGTAGGGTGAATAATCTGGCTTTGTATTGATTTGATAGATGCTACGGCTTCTATGGCTCCTGCTCCTCCAAGAGCGTGACCAATCATTGATTTTGTGGAACTTATTGGAGGGGCACCATTTTCGCCGAATATTTTTTTAATAGCTAATGTTTCTGCTAGATCGTTTAGTGGAGTTGAAGTCCCGTGGGCGTTGATATAGTCGATATCCTTAGCTGATAATCCTGAGTTCATCAAAGCATTTTGTATGGCGCGTGCCGCTCCATCTCCATTCTCGTCGGGTTGTACTGCATGATAAGCATCTGATGAGACACCTTGCCCCGATATTTTTGCATAAATATTGGCGCCACGATCCAAAGCGTGTGCTAATGTTTCCAGTACTAATATTGCAGAACCCTCTGCGGGAACAAATCCATCCCTATTTGCATCAAAAGGTTTACTTGCTTTATGAGGCTCTTCATTTTGTTTAGTTAAAGCTTTTATTACGTTGAATCCGCCAAGACCTAACTGGCTGATTCCCGCCTCGCACCCTCCTGCAAGAACCACGTCTGCATCACCTCGCTTTATAATTTCAAAGCCTTCTCCAATTGCTTGGGTTCCGGCAGCACATGCTGTGATAATTGTTGATGTGTATCCTTTTATCCCAAAAATCCTACTTACGTTCGCTGCAGCCATGTTTGGTAATATCATTGGTATAAAAAAAGGACTTACCTTCATGCCACCACGAGAAACTAACATCCTAGCATTTTCTTCAGTTGTTGGAAAACCTCCATTTCCATTTCCCATTACCACACCAATCCTATCCGGTTTCGGGTAAGAACCAATGTCTAAATCCGCATCTGATATAGCTTCCCTAGCGGCAGCAACAGCTAATTGTGAAAATCTAGCCATCCGCTTTGCGTCTTTAGGATCCATATATGCAGAAGGCTCAAAGTCTGTAACTTCACCTGCTATTCTGCAAGGGAATGGTGTTGCATCACATAGAGTTATTGGACCAATCCCGGATACACCATTACATAAATTATTCCAAAATTCATCTACTGATTCACCTAGAGGAGTGATAGATGATAATCCCGTAACGACCACAGTGTTATATTCAGATTCTTTATTCAATAAGTTATTCATATTCTATTTCCCTCATGTCGGGTAGAATTTATATTATATAAAAATTTGAGATTAATATATTTCTGGTTTAATCCCTTCAAGTTTTTCTAATGTTTCTCCTACAATTGAAAACGAACCAGTTACTAATATTATATCTTCATTAGTGGCTAAGGTTAAAGCTTTGCCTATAGCGTCAGACACGGTTGGTTGTAGACTATCGAGATGAAAAGAATCAAATTGTTTCAAAATATCTAATGGTTCAATTGATTTTGGATGTCTAGATTTCGATATGATAACCACGGGGTTTATTTTTGATAAACTAATTAGCATTTTTTTGTAATCATGACCGTGTATACACCCGAAGACCAAAATCACTTTTTTAGGATTGAAATATTTTTTGAATGATCGGACCAAACGACGAATTGAATCAGGATTATGGGCTCCATCCAAAATGAATTTAATTTTGTTTGATTCTATAAATTGGAATCGTCCTTTTAGGTTGATTTGTTGGAAACTATGAATTATAGAGGTTGGTTTTATCAGTACTCCAACTTTCGACAGTGTTTCTGCAGTAGCTATGGATGTAGCTGCATTATCAACTTGATGGTCCCCAAGCAAATTTGTTTCAATACTGTAACTTGATAGTTCACCGTTTATTTCAAAATTTTGTTTGAGGGAATTCCTATCTGTAATTTTCCAAGAAAATTTTTCTTTAACACTTGTCAGTGGGGCGTTTAATAATTTTGCTTTGTTGGTAAAAACCTTTTCCGCATCGGCAACTTGGGGTGCAAATATTGCTGGTACATTCGGTTTTATAATACCTGCCTTTTCTTCTGCTATAGCGCTAATAGTGTTGCCTAATGTTTCAGTATGGTCCAAACTTATTCTTGTTATGACAGATGTTATGGGGTTGAGAACGTTAGTTGAATCAAGCCTTCCTCCCATTCCAACCTCAACAATTTGGAAGTCAACGTTCATTTCCTTGAAATGCAAAAATGCCATAGCTGTTAACATTTCAAATGTTGTGACAGATCCGAGTGAAGTATTTGATTCAACCGATTTTAGTTTAGGCCAAATTTTATCCACTAGAGATGCAAATTGGTTGTCGGATATAGGTTGATTAGATATGCGGATTCTTTCAGTAAATTTATTTAGATGGGGAGATGTAAATAATCCTGTGGTATAACCAGAGTGGTTAAGTATAGATTCAATCATAGAAGCTGTACTTCCCTTTCCTTTGGTACCAGCTATATGAATTGCAGGAGTTTCATTTTGTGGATTGCCAAGTTCTTTTAAAAGAAAATGCATTCTATCGAGTTTAAAAATCCGATTAGTAGGATTTTTAAAAGAACGTTCAAAGTCCGTTAGGGACATTAATTTTTTTATAGCAGAATGATAATTCAAAATTGTATATAAACTTCTTATTGGTTGAAATATTCATGCAATATAATATCTGTAATAAACTGATATATATTGGTTATTGCAAATGTTCTGCGTCTTTTTGTTCCTTCCACGACTGTTTAAAAATTTCCATGAGAATAAAATCATATCCGCCTTTTTTAATTTGTCTTATTTCTTTAAAACCACATTTAGAAAAACTTTTTCTTGCTCTTTCATTCCAGTGTAAGGTATGAAGATATATTCTTTTCAAATTTGTTTCCGAAAAAATATAATCCAGCATTAATTTTACAGCTTCTGTTCCGTATCCTTCACTCCAATAATTTTTGTCTCCAATCATTATTCCTAGCTCCGCTTGTTCTCGATAAGAGTCAAAGCCGTAAAACATGCAATTGCCTATATGGTTTCTAGCTATATTATCTATTGAAAGCCTCTTTGAAGACAAACTGCCGTAAAATATTTCTTCGTGGAATTGTCGCGAAAAATCATCGAAAGATATATGAATAGGTGTAGTAGCATCCAACTCTGAGAGTTCTGGGTCAGTTCGCCATCGGTAGTCATCCGACAGGTCTTTTATATTTTTCTCGCGTAAGATTACGCGTTCGCCTTTTAAGAATACTCTATTTTTTGGTACGATCGATTTACTGCCCAAAAGCCAGTCAACTACCCTTTTTAACAAATTATAATCAGTCCCTGGAAATTGTTATTTCGCCATGGAAGATAATGGAATATAAATGTATTAATTAAACAATTCAGATGACAGTTTAGCATCATTTTCACAAATGTAAAATCGAGGTGTTTATTGATTTCGAAATTTGTTGCTGGAACTAGATAAAATTATTCATATGGCTTTTACTTGCGTAATTCACTTCTATGAATTAGAATCAATGAGGTTTCTTGTCGACGATGACAAGGTCCTTTAAACCGGCACAGAGAGGCTGGAAAGGAAGGCGAACATGATATATAGTGCTAAAGATAGAATTTTAAGCCACCATCGTTTTTGTAATTTTATAAATGATGGTGGCTTTTTTTGGTCGGTGCAAAAATAATGATTGCGAGAGATGCACCTTCAAAAAAATTATTTGATGGTAACCAAATAAACCGAATGGTGTCTAGGATAGCTCATGAAATCTTGGAAAGAAATTTAGAAGTTGAAAACATGGTATTGGCGGGGCTACATACTAGAGGAGTTCCTTTAGCGAAAAGACTAGCACAATCTATAAAACAGTTTGAAAGTAAAGCACCTGAAGTCGCATTTTTAGACATTAGCATGTACAGAGATGATTTCGATGATGAATCCAAATCATATGCTAAACCAACTTTAATTCCTGTAACAATCAATAATGCTGTGGTGATTTTGGTTGATGATGTTCTGTATACAGGTAGGAGTATTCGTGCAGCAATGGACGCTTTAACTGATTTTGGCAGGCCTAAGGCAATTCAACTAGCGGTGTTAGTTGATAGAGGGCATAGAGAAATACCAATAAGACCTGATTATGTGGGTAAGAACATACCGACTGGAAGAAAAGAAAAAATTAGAGTCAAATTGTTAGAGATAGATGGCGAAGATGAAATATTGTTGACAACCAATATAAACAGCAATGGAAGCGTTCATGGATAAAAGACATGTTTTAGATTTGGATACGTATTCCAAAAAAGATATTGAGTCATTGTTGGAAAATACCGTTGAAATGAAAAAATTGTTGCAACTTGACACAAAGAAAATACCTAGCTTAAATGGCAAAACGGTTGTGAATATATTTTTAGAAGCAAGCACCCGAACAAGAGTGTCTTTTGAAAGAGCAGCGAAAATACTAAGTGCAGATGTCATTAATGTATCTGGTTCAGGTAGTAGCATAGAAAAAGGTGAGTCCCTATACAACACAGCTTTGACGCTACAAGCTATGAATGCTGATATTATTATAGTAAGACATCCTCATGCGGGTGCTCCATATTTTTTGTCACGCCATTTAGATGCTAGCGTTATAAACGCTGGAGATGGAAGTCATGCTCACCCTACCCAAGCGATGTTGGACCTATATACTGTCTACGAAAAATTTGGCAAGATTCAAAATCTGAAAATAGCCATAATCGGAGATATACTTCATAGTCGCGTTGCTAGATCAAATATATGGGGGTTTGTTAAGTTGGGTGCCCAGTTGGTTTTATGTGGTCCTAAGACTTTATTACCCAAAAAGTTTGAAAGCAATTTGCAACAAATATATCAAGCTGGTTCTAAGAATATAAGAGTTGAAAATGACTTGCGTGCTGCTGTTAAGGGTGTAGACGTGGTGATGGCCTTAAGATTGCAAAAAGAACGCCAAAAACATTGGAGTGTCCCATCAATTAGGGAGTATGCTAATTTGTTTTGTGTCACACCTGAAATTATGAAACATGCAAAAAAAAGCTGCATTGTTATGCATCCCGGACCAATGAACGAAGGTGTAGAAATTGAAACATCGGTAGCGCATAGCAAGCAATCTGTTGTCGAAGATCAAGTAACGAATGGTTTGGCTGTTAGAATGGCTGTTCTCCAAAACGTGACTTTAAACAATATTGGTAAAAATAAATGAATAATTATTTAATTAAATCTGGAAGAATAATTGATCCATCTCAAAAAATAGATTCACTTGGAGACATTTTGATTCTTGATGGAATAATTGCCGATATTAGGACTTCAAACCCGACTTGGGAAGATCTTGGAGAGAAGCTTGGTCGGGAGATAAAAATCATCGACGCTAAAGGAACTGTAGTCTGTCCTGGTTTTGTCGATGCCCATTGTCATTTAAGAGAGCCTGGATTTGAACATAAAGAAACCATCTTGTCTGGTACCAGGGCTGCTGCCAGAGGGGGATATACGACTGTTTGTGCTATGCCAAATACTGAACCAGTTATGGATTCAGCACAAGTCGTAGAATTTGTTTTAAACAAAGCCAAAGCTGAAGGTGTTGTTAAGGTAAATGCTATTGGCGCGATATCAGTAGGGAGTTCGGGTGGCAAATTGACTCAGATGAAAGAATTATTTGATTCTGGAGTTGTCGGTTTTAGTGATGACGGCAATCCTGTTAATAATCCTAAATTGATGGAGCAGGCATTATTGTACAGTTCAATGTTTGATTTACCTATCATAGACCATTGTGAGGTGTTGGAACTTACAAATGACGCAAGTGTAAATGAAGGTTTTGTGTCTGATATTTTAGGAGTCAAAGGAATTTCATCGGCTTCAGAAGAAATAATGGTTGCAAGAGATATATTATTGGCAAAGGATACTGGAGGTAAGTTGCATATTGCGCATGCATCTACATCTGGTACTGTTCAATTAGTTGGATTGGCTAAGGAGCAGGGTGTTAATGTCACTTGTGAGGTCACGCCTCATCATTTGACCGTGTCGGATGAAATAATGTTGGGAAATATAAAAGATATTGAGCATATGAATGTTGATTTTAAAGGTAAGAAACATTCTTTAGTTGAATTAGAAGCTAATGCGTATATGACAAATGCGAAAGTTGCTCCCCCCTTGAGATCGACCAAAGATATAGAAGTACTGATTTCTGGCATAAAGAGTGGGATTGTTGATTTTATTGCTACTGACCATGCTCCACATAGTAACTTGGACAAATTTTGTACTTTAGATGATGCTGCAAATGGGATAAGTGGATTAGAAACCTCTCTAGCATTGACGATGACGCTTTTTCATAATCATGACGTCCCTTTAAGTTTGTTAGTAGATAAATTATCTTCATCGCCTTCTAAGGTGCTTAAATTAAATTCTGGTACCCTGCAGGCAGGAGCACTGGCCGATGTAACCATATTCGATCCATATAAAGAATGGGTTGTTAAGCCCAATGAATTTGTATCAAAGGGGAAAAATAGTCCTCTGGCAGGACTTAAATTAAAAGGACAAGTTTTAGCAACTTTAGTAGACGGTGAGATAATTTATTCACAGATTGAAAATAACATTGTTGATTTAGCACAAGAATCTATATGAGTGGTAAATTAAGGTGCAAAAGAGAAAATATATGAACAGTACAAAAGCTAAATCTTTGGTATTAGAGGACGGCTCAACATATGATGGATTCCAATTTGGAGGAGGAGAATTTACTTATGGAGAGGTTGTTTTCAATACATCGATGACCGGTTATCAAGAGATTTTAACAGACCCTTCTTATGCGGGACAAATAGTTGTTTCTACTTATCCCATTATTGGAAATTATGGGATTAATGACAAAGATTTTGAATCAGATAAAATACAGGTTTCTGGTTTTGTTGTCAGAGAATATTGTGATTTCCCAAGTCATAATGATAGTAACAATGATATAGATGGATTCCTGCGATCACAGAACATTGGTGGATTAGCCGGTATTGATACTCGAGCTCTAACCAAAAAAATTCGCACTTCCGGAGTTATGATGGGAGCTATTGTAAATTCCGATGAAGTTGATCAAATAAAGAAACGATTCAATAACTTGCCAAAATATGATGATATTGATTATGTATCTAAAGTAACAACTGATAATAGATACGATTTTATAAGCAATCCTACAAATGAAAGTATGACAGGGTTTACGATTGTAGTAGATGATTATGGAGTAAAACGCAACATTTTGAGGATATTGGAATCGCGAGGTTGTCGTGTTGTGGTAATGCCGGCAAAGTCTAGTGCAGAAGAAGTATTAAGTCTAAAACCAGATGGTATCGTTGTATCTCCAGGTCCTGGAGATCCTGAATTACTAAAACATCTAGTAAATAAGACAAAAAAATTAATGGGTAAATTACCAATATTAGGTATTTGCTTAGGCAATCAAGTGTTGGGATGTGCAATGGGAGGTAAAACGTTCAAATTGCCATTTGGCCATCGAGGAGGTAATCACCCTGTAAAGGATTTAGTGTCGGGGAAAGTCTCAATTACTGCACAAAATCATGGGTACGCTTTGGACGCTGAATCTTTGCCAGACCATGTAGATGTGACTCATGTGAATTTAAACGACGGTACGGTAGAGGGTATTAGGCACAGTGACTTGCCGATAATGGGTATTCAATTTCACTCTGAAGCTTCTCCTGGACCATTAGATAATGAATATCTTTTCGACAGGTTTTTAGACTTAATAAGAAATGAATGATTATATGAACTAGGGTGGTATTAATATGGGAGTTGATAAAGCAATATATTCAAAGGTTTTGGTAATAGGTTCAGGGCCTATTGTGATAGGGCAAGCTGCGGAATTTGACTACGCTGGCACCCAAGCGTGCAAATCTTTGAGAGAAGAAGGAATTGAAACAATTTTGGTTAATTCTAATCCTGCTACTATAATGACTGATGAAGATATAGCCGACAAGATATACATTGAACCACTTACAGTTGAAGTAATCTCTAGAATAATAGAAATTGAGAAACCGGATGGTATTTTGCCAACACTTGGTGGCCAAACAGCTTTGAATCTAGCTGTCGACCTTGATGAATCAGGAGTTCTTGAGAAATATGGCGTAGATTTGATGGGTACTTCAGTAGAAACCATTAAAATGGCAGAAGACCGTGAGTTGTTTAGAAAAATGCTCCTTGAAATTTCTGAACCTGTCCCTTTGAGCCATATAGTAAGCAATCTAGAGGAGGCAAATGCGTTAAAAGAAGAAATTGGAATGCCATTAGTTGTAAGGCCTGCTTATACCCTAGGTGGAACTGGTGGAGGTATTGTTTATACAGAGGATCAGTTCCAAGACATTGTAAGTAATGGCCTTTCAGCGAGTCCAATTGGTCAGGTGTTGATTGAAAAATCATTGATTGGCTGGAAAGAAATCGAGTATGAAGTCATGCGTGATGGATCTGATAATTGTATAACGATTTGTAACATGGAAAATATTGATCCGATGGGAGTTCATACGGGTGATAGTATTGTTGTAGCTCCTAGTCAGACTTTAACAGATAAAGAATATCAAATGTTGAGGTCAGCTAGTATAAAAATTATTAGATCCCTTAAAGTTGAAGGAGGTTGCAATGTACAACTCGCGTTGAAGCCGTCCGAATTAGTCTCAAAATCTCTTAATAATGTATCGGATGATGATCCAGAGTATTATGTTATAGAAGTAAATCCGAGAGTTAGCAGAAGTTCTGCGTTGGCTAGTAAAGCTACTGGTTATCCTATAGCAAGAGTGGCTGCAAAAATAGCTTGCGGGAAAAGGTTAGATGAAATTGACAATCAGGTTACAGGTACTACTTTAGCTTCATTCGAACCTGCTTTGGATTATTGTGTTGTAAAAATACCTAGATGGCCATTTGATAAATTTGCTGAAGGAGATAGAAGTCTAGGGACGCAAATGAAAGCAACTGGTGAAGTTATGGCTATAGAGCGTTCATTTGAAGCTGCATTTATGAAAGCCATTAGGTCATTGGAAATTACAGGTAGGTCTATGTTATGGGAACCTTCAGATTCTAATATAAATGGCGCCAAAAAAATTAATTATCAAGGAGATTCACTAATTACTATGCATCCAACTGATGAGAGGATGTGGTCCGTGATGAAAGCCTTGAGGTTACAAACAGAACCAGATGAACTATCTAAGCAAACTGGAATTGACCCGTGGTTTACAAGGTCATTTGCACGAATAGTTTATATTGAAAAAGAGGTTATGAAAGGAAACTTAGATGACCAATTGATTAGGCGTGCTAAAAGACTTGGGTTTTCTGATTCAATTTTAGGAAAACTGTCAAATATGAAAACAGAGACGATAAGGAATCTGAGAATCAGTTTAGGTATAAAGCCAGTTTATAAAATGGTGGATACTTGCGCTGGTGAATTTGAAGCTACCACTTCTTATTTTTATAGTACTTATGAACAAGAAAATGAGGCGATACCATTATCTGGAGAAAAAGCAATTGTGATCGGAAGTGGACCGATAAGAATTGGACAAGGCATCGAATTTGATTATTGCTCTGTTCATGCGGCTTGGGCTTTACAGGAAGATAAAGTTAAAAGCATAATGATTAATTCAAACCCTGAAACTGTTTCTACAGATTTTGATACGAGCGATAGATTGTATTTTGAACCTCTTGATGATGAAAGTGTGCGAGATATTATAGATAACGAGTCAA
>CENY01170915.1_pt1 | contig 10916 bp, 8 predicted proteins | sample 356181 | NCBI WGS metagenome assembly CENY01 (sample SAMEA2619840, study PRJEB7988) | marine metagenome | isolation source: saline water (ENVO:00002010), including
GTTGCACCGACTAAAACTACTTGTCTGTCAATTGCCCTTGCGGCTTGGCGAATATTTAACGCTCCGGTTGCGACCATAAGAGCGGCTCCTGAGATGGCCGCTGCATATATTGGGATAATACCTGCAGCTGATACTACAACGACAGCTGCAAATATTAATGTGGCTCTCCTTGCATGGTGATATGCACGAAGCTCCAGTGCTGACCATTCCATTATTAAGACATCCTTATTGGCACGTAATCTTTGCAAACCATCCCGCCTGCCTTGTAATAGTAGGACATCCCCTGCTTCAATACGAATTTGGTGTATTTGACCCCTTGTCATTCTTGAACGCCTTTGAATACCTAAGACTGTAATGTTTTCAGCAACAGGAAAAGCTATCTGTTCTAATGGGAGTCCTAACATCCGTGATCCTGGCGAAACCATAGCTTCAGCCATTAGGTTGCCTGGTTTTATACGATCATCAGTTTTATTCTCATCTTCGGAGGGTATTTCATCAGTCCCTGATAATGAAATCTGAAACCATCGTGCCCTAGCAACTATATTAGATAATGCATTTCGTGTTGAAGCTATTACAACTACGTCAGCAGATTTAAGTGATATATCTTCATATGGTGGTGGAACGACCCTACCATCACGTTCAAGCCGGAGTACTGTCATCTCCTTGAAGGCAGGAAAAAAACCGCCGATTGCATGCTGGCCGACAAGCTCAGATCCGTCTTCAATTGTAAATTGAGCTATAAACTGTTTTCCTGATGGAGAATGGAGTTGTTTTGTATCAAGAGAGCACTCTGGTAAAAGTCGAGGTGCGATGAATTGAACATATAAAATACCAATTCCAGCAAGGACAAGTCCAGGAATAGTAAAGTCAAAGAAGCCAATCTCCTGAAGGCCAAGTTCTACCATAGTACCAGAAACTAACAGATTAGTACTTGAGCCAATTAATGTTGTCATACCCCCTAAGATAGCTGCAAAGGATAATGGCATCATTATGCGTCCTACACCTCGACCAAGTCTTTCTGCAAGTGCGGCAAGTACTGGAATAAACATTATTACTACAGGAGTATTGTTTAGTGCCCCACTAACAATTAGTACAAGGCATAAAGTGAATGCGAAAGCAAGTGAGGGGCTACCCCGAGAAATTCTGAGTATCAATTCACTAACCGCATCAAGTGCACCGGTTCGGATCATTCCTTGACCTATTACGAGTAAACCTACAACAGCAATAAGAGCGGGGTTGGCAAAGCCACTAAGTAAATCTGACGCGTCCAAAAATTTATCATTTTGCTCAATATTTAGTGGGGCAAATGAAAAGAGAAGTAAAAGTAAAGCTAAAATGACTATAGATGTTAACTCTAGAGGAAAGCGCCTATTGGCATATCCTAATATTGTTAGAGCGCCAATACCTAGGGTAATCCACATCAGGATATTTGCAGAAACTGATACCATAAGGCCTCTGTTTGTATGATAATGACTATGTTAGTCAGCCTATTTTTTTAAATATAACAACTTTGATAGGCACACTTAATAGTTGGAACACGGTATGCTGATAATTATTTAATAGTTTTAGCTGCATAAAAAATATTTATTTCAAGCTTTTTGGATTTTCTTTGCAGCTTCAACTGCCCAGTATGTTAGTATACCATCAGCTCCAGCACGTTTAAAAGATTTAAGGCTTTCCATTAATACATCATCCGAGTTAAGCCACCCTTTTTCCCCAGCAGCTTTAAGCATCGCATATTCTCCGGAGACCTGGTATACGTATGTGGGCACTGCAAATGTCTTTTTGACTCTGTGTAATATATCTAGATAGGGCATCCCGGGCTTTACCATAACCATGTCTGCTCCTTCCTCAAGATCAAGAGCTACTTCACGAAGAGCTTCGTCAGAATTTCTAGGGTCAAGTTGGTATGTTCTTTTATCTGCTTGTCCCAGGTTTGATGCTGAACCTATTGCTTCCCTAAATGGGCCATAAAAAGAGCTTGAGAATTTAGCTGAATATGACATTAACTGTACATTCTTAAAGTTGTAATGATCTAATTCTTTTCGGATTCTTCCAATTCTTCCATCCATCATATCTGAGGGGGCAATTATATCGCATCCAGCCTCTGCCTGAACCACTGCTTGCTTAGCTAAAATTTCTATTGTCGCATCATTAGCAATTTGGCCATCTTCAATTATTCCGTCTTGCCCATGAGATGTATATGGGTCTAGAGCTACGTCACACACTACTCCCATTTGCGGAATGGATTTTTTTAATGCAATTACCGCCCTGCATATCAAATTATCAGGATTTGTTGATTCATCTCCCATTTCTGTCTTCAGATGCTCTGGCGTTTTTGGAAAAATTGCAACTGCTGGAATTCCACAATCGTATGCCTCTATTACTCTTTTGACCATCAGATCTATTGACATACATTCGACTTCAGGCATTGATGGGATACTCTCAGATACATTTTCTCCTTCTCTAACAAAAATTGTCCATATAAGATCTGATGGTGATAGTGATGTTTCTGATGTTAAATCACGGCTCCATGAGCTTTGTCTGTTTCTTCTCAATCTAGTTTTCGGATATGAACCTAGAAAATTTGAATTATCTACCATTGGCTGATTTACTCATAACTTTTAAAGAAGTTTTTGTTTAAATAATTAAACTTCACTAAGAGCTTGTCCCAAGTCTGAAAGGATGTCGTCAATATGCTCTAGTCCAATCGATAGTCTCACATAACCTTCAGAAGCACCCGAGGCATTTAGCTCATCTTCAGTTAATTGTGAATGTGTAGTGCTTGCGGGATGAATGGCTAAGCTTCTAGAGTCTCCGATATTAGCAAGATGATAAAACATTTTTAGAGAATCAATGAATTTTTTGCCTGATTCCATGCCACCTTTTATCTCTGCACCAACTAGAGGACCATATCCCCCGCTTAGATAAGAATCTGCTCTTTTTTTCTGCTCTCCTTCCATCAGACTAGGGTGTATCACATTCATTACCTTATCGTGGTTATTTAAAAATTCAGCTACCTTTTCAGCATTTTGGCAATGTCGTTCCATCCTAAGTGGTAAGGTTTCCAATCCCTGCAGTAGAAGAAATGCATTCATTGGGGACATTGCTTGTCCACAGTCTCTGAGAAGCGTCACCCTTGCTTTAATAATGTATGCTATAGGACCGAGCGGTTTTACAGCTTCTGTCCAAATTGCTCCATGGTAGCTAGGGTCAGGTTGGTTAAGCATTGGAAATCTATCCTTATTTGCTTCCCAATCAAAATTACCGCTATCAATTATTATTCCACCAATTGAATTACCATGACCCCCAATGTACTTGGTGCAAGAAGATGCAATAATTGCAGCTCCATGCTCAAAAGGCCTGCAGATTCCATGAGCTGCTGTATTATCCATTATTAGTGGAACACCATGTTTTTTACCTATATCGGATACTTCTTGTATTGGGAAAACATGAAGTTTTGGGTTCGGTAAAGTTTCAGCATAATATGCACGTGTTCGATCATCTGTGACTTTAGCAAAATTTTCAGGGTTGCTCGGGTCAGCAAACCTTACCTCAATTCCCATTGTTTTAAGGGTATTGGCGAATAAATTCCATGTTCCGCCATATAGATCAGTTGAACTAACAATATTATCTCCAGCATGTGCTATGTTTTGGATTGCCATCATTGAGGCTGCCTGACCCGAGGATACTGCAAGGGCAGCTGCTCCACCCTCTAGAGCAGTTAATCTCTGTTCGAGTACATCACACGTGGGATTCATAATTCTTGTATATATATTTCCAAGTTCTTTAAGTGAAAAAAGATTTGCTGCGTGTTCAGTACTGTCAAATTGGTATGATGTTGTTTGGTAAATCGGAACCGCTACTGAATTTGTTGCGTTATCTTTTCGATAACCAGCATGTAGAACTATGGTCTCTTTATGGGAGCTTTTGATTGTCATTTTCTTCTCCAGTAAATAACTGATCACGCTAGGCAATATTGCCATTATTAAATTGTGAAACATTTTAACCCACAAATTGAATTTGTGGAAGACATGCATAAAAAATTAAATTGGATATTTTTATGTAAATTTTAGCTATTTTGTTTAAATATCATCAGGACAGAATAAATTGGTAATGATGGAGTGCAAGTATGCTTGGATTTCTAAGTGTTGATATTTTAAGGAAAACGCATAAAACGATTTCTTATTTCTAATATGTAATATAGTTTTTTAAAAATTTTTGTTGCTTATTCGAGATTAAATTTTTTCTTTGTAACATTATGTTAGGCATTGGGTCAGATTATGGAATTTGAGCTAAATCAGGAACAAAAAGCCATTAGTGAATCCGCAAAGGTATTCACTAATGCAGAGTGGGTGCCCCATGCCGCTAGCTGGGACCAAAATTATATTTTTCCAGTGGATGCCCTAAAAAAGGCAGCTAGTTTGGGGTTTGCAGGAATTTATGTTGATGAAGAATATGGAGGTAGTGGTCTTGGGCGTATTGAAGCAGCACTAGTTTTTGAGGCTTTGGCAAGTGCCTGTGCGTCAACAGCAGCGTATTTGTCAATTCAAAATATGGTTGCTTGGATAATAGATCTATATGGGGATCATGAACAGCGTCAAAGATGGTTGCCAGGCCTAACCTCTATGAGTTTGTTTGCTAGTTACTGTTTGACGGAGCCTAATTCTGGTTCTGATGCAGCTTCACTAAAGACCACAGCTCGTAAAGATGGATCAGATTATGTTTTGAATGGAGTTAAGGCATTTATATCTGGGGGCGGAACGAGTGATGTTTATCTAGTAATGGCTCGTTCTGGAGATACAGGTTCAGGAGGTATTTCCTGTTTTGTAGTGGAGAAAGACACAAAAGGACTATCCTTTGGAGTTCCGGAGAAAAAATTAGGTTGGCATAGCCAACCTACTACAATGGTTATGTTTGATGATTGTAGAATACCAGATAGTAATTTAATTGGATATGAGGGGGGTGGTTTTAAGATAGCAATGTCTGGTTTGGAGGGTGGACGAGTAAACATCGCTGCATGTTCTCTGGGTGCGGCGTTTTCCTCTTTCTTTATAGCTAAGAATCATATTATTACTCGGGAGCAGTTTGGTAATAAATTATCTGAGTTTCAGGCTCTACAATTCAAAATAGCCGATATGGCGACAAATCTAGCAGCTGCAAGACTTATGGTTTGGCAAGCTGCAGATAAAATTGACAAACATGCCCTAGATTCAGGTATGTCATCTGCAATGGCCAAAAGATTTGCAACAGATGTTGGTTTTTCAGTAGTAAATGATTCACTACAGTTACTTGGGGGCTATGGATACTTATCTGATCATCCATTAGAACGACATTTAAGGGATTTACGTGTTCACCAAATCTTGGAAGGAACTAATGAAATTATGCGTGTTATCATTTCAAGAGAAATTCTGAAGGGGTGAATTATTGAAAAATTCAAATTTAGTTAATTTATCTTCAACTAATGATGAAGACGTTTTGTGTTCAAAGATTGGTTCTATCGGACATATAGTTTTAAATAGACCGTATGCTCTTAATTCTCTCACAGACAAGATGATTGCCACTATGTTATCCGTACTAAATGTATGGGCAAATGACGATGATGTTTGTGTTGTAGTCGTTGAAGGTGCTTCCTCAACAAATAATAAAAGGCCATTTTGTTCTGGTGGTGATATTCGAATGATCTTTGAAGGAAGAGAGGATCCTCAAAGAAATTTTGCCAAATCATTTTTTTCTCAAGAATATCGTCTAAATAACTTTATCCAAAAATATCCTAAACCCTACTTATCTCTTATTGATGGAGTAGTTATGGGAGGGGGTGTGGGAATCTCAATCCATGGATCACATCGCGTGGTGACTGATAGAGTTCTTTTTTCAATGCCAGAGACAGGAATCGGTCTTTTCCCTGACGTTGGTGGAACTTATTTCTTGCCCAGACTCCCAGATTTGACAGGGATTTATATTGCTCTGACTTCCCAACGTTTGAACTTGGAAGATTGCATATATCTAGGTATAGGGACACATTATGTAAGAAGTACTGATTATCAGGCCTTAGTAGACGACTTAAAAACATCAAATTTTCAAGGTGATGCCTTTATTAAATTAGACAACTTGTTAGAAAAATATTTGAAGAAAGCTGGCACAGCCCCAATAAGTAAAAATATAGAAAATATTAAACGCTGCTTTGGAGCTAGCAGTCTTGACGAAATTTACCATAACCTAAAATTGCATAAAACAACTTGGTCAAGTGAGACCCTCAGAGATTTATCCAAAAAATCACCAACAAGTCTTAAGGTAACCTTTAAGCAACTTAGCGAATTTAAGCACTTAGACTTTGAGGATGTCATGAAGTTAGAATATAGAATGGTAATAAAATTTAATTTTTCGGATGACCTATTTGAAGGTATAAGAGCTTTCATTATTGATAAGGATTTTTCTCCTGCATGGAATCCAAAAAATATTAAGGATGTTGAAGATAAACTTGTTAATGAATATTTTCAGGAACCCGACTCTGGAGATATTAATTTTAGAACATATTCTTAGGGAGTTTTGCCGAATGAGTAATATTGGATTTATAGGGGTTGGCAAGATGGGATTGCCTATGATGAACAATCTTATTTTATCAGGTCATTCAATAATTGCATATGATCACTCTGAAGATGCTCTAAAAAATGCATTAAAAAAAGGTGCAGTTGTGGCAGACAACATTAAGGAGGCTACATCTAGTCAAGATATTGTAATTACTATGTTACCTGCAGGAAAAGATATTTGTGATGTGTATTTGGGGAAAGATAGTATTTTTTCGGCGGCAGACTCTGGCACTCTCTTTATTGATTGTTCAACTGTGGATATAGGCAGTGCAATAAATGTCCATAAGGAGGCGACAAGGAATGAAATGTATATGGTTGATGCCCCAGTTTCGGGCGGTGTTGGAGGTGCTGAGAAGGGTACTCTAACGTTTATGGTTGGTGGCACTGAGATAGCATTCGCACGCGCAAAAAATATTCTTGGTGATATGGGTACAAAAATTATTCATGCTGGAGGAGAAGGGCAAGGACAAGCAGCTAAAATTTGTAATAACTTACTCCTAGGAATTTCAATGGTTGCCGTCTGTGAATCATTTGCTTTAGCAGATAAATTGGGTCTAGATAGGCAAACACTTTTTAATATTTCGTCAAATGCAACAGGTCAATGTTGGGCTTTAAATAGTTATTGTCCTGTTCCTGGCCCAGTGCCAGAGTCTCCAGCTAACAATGGCTATGTAGCAGGTTTTGCATCTTCTATGATGCATAAAGATCTAGCACTTTCTCAACTTGCAGCTCAAAGTAACGGACTTCAAACCCAACTGGGTGCTTTAACTGAAAAACTTTATAAAAATTTTTGTGAAACTGGAAATTCTGATGTCGATTTTTCAGGAATCTTTGAGATGATCCGAAAATAAAATCATAAATGATAAAGGACCATTTGGTCTCATTGAAAACCTAGAACCAATTTTAATGGAGGGATGAATGAATATTAAAACTACTTGCCCTCGTGATTGTTATGACGCTTGTGGTATTGAGGTTAAAGTTGTGTCTAACCAGATTTCCAGCGTATCAGGAGATCCAGACCATCCATATACACGTGGTTCGTTATGCGGTAAGTGTACTCTTGCTTATAATGGTGCTTTTCTAGATCCCAAACTTCGACTTGCAAATCCGCTAAGACGTGTTGGTGATAAGGGAACAGGTCAATTTGAGACGGTTACCTGGGACGAAGCCCTTGACTCAATATCTGCAAAATTAAAAGAAATAACAGATGATAATCCTGCTAAAATACTCCATGCTCATTATACAGGAACATGCTCTCTTATAGCCAATAAGTTTCCCATGAGATTTTTCAACAAATTAGGAGCTACAGAGGTTGAGCCAGATACAGTTTGTAATATGGCAGGACACATAGCTTTGGAACAACTAATTGGGACCTCGCTTGTTGGTTTTGACCCCCGCACATCTAAAGACTCTCACTCGATTTTTGTATGGGGTGCGAATCCATCAGCTACTGCCCCCCACGCTCATCAATATTGGTTAAAAGAATCTAATGCTAAAATAATAGTTATTGATCCAGTTCGTCACCAGACAGCAGAAAAAGCGGATTTGCATCTTCAACTAAGGCCTGGTTCAGATGCTGCTTTAGCTTTTTCTCTAATGCATGTACTTATTCATGAAAATGCATTAGATGAAGAATTTATTGAAAACTATACTATTGGATGGGATGAGCTTCTGCCAAAAGTGCTATTATGTAATCCCGAATGGGGGGCAAAGCACACTGGGCTAAAAAGAGATGATATAATCAAGGCTGCTAAAATATATGCTGAGGGGCCTTCACTGTTGTGGTTGGGGCAAGGTCTACAGCGACAAAGGCTTGGAGGTAATATTATCAGATCCTGTGCTATTTTGCCTGCTATAACTGGTAACTTTAGTAAGCCTGGTTCGGGCCTGCTTTATTTAAATGGCAGTGGCCGTATGGGGGTTGATGCTGATTATCTAACAGGGGCAAACCTTAGTAAAGATGTGCCAAGTATAAGCCATATGGATCTGGCTGAAAGATTGGAGAACAAATCAGAATCCAGCGCATTTATTTGCTGGAATATTAATCCAGCAGTTTCTAATCCTGAGCAAGAACGATTACGTAGAGGCTTAGCTCGTGATGATTTATTTACGGTTGTGATTGATATTTTTGAGACTGACAGTACAGACTACGCGGATTTTGTTCTTCCAGCAGCCTCCTTCTTAGAATTTGATGATTTAGTTTCAGGCTATTTCAATTTATCTTTTTCAGCTCAGGCTCAAGCCAAGCCACCCCATGGACAGTCTTTGCCGAATCAGGAAATTTTCAGAAAGTTGGCAAGTTTTATGAATTTTCCAGAAGAGGAGTTATATGAGTCGGATGAAAAGATTATTGAAAAAACGTTAAGGGATGTTGGCATTGAAGGGGGATTTAAAAAACTAAAATCTATTGGTACTACATGGCCGACTGATGAACCTCAAATCCAATTCCCTGAAAAATTATTTCCAACAAGATCGGGAAAGATAGAAATATCAAGCTCCGTTGCTGAGAAAAAGGGTCTAGGTAGACTTCCTGAACCTATTGTTGATGCACCAACGACCTCTGATAAATATAGGCTTATATCACCAGCCTCGAGATGGCTAATGAATGGAAGCTATGCTAATGACGATAGAGTCATAAAAAAACTTGGTTCGCCTGAAGTTATTATAAATCCATTGGATGCAGATAGAATGGGACTGCATAAAGGTTCATTAGTTTCTCTTTCTAATGAGGTGGGTTCAATTCGGCTAACAGTTGAAATTTCAGATGTTGTTAGACCGGGAGTGGTAATGAGTTATAAGGGGCGTTGGCCAAGACAGTGTCTTGGAGTTATGGGAAAAAACAATGTGAATTTTTTAAACCCAGGAACAAAGGCCGATATGGGTGAGAGTAGTGCTGTCCATAATATTGAGGTTTCTATAACGCCAGTTTAAAATCTGGAATCTAGAAGAATGCTTGTATCCCAGTTTGTGATCTGCCTAAGATTAAGGCGTGAACGTCATGAGTTCCTTCGTATGTATTAACAGCTTCAAGATTCATAACATGTCTTATTATATGATATTCATCAGAAATACCGTTGCCCCCATGCATGTCTCTTGAGGCTCTTGCAATATTCAGGGATTTTCCGCATGAATTTCTTTTAACTAAAGATATCATTTCTGGGGATACATTGCCTTCATCAAAAAGCCTCCCAACGCGTAAACATGACTGTAAACTGATAGAAATTTCTGTTTGCATATCTGCCAGTTTTTTTTGAATGAGTTGGTTAGCCGCTAGTGGTTTGTTGAATTGTGTCCTTTCCATTGTATAGTCACGTGCCGCATGCCAACAAAACTCGGCGGATCCTAAAGCCCCCCAAGCAATACCATAGCGAGCCCTATTTAGGCACTCGAATGGTCCCCTTAAACCACTTACTCCTGTCAATTCATTTTCTGCAGGCACAAAAACCTCATCCATCTGGATCATACCAGTAACAGATGCCCGTAAAGAAAATTTTCCTTCTATCTTGGGTGCTTGGAGGCCTTTCATGCCTTTTTCTAAAATGTATCCTCGGATATCGCCATCATCATTTTTTGCCCAAACAACAAATATATCGGCAATTGGTGAGTTGGTGATCCAATTTTTTGCACCACTTACTAAAAAGCCATCACTTACCGATTTAGCTCTTGTCGTCATTGAACCCGGGTCAGATCCGTGATCGGGTTCGGTTAGTCCAAAACAGCCTACTAACTCACCATTTGCTAATCTGGGTAGATAGCGTTTCTTTTGTTCGGTAGTACCGAATGCGTTTATTGGGTGCATGACTAGACTAGACTGAACGCTCATTGCAGATCTATAACCTGAATCAACTCGCTCAATTTCCCGAGCAACTAATCCATAACTAACGTAATTTATTCCTGCACAACCATACCCATCTATAGTTGACCCAAGAAGGCCTAGGCTTCCCATTTCAGTCATAATTTCTCTATGAAAAATTTCGTTGCGGTTGGCTTCCAGAATACGAGTCATCAACTTTTCTTGTGCATATTCTTTTGCACTATCTCTAACCATACGTTCATCTTCAGTGAGTTGATTTTCTATGAGAAATGGATCATCCCATTTAAATTTATATGGTTTAGTAGTCCTTTTGGGGGGGATGGTTACTGCATTTGTGGCAGCTTTTGTGGTCATTTTGATGCCTCATAAAATTTTTGTTTAGCTACTACATAATATCTATTTGTGGTTAATCCAAGTTAACATCGAACATTAGTTTGATTGTAAATTATCATCATTCTTTTTTAAACATAAATAATCATGTCTATTGTTATGCATAATCCACTAGTTTTTTT
>CENY01064773.1_pt1 | contig 10899 bp, 14 predicted proteins | sample 356181 | NCBI WGS metagenome assembly CENY01 (sample SAMEA2619840, study PRJEB7988) | marine metagenome | isolation source: saline water (ENVO:00002010), including
AAACTAATAAGTGGGTCAATATTAGTGTAGACTCAGAAAATGATGCATATGCAACAAATGTAGATCGTCAAATGGCAGTGGGTATTGCTTCTGGATATGTAAATTTAGTTTCAACAATGTTAGGTTACGAAACAGGATGTTGTAAGTGTTTTGATTCTGACGATTTAAGAGAGGTATTAGACGGCGAAAAAACTTTATTATTAATGGGAATTGGTTATCCTGATACCACTAGAAACAGATTAGAACATCATAAAGATGCTAATGTTAAATTTCCGACAAAGAGAAATAAAAGAGAAGTCATAGTTCATGTATGAATAATACTATTTGCAGCGGTGCATGGACAGATGTCAATATAAATTTTTTTGATAGATTTGTTAGGCATTGTTGCAAAGCAAACGAAGAATTTTTCCCTAATAAATTAAATAGTAAATTTTTTAATCAAAGTCAAGGTGTTACAGATAGACGAATTGATTTAATAAATGGAAAACAACACCATCAATGTAGTAAATGTTGGAAAGATTACGAAACTACCGGAACTGCATATCGAGATATAAAAAATAAATGGACAACTACAAGTGATATATCGAGTAACATAGAAACTATTGAAATATTTCTAGATAATACATGTAACATGTCGTGCATATATTGTTGTCCTAATGATAGCAGTAAAATTGCAAAAGAACAAGGTGTTAAACTTAAAAAATATATCATTCAAGATGATATAGATAAATTTTTTAGTTGGATTAAAACAATTTCATTAAATGATGTAGGAATAAAATTTTTAGGTGGTGAAGTTACTATTAGTAAAAATTTTTATAATTTTATAGAACAATTAAAAGATAATGTTTCAGAAAATATAAGACTTGGTATTTTAACAAATTGTAATACAAATCAAAAAAATATGAATAAAATAATAAAATGTTTTAATGATTTACCGTCTAATTGGAATATAGATTTATCTATAAGTAACGAATCAAAATTACCTTCAGAATTAATTCGATGGGGATTAAATTGGGATACATTTTCTAAAAATTTTGAAACATATTTAAATCATCCTAGAATACATAATATATGTTTATCACCGACTCCTACTATTTTTTCTATAAAGCATATGTATGAATATTTTAAGTGGACATTTGATATTGTTAGAAAAGCAGATAAAAAATGTATGGTATACGGCAATTGGGTAAATGATCCTATGCCATTAGATCCTGCTAGATCTAATATAGAAAACAGAATCTATATCGATGAGTTAATACATTTATTTTCCAATAATAAAGATATTTTTAAAATGAATGTATCAGATACATATATGTTTGCGATTAATTGGTTAAATAAATTAAAAGATAGAATAGGAACTATTAAACAAGACAACAACGAATTAGAAAATTTATTAGAAGAATTAAAGGATTGGAAAAAGAGTAAAAAAATTTATCAATTGATGAAATATGCATAATTTAGTTCAAGAAATAAATTATCAATTTAATTTTAATAAATTAAAAAAAGAAACACCTAAAATTAAAGGAACAGATATAATAACAAATCATAATGGTGTTTCGGTTCAACATAGATTAAATATACCCAATCCTTGGAATTTAATAGATGGGCTAGAAAGTTTAAGGGCCTATACAAACGCAAAAGAACATGACTTCAATGTTCTTCATGAAAATTTTAAAAATACAGAATTTGAACAAATTGTTAATGACTTTAATTTAGTTCGATCTAGAATATTATATTTAGAAGAAAAATACTGCTATTCAATTCACCAAGATAAAACATGGAGACTACATATACCAATCAAAACAAATCCTGATTGTTTATTTTATTTTCCCGATCATAAAGAACATTTTCATTTAGAAGAAGGAAAAGTATATAAAGTAAATACTACAGAACGACATACATTTTTTAACGCCGGATGGAATAATAGAATACATTTTATGGGATGTTTATGAGTACCGATACATGGTGTAGTAGAAGTTGGACAGACATTAACATAGATTTTTTGAATAATACTGTTAGACATTGCTGTAAAGCAGAGTCAGAACCTATTATTAATTCATACAATAATAATCCAAAAATATTACAACGTAGAAAAGATTCTCTTCTTAATATTAGAAACAATCAATGCAATCATTGTTGGAAAGAATACGATGAGTATGGATCAGCATTTAGAGATTACTGGAATGAATGGCAGACATTGGATGTTTTTCAAGATGACTGGAAATATTTACAAGTTAAGTTTGACAACATTTGTAATTTATCATGCATTTATTGTAATGAGTATGATAGCTCAAGAATAGCTTATGAGAAAAATATAAAGATAGAAAATTATTACAATGGCTCAAATAAAACTAAATTTTATAATTGGATCGAAGACCAAAATCTTAATGACAAGTTAATTTCTATATTAGGTGGAGAACCAACAATAAGTCATAATGTTATAGATTTTATAAATTTTTTGTCTGATAAAAAACATGACAATAATTTGTTTTTGAATATTAATACAAATGGGTTTACTCAGGGTAAATTAAGAGATAAATTTTTTAAACTTATTGAAAGTTTACCAAAAAATTGGAAGTTTACAATTGTTATTAGCAATGAGTCTACAAAATCTGCTCCACTCATAAGATACGGATTAAATAATAAATTGTTTTGGGAAAATTTTAAATTGTATGTAAAGTCTCCTAATGTAACCCACATAGGTCTTAATCCTTGTTTAAGTAAATATTCTATTCGAGAACTAAGCGATTACTTAGAATCGGCTTGTAAATTAATTAGTGAATATAAAAAACCTTTTTGGATTCATGGTAATAGTGTTGAAAATCCTAAAGAATTATGTATATCTTCCTTGCCTAAAGATTATGTAAAATATATAAACAATACAAAATCTGTAATTTTATCATATAACTATTTGTTTAAAGATAATAATATCAAACAAATTAATAATTGGTTAACTGCTTGCATTGATAAAATTGTTAATGGTGAAGAAAATTATGATAGTAATAATTTTTTGAATAAAATATATAAACAAAAAAATGATATAAAAATAAAAGAGTTATGTATATAAAAAATATTGAACCGACTAATGAAAATATATTTGATGAGCACGAAGAAGAAGAATATGAATATTTTGATAGTTTTTATCATTTACATAAAACATTTATACAACCATTAAACATAAAAATAGATATTCCTTTATTTGAAGAAGAAATTAAACAATATCACAAATTCTTTAGGTCATGGGATATTAACAGACCGCATCTTCCTAGATATGGCATCTCATTAGTAAACAATAATGGGTTAATTAGACAAAAAGTTGATTTAGGATGTTCTGTATTCGATCAAAGAAATAAAAAACTACCAAAGAATAAACACCTTAATGAAAGACTGTTTACAAAAAAAACCGAAGTATACAAAAACTTAAAAAGTTTAAGACCATTAGATGTTTTATCAGATCACTTATTACGTAGTAATATATTGTTATGGCATAAAGATGCAAGTTTTTTACCGCACTTAGATACAGTTCCTCGATCACACAGTTATCTAAGAATATGGGGAGTAAATAATCCATCTATTTACAAATTTCATTCGGCTGATGGTGACTGTATGATAAATGTTGAACCCGGGAGGTTGTATCTAATTGATACAACTAAATTTCATTACGCAAAGACAACCGGAAATTGGTTGTATACTTTTTTTATTGCATTAGATAATAGTCAAAAAGCCATGGATAAAATACAAAATGTATTGCAAATTAATTAGAGGAGATTTTGAAGACATATGTTTATTACTAAAGGATATGTTTTTTTATGTTCAAACCGATAAAGATAGATTCATAAAACAAACTCCTCGAGGTTTTTCGGTTGATATAAATTATACATTAAAGTTTGAGAAATTTAAACCAATTTTTAATATAAGTAAATATTGGCCGTCATCTATAAAAGAAAAAAGATTAAGATTTATGATTAATAATAATATTTGGGATCCTCATAAGGATAAAGTCTTAAATAGATTGGTTAATCGTGCTATAATTTTTCCAATAATAAATTGTAATAATTTAACAACTACTACCTGGTATAATTTAAAAAAAGGAAAATTGATAGAAAAATCTAATGCTTTTTTTCTTGATAGTTCATTTAATTACGAATTAGAAATTTTACATGAAGAATGTTTACTACAAAATACTCCTGTATCTATTGACGTAAATACGTTGCATGGAGTAAAAAATAATTCAAAAAAACCTAGAGTTGTAGTAGGTTGGTATTATGATGGTTAATCTTATAATATATTTTTTATTTTTTTCTTTACTAATTTAAACGAACAATCCATTATACTTAACTTGAATATTATTCTTTCTATATCGTTGTTTACTACGGAATGTTTTTGCGTCGTATTTAATAAGCAGTTTTTATAATAGTAAATATTATTATTGATAATAACAGGAGATGCATTATCATTTAAAACAAAGTTTAAAGAACATTGTGTGTTAAAATCTATATGCTCCTTTAGTGTAGTATTTGCATCTAATTCATAAAATCTAGGTCGTACATCATATTTTTCTAATTTAAATTTTTGTATTATTTCATCGGCGTAATCAAAATTAAATTTTACAATTTTCCAGTTATTAAAATATGAGTTTTTTCTTGCATCATTATAATTTTTTGATAAATGTTTATTTTCTTTGTATATTGATAATAATAGATTATAGTCTATCAAACTATCAAAAATAAAAATATCATTATTATCTATCATTTTCTAGTATCACAAAAGAAGTTATTCAACATACATTCCTACCACAACTCTAGGTTTTTTTGATATGTTGATTACTGAATGATATGTACCCACGTTTATATATGTTGGTTGATTATCTTGAAGCCAAGTTTCGTCAACTTTGTTAAAAATAAATTCTTCTTCATTAGATTTAAGAATTGCTTTGTCTTTTAACATTTGAGCATGAATAATTTTACCTTTAAAAATGCTATTATCATAATTTTTATGATTGTTGCTGATTAAATCCCACCAAACTGTTTTTACATTATTATCGCAATTTATCAGTGGAAACATGATTTGCTTATACATTCTAGATCCTTCGTTATAATCTCTGTGTATGGCTAAGTTACCAGCATTTATTAAAAATCTTAAATCTCTTTTTTTCTTGTTTAGTGGATATATTTTAGTTAGATTTTGTAACATAGAATATTTTGTATTCGTGAAATATTCTATATTAACAGAAAGTCCTCTGCCTGTATGGATTATTGGAACATCTTCGGATTGATCAATTGTCATAAACTTTCTATTGCCCATGCTATTAAAACAATTACATGATGGTTTATCAGATAAGTTTATATTAGAATCTAAATCCCAATGATTTAGGTTACAGTTATGATTTACTAAAATTTCTTGTATAAATTCCTTTAGTAAATAGAAGTATGCTGAGAAGTCATCATTGATTTTTTCATATACAATCATTTGTCTTCTTCTAAAATTTTATAAAGTAATTCCAAGTTTTCTTCTGTATTGCCTTTTTGATTATAATACATAATCCATTGAGGTACATATCTAAATGTAATAGGTTCGTTTTGATATATTGCAAAATTATCCCATTCAGTTTTAGGTCTCGAAAATCCTCTATGTTTGTTTGACCTAAGCATTTTAACTAAAGATGCAAGTTTTTTATTTTTAGCATAAAATGTTCCAAAGTAACCTGTAGGTTTTTTAACATTTTCTTGAATTAACTTGAAGCATCCTCCATCAGGATAAAATTGCCATCGATGCAAATATTTTCTGTATTTTTTTAAAATATACATACCAATATTAACTCTTAAAAAATCTCCATACCATTTATAAAATAATAATGCCGATAGTTCACCGTTGTAATAGGTGCTGACTTGATAATCATATTTGTAATTATCTATTCTATTTAAACTCCACCTTTCTATATCATCTTCAGATGCACCGTCTTCTGCTACTAATTTAGAAAATTTTATAACTTCTTCATTTCTATTATAAACACTAAAAATATTTTTTATCGAATTGTCCATGACCATGTATCAATATAATCTTTTAAATCATCTTTATTTAAAGATAAAATTTTATAATGTTCTAATACGTTTACTCTCCATAATCTTGCTTTAGGTGGTGCAACATATTCATGATGTAAATGATATGCAGTTCCGATAATGTTTGACCAATTATATCCTAATTTTGTTGCTCTGATATACCATTCTTCGTCTGCCATACCCCATGTAACATAATTTTCATTTCCCATACCGAAATCAAAAAATGTTTTTAATTCAGTTACTACACACAGACCTACAAAAAACGGAGCACTAAATGTAAAAGATTCTTCCCATGTTGTTTTGTTTAATTTATCTCTACCAAATGTTTTTGTTGCTTCTCTTTCAAATAAAAAATTGCCATGTAAAGGTTGAGGCATATTTTTAAGTTGTTCGGAATGTTCTTCGTATATATCATGCTTTACATTATATATTTTATTAAAAGGATTTATAAAATGATCATTAGTTTTTAATTTCTCTATAGATCTAATTAATAATTGTTCTTCTATTATACAATCAATATCAATAAATGCAATATATTTTGTTGAACATCTTTTAGCGATTTTATTATATATTTTCATTAAAGGCACATACTTATCACATACCTCTATATCAATTTTAAAAGGCATATCTACATAATGATCAATAAATTTTTGATAATTATGCTCTCTATCCTTGCAATCTTTAAAATAAGATACTGCTAATGTTAATTCTTCCATTTTTTATTTGTTGACATATTTAGATTTGATTTTTGAGGTAGGTGTATGTTTAATGAATCTGAGGACAGTTTGATAGGATTTAAAAATGATTTTATGGTTTTGTTTTTTGCTTCTAAATTATTATTGAGTTTTTCAAGTCTAGGATTTGAAACATATTCTTGATTTTTATCAATCATGTTTGCTACGTCATTCAATGTATATATCTCTGTAAACTGGTTTATTATTCTATATCCATTACTTGGTAAAAATTTATTTATGCATTCAATAGAATCTTTAAGATGTATAAATGCTCTCTTTTGTGTACCATCTCCGTATATTGTTAATGGCATTTTATTTGCTCGTTGTATTAAAAATCTATTTACGACTGTACCATGATCACCGTCATAATCTAATCTATTACCTTCACTAATTCCCCAAACAATTCCTTGATGAAGATCGGTAATTTCGCAGCCATAATTTTTATTGTAGAATTTAAATAGATGTTGATCGAAACATTTTGTAATGTGATATAAACTACCTGGATCAGTAACAGAATCGCCTTCTTCTAAACAATGTTCATTATCATAACCATAAACACCCATTGATCCTATGTGTATTAGATGTACGTTCGTATGTTTAATACATTCTAGTATATTTAAAGTTCCAATGGTATTATTTTCTACAGTAAACTTTCTTTCATTATAATTACCCATAGAATAAGGTGCTGATCTTTGTTGAGCTAAATGTATAACGACTTCGGGTTTAAAATCATTAATGATTTGTTTAATATCATTAAATTCTGTAACATCTATTTTTTTAAAATTTGAAAATCTTTTTTGTACAGTATCTATTTGAGTATATGATGGAACATATCTTTTCCATAAATTATCAATGGCTAATACGTCATGCTTTTTTATTAAATGTTGATATAGCGGCCAACCAATATAACCATCAGCACCAGTGATACATATCTTCATATTTTTATTTGTTCAATAATTCTAGCTGCAGGGTCAAATTCCCACCATAATTTTCCTTGTCTATAATCACTAGGGTTTGCATGATGATTATTATGCCATCCTTCACCCATACTAATTATCGAAGCCAATATATTATTATAACTATTATCATTATTATTAAAATTTCTATACCCATACAAATGTGATATAGTACCAATTATTATAGCACTCCACCAACAAACGATAGCAGGTAAGCAAAAACAATATATGAAAACATTTATATCTATAATGAACAGTAATAACATGTAAGAAATAATTATAGCGAAATAATTTTTATGTATGTATTTCAATCTTTTATTTTTTAATAAATCTAACACAATCTTAGGATTTATTTGAACTTTATTATATTGCATAAAAATTGATCTTAAAAAAGATAATTCTTTAGGATTCTGATGATCTTTTAATGTATCACTGTATTGATGATGATGTCTGTGGATCATACAATAATTTATTTGGCTGCCTAAACAACAAATAGTGCTAAAGAAATCTAGTATAAGATTGTAGTTTGTTTTAAAACTTTTATGGCTATAAAATCGGTGTAAACCGATATTGTTGCCTATTATATTAACAATACAAGACCATGCAATTCCTATTAATAACCAGTCGTAACTAAAATAAAAAATATTATATATTATAAAACAAATATGATTTGTTACCATTAATATGAGAAGTTTATTATCGTGCTTTAACATATTTTATTCAAGAATTTACATACATAAAATGATGGATCAAACTCTTTCCAGTTATTTTTATAATTTTTGTTTGGCTTAGAGGAATAATGATGGTTGTTATGCATTTCGTCACCCATTAATATTGGTTTCAGCCACCAAATATTATATCCTCCACAATCGTAATTTTTATATGCTCCCCATACTTTCCAGTGTAAGGTTGCTATTTTTAGTTGTATTAACTGCCAAGATATTGTTACACTTGCTGTATAAAATAATAATAATTCTATATTAATTAATCCTAATGTAATTATTAATAATATTGGTATTAAAAAATAATTCTCATGAAACCATTTACTTATTTTACATTCTCGCAATAACCGAATCCATAATTTTCTATCATGTTTCCATACATTATCATATAAGCCAAATGTTGTATTCCAAAATCCTGTTCTAAATGGTGTATGTGGATCTGCATTAACATCATCATTAAACTTATGATGCAAAGCATGTTGGTATTTATAACTTATAATAGATCCTATTAAGGTTAAGTTATATATAGTATGAAATAAAATTTTTATATAGTTTTTATTAATAACAAAATAATTATGCGAATACCATCGGTGAGGTATTATAATACCTCCAAACCATCCTAAAAACCAACCAACGAAAATTATCCAAGGGTTAATATCGAAGAAAAACAAATAAAAAACAAAAAGCAAAACAAAAACCCATTGCATACTAACAACAATTTTTTGGCTCGGTGCCTTTAACGTAATAGACATATTATCTTATATCCTAAATCAAATTTATCAAATCCAAAATTAGGAGAAGATGGTTTCCAATGATGGTTATTATGGTAACCTTCTCCCCATAAAAATAAACCCATTATATTTGTATTTAATGATCTATCTTTTGTATGTTGATCTCGAGTACCAAATATATGAGCACCAACTGTAATCCAAGAAACAAAATGAAGAGAAAACATAGTTGTGACTAAAAATCCATATAAAAATAAATCTATATTTATTAAATATAAAACAGTTATATATATGAATATTATTTTAAAATAATTTTTATATACAAACTTGTGTTTTTTATCTTTTAACAAGTCTTTGATATATTTAATTTCTACATTATGGACTTCCCAATAATTGAACCAATATTTAATTTTGGTAATTAAAGTTTTTTTTACAGGAGAATGCGGATCTCTATTTGTATCAGATGTTGCATGATGTAACCGATGTGTTCCGCACCAATTAATTGCAGGACCCATAGCACATATAATACCTAGAAAATAAAAAATATGCTCGATAATTTTTAATTTTGGATTCCAACTTTTATGAGCATACATTCTATGGTACGTTAACCCGATACCTGTATTAACAATTATATTACTAGCAACAAAAGAAATAAGAAGGTAGGATAAATTAAAATTGAATATTATAACTAGAGGTCCACCTATAAAACATATTAATTGCAATAATTGTATTTTCTGCCCATATGTTAATGTCATTTAATCTACATATTCTGCTTCTAATAAACTATACATATAGCAATCAACATAACTATTATTTGCAAAAACAAGATTTCTTTGAACGCCTTCTTTTGTCCAAGAAAGCGAAGAAAGAACAGATTCTATGTTTGATTCATGATGTAAAATCATAATACGTGTAACTTCATCAATTTTTGTAAACAAATACCAAGATGAAAACTTAATTATAGCTTTAACAAGGTTAGTATCGGAATCAATTATATCCGGGTCTATACTGTATAATAATAAATGTCTTCCGTGTTTTACGCTGGTATAATTTGTAGCATTAGGATTAGGTGTTATAACATCCCATGAAGTAATTTTATCACCTTTTGAAGATGCCCCATAATTAAACATATCAAAATCTTGTTTTGCTCCTGTTGTTGTAATTTCTATTAAATAGGAGTTAGAATCTACTTCAAAAGAAAAGGTCGAAGAATCTATTTCATTTAAATTTGTATAAGACATGATATTTCCTCAATATAATGTATTTAGTACCATTTCTTTTTAAATTCCTCTAACTCACGTTTAGACAAGCCAAAGTCTTTGCATATTCCTTTTTCTGCTTGTTCAACACTTTCGGGAGACATATCAGGCATTTCATACCAATCAGTTATATAGTCATCCCAGTTTTCCATATAGTCACCGAAGATTACTTTAGTAAGTTTGACTTCCATGCTACTTAATCGTACTGCATTTAACTTGTAGTCCTCAAATGCTTCGCATACAGCCGGAAATAAAGGTTGTACAAGGCCATACATAGCATCAGCAAACATACGAATCTCCCATTGTGCATGTGAATCCATACGCAACCAAGCCATGTGCATAAAGTTTTTAAGATTACACTTCCAGTATGTTTCTGTGTAATTAGATACAGGTAGAATAGCTCTAGCAGTTTCGCGAGCCATATCTTCTTCGATAAATTGC
>CENY01099083.1_pt1 | contig 10899 bp, 12 predicted proteins | sample 356181 | NCBI WGS metagenome assembly CENY01 (sample SAMEA2619840, study PRJEB7988) | marine metagenome | isolation source: saline water (ENVO:00002010), including
AGGTGTAAAGCTAAATTCATTATACTGATAAAATGCTAATCCTGCAGGATTTTGATTTAGAATAGACAAATCTCCACCTAGAGCTCCATATGCTCCTGACATTGAAATGTATCGAGCAGATCCAAATATATTATGCGTAGAATATCTAAGCGCATCTATTTCATTTTGACAATATGCAGAATCAGTTAAAATTATTAAACATGTGCTAAAGCAAAGTAATATTTTTTTCATTTTTATTTTTTAGGCTTTCCTCTTTTTCCTTTGAAATAAGAATTTTGGTTGGATTTTCTCGAATTTGAGGAATTTGATTTAAAATTACGATTATTATTTTTTGGAGAACCCTGATACGAATTCGATTTATTATTACTATTATTTTTGTTCCAAGAAGATTTATAACTATTCTTATCTTTAGAGCGATTATTTTTTAATTTATTATTGTCTTTACTATTATATTTATAGCTCCTGTTTTTGAATTCTGGTTTAGATTCTTTTGCTTTTCCATTTTCTAAAAATGAAGATGATTCTTTGATAGTATTTTTACTACGAATCTTGACAGTTTCTCTTTTTTTATTATCAATTCTGTTAATTGTAGAGTAATTTGTTTTTATTTTATTGTTCGCAGATTTTGCAGAAAGCGAACCTCTATGACCAAAAGTATAAGAGTTATTGTCATAGCTATTAGAATATACAGAATTCAAGTGATGATGGTTGTGATAATGCATCCCGTAATAATTATGATAATGCCCATGATAATATGGATGGTAATAGCTATAGAATGGTGAGTAGGAATAATATGAATAATATGGAGAATTCCAATTGTACCCATAGTAAATACTAGATCCAAAATAATAGGGATTTTGATTGTACCAATAATAATTTGTATACATTCCTCCATAATACCCAACGCTCCAAAAAGGACGATGAAATCTTCTAATTCTTGATGAATAGCTGAAATCATAGTAATCGTCCGCCTCATAATAATTACCATAATAATTATTTATAATTAAATTACTATCAGATTTTATTGTATCAGTGTAGGCTTTTTCGTTTTCTGTATTGACATTTAAAGCCGAAATCTCATCATAGCTACTAAACTCACCTTGATTTAAATAATTTGGATCACTATAATGCACTTTATATGTTGTTGTGCATGAATGAAACAATAAAAGTATTAAAATAGATAATTGAAATTTCATCATTAGTTTTTTGTTTAAATTCTATATATATTTTAGTAGTTTTGCTATAATTAACGAATCAAACTAAACAAAATTACATTTTTATTAATAAATGTCAAAAAATCTAACATCAAGAAAAGAAGATTATTCTTTATGGTATAATGAGATTATACAAAAAGCAGATTTAGCAGAAGCTTCCGGAGTACGTGGATGCATGGTTATCAAGCCCTATGGTTTTGCAATTTGGGAGAAGATGCAATCTGAATTAGATCGCATGTTTAAAGAGACTGGTCATGTAAATGCTTATTTTCCTTTATTTATTCCAAAATCATTTTTAAGTAAAGAGGCTGATCATGTTGATGGATTTGCAAAAGAATGCGCAGTTGTAACACATTACAGGCTTAAACAAGGAAAGGAAAATGAAGGAATTATAGTTGATGAAGATGCAAAATTAGAAGAAGAGCTAATTGTCAGACCAACATCTGAAACAATAATTTGGGACACATATAGAAAATGGATACAGTCATATCGCGACCTTCCTTTATTGATAAATCAGTGGGCAAATGTTGTAAGATGGGAGATGCGAACTCGATTATTTTTAAGAACTGCGGAATTTCTGTGGCAAGAAGGGCACACAGCACATGCAACTAAAGAAGAGGCTTTAGAAGAGACGTCAAAAATGATTAATGTTTATGCTGATTTTGCAGAAAAGTTTATGGCAATGCCAGTAATTAAAGGAGTTAAATCAGAAAGTGAGCGGTTTGCTGGTGCGGTTGACACATATTGCATTGAAGCATTGATGCAAGATGGAAAATCGTTGCAGGCCGGCACTTCTCATTTCTTAGGACAAAATTTCGCTAAAGCTTTCGATGTAAAATTTACAAATAATAATGGCAAACAAGAATATGTTTGGGCAACTTCATGGGGAGTATCGACTCGACTATTAGGAGCTTTAATTATGACGCATTCTGATGATTTTGGCCTTGTCCTCCCCCCTAAACTAGCTCCTTTTCAGGTGGTTATAATACCAATTTATAAAGGAAAGGATCAATTGAAGATTATAAGCGATAAAGCTCTAGAGTTAAAGAAAAAGCTAGAGATTGAGGGAATTTCTGTAAAGTTTGACAATAGAGACACTCATAAGCCTGGATGGAAATTTGCAGAATACGAACTTAAAGGAGTCCCTATTAGGTTAGCGATTGGTGAAAGAGATCTAAATAATCAAACTGTAGAAGTGGCTAGGAGAGATACTTTAGAAAAAGAAACCTTAAAGATAATGGATATTGAGATAAAGATTAAGAATTTATTAAATCAGATTCAAGATAATTTACACAGGAAAGCCTTAACATTTCGTGAAGAAAAAACATTCATAGCTAATAATTTTAATGAGTTTGAAAAATATATAAAATCCGGCGGTTTCGTATACGCTCATTGGGACGGAACTATAGAGACTGAAAATAAAATAAAACAATTAACCAAAGCAACTGTTAGATGTATCCCTTTTGATAATGAGATAAAAGAAGGAAAATGCATTTTATCAGGAAAACCGTCTAAGCAAAGAGTGTTGTTTGCAAAAGCATATTGAGAATTATGAAAGAAGAAATTATCACTTTATTGAATGAAAAAGCAGGAACCAAACAAGATGTATATAGAAAAACAAAATCAGTTTTTATTGACTTTCAAACTATTTTGAAAGAGATAGCAAAAGAATTACAGTCTTTAATGAAAAAGAGTGATGCTAGTATTAAAGTTTCCTATTCATCCAAAGGTAGTTTTGAAGCCCAATTGAAATTATCTGGCGAAACCCTGTTATTTCATATGCATTCTAATGTTTTTGATTTCCCGCCATCCCATGCTATAAAAAAAACAAGCTATATCAAAAAAGACAATTTAAGAAGTTTCTGTGGAGTTATCAATATATATAGCTTCTTATCAGATTCTTTAAAATATAATCGGTTAAATGATGAAGGTTATTTGGTTGGTAGGATATTTATTAATAAAGACAATCATTTCCTTGTTGAAGGAGAGAGGCAGTTAGGATTCTTGTTTTCTGATTTTGAGAGACAAATAATTGATAAAAAACATATAGAATCCATTGTAAATGCTGCAATTATGTTTGCGCTTAGTGAAGATTTAATGATACCAAATTTCAAAGATGTTCAAACTGTAATTGTACATCAAATACTTCAAATGAGTAATAATCAAAAGATTAAAACAGCAAAAAGATTAGGTTATAAATTTTCTCATGAAAATAAATAATTAATGATTTTGTAAATGTTATAAAAAACTCTAGATTTGCAAACTCATTTTTTGAGAAAAGGCCCGGTCGTCTAGTGGTTAGGACGCCAGGTTTTCATCCTGGTAACCGGGGTTCGATTCCCCGTCGGGCTACAAAATATATAGATTATGGCAAACCATTTATCTGCATTAAAAAGAATACGACAGAGTCAAACTAGAAGAGCTCTTAATAGATATCAGCATAAAACTACTAGAAATGCTGTTAGGAAATTACGTTCACTGACTAGTAAGAAAGAGGCGGCAATAATGCTTCCAAAAGTTTGCAGTATGCTTGATAAGCTTGTGAAAAGAAATATTATTCATAAGAATAAATCGGCTAATTTAAAATCAAAGCTAACAAGATATGTTAGTTCAATTAAATAGGCTTAATTTTTTTCTATCTTACTAAATAATTTATTGTAAAAAGCCTATTTTTACATAAGCCAATCTATATAAGAGATGAAAATCATAAATATTGGTTCTCAAAATTCAATTTTAAATCACTTTATTCAGGAGATTAGGGATGTTAGTGTGCAAAAAGATTCTTTAAGATTTAGGAGAAACATTGAAAGAATTGGAGAGGTTTTTGCTTATGAGATTAGTAAAAAACTTACATATATCGATAGAGAAATAACTACTCCACTAGGAATATCAAAAGAAAGACTGATAGAAAGTAAACCAGTCTTATCTACAATCTTAAGAGCTGGACTACCTCTTCATCAAGGTCTGCTAAATTATTTTGATCAAGCCGACAATGCATTTATTTCTGCATACAGAAAACATACTACAAAAATTGATTTTGATGTGCATATAGAATATCTTTCCTCTCCTAACATTAACAATAGAGAAGTGATTTTATGCGATCCTATGCTTGCAAGCGGATCTTCAATGATACTAGCTTTAAAAGCTCTAAAAACAAAAGGTATCCCAAAGCATGTTCATATAGTTAGTGTTATAGCAAGTTCAAAAGGATTGGACTACATAAGGAATAACATCTGTGTTAACAATTATACTGTTTGGATTGGAGCGGAGGATAAAGAAATGACAAAAGAATCCTATATAGTACCTGGCCTTGGAGATGCAGGAGATCTTGCTTTTGGTCAAAAGAAAGATTAGGTCTTTAAAAATCACTTACAATCTATGATTCGATATATTTTCTTTGACTTAGATAGAACTTTATGGGATTTTGAATCTAATGCTAAAGAAACATTGGAAGAGATATTTCAATTTTTCTCACTTAGAAATTTAGGAGTAAGTAGTTTAGATAGATTCATTACCACATATAGATTTCAAAATGAAAAATTATGGTCACTGTATAGGGATGGAGATATTGAGAAAGAGTTTCTTCGAGATATGAGATTTAAATTTACTCTTGAAAAATTTGGTGTGAATAATAACTCACTATCTAAAGAAATAGGCTTATATTATATCAATAACTGTCCCTTAAAAACAAGGTTATTTTCTAATTGCCTTGAAACTCTTGAGTATTTACATTCAAAATATGAGTTAAATATAATTACTAATGGATTTGAAGAAGTCCAACATGTGAAGTTAAAAGAATCTAAATTAGATACTTTTTTTAAAAATGTTATTACTTCTGAAAAAGCAGGAGTTAAAAAACCTGATCAAAGAATATTTCAGTTTGCATTAGATAAATCACATGCTTTGAAAGAAGAAAGTATAATGATAGGAGATGATTTATTTGCCGACATCTTGGGAGCAAAGAATTTTGGAATGCAGCAAGTTTATTTTAATCCAGAGAAAAATGAACATGATGAGATTATTACATATGAAATTACTTCTCTAAATCAGTTAGTAAAGATATTTTAAATCCTACTTTTTTTAATTCTTCCCAAAATTGCGGATAAGACTTGTCAACCGTCTCTATGTTGTTAATAATAACTTCATCTAAAACTAACGCAAGAGGAGCAAGACTCATAGCCATTCTATGATCATCATATGTATTAAATATACATGATTGACTATTAGAGATATTTTTCTTGAATACTTTTAAAGAGCTTTTTTCGATTTTAACATCAGCCCCATACTTTGTCATTTCCATTGATAATGATTCAAGTCTATTGCATTCTTTTATTGGCAATGTATTTAAGCCATAAAAAAATGTACTTTCTTTTTGCAGTGATTTCGAAACAATAAGAGGAAGAGAAACATCAGGAGTATCTTTTAGGTCGTATTCTTTTATTTTATTATAACTTAACTTTTTAGTAACATTTAATCCTGTAGAATTATAATTATATTTGAGTGAATTAAACATTTTCTCCGCAGCACCATCTCCTTGAATAGTCTCTTTATTTAAATTATAGATATCTATATCTGCTGATTTTGATAAATGTGCAATTTCTAACCAAAAACAGGCTGAACTCCAATCGTTTTCAATAGTAATATCTTTTGGTTTGTAATTTTGATTCTTTATCTGTATAATGTTTTTTTTCCATGTATACAAAATCCCAAAATGACTCATTAATTTTAAAGTCATTAGAATATAAGGTTTAGATACAATACTACCTATCATCTTTATTGTTATCCCCTTTTTCAAAGATGGTCCAATTAACAAAAGAGAAGATATAAATTGACTACTTACCTCAGCATTTATTTCTACTACCCCACCAAGCATTTTTTTCTTTTTTATTTTAATAGGAGGGAAGCCTTCCTTTTTTTCATATGATATATCTGCACCAAGATGATTTAAGGCTTGAACCAATTCTTTTATTGGACGCTCAATCATCCTCCTGTTTCCCGATATTCTGATATTTTCTTCACTTAACGCAAAAAATGAAGTTAGAAACCTCATAGCTGTACCTGCATCTTTAGTATCAATATTTTTAGATTTAGAATTTAAAATATCACTAAGGATTTTAGTATCTCTTGCTTGGGATAGATTATTTATCTTAAATACACCTTTGCATAACTTTTTAATAATCAACACTCGATTACTAATACTTTTAGATGCAGGTAAAGAAACAAGTCCTGAAACGATCTTAGTAGGATGACTGATTTTGTATTTCATTCCATTCTTTGTAATTATCAATTGAGCATTTCCCAATCCCATCTAGTAAGGAAAGATTGATTTTATTATATAGATTTTTTTTATCATTAAAAATCCAACTCTTAAGATCTTGAATTTTAGGAATTGATAGTTGCGGGTAAATTTTTTTAATAAAATTTTTAATTGAATTTTTTTCATTCTGACTTAGCTTAGACAATTCTGATTCTATGATAATTCCTAACGCAACAGCTTCTCCATGTAGTATTTCTTGATTTTTGGACAGATAAAAGCTTTCTATTGCGTGACCAAAAGTATGTCCAAAGTTTAATATTTTTCTTAAACCTTTATCAAATGGATCTTTTTCTACAATTGTATTTTTGATATATATAGACTGAGTAATTATTCTCTTCCAATTAACGTTCTCTAAATCAATTTCAAGAAGTTCATTCCAGTATTTTATATCAAAAATTAATGCATGTTTTATGCATTCTGCAAACCCAGAAAGAAGATGTTTCCGTTCAAGTGTATCAAGAAATTTAATATAAATAAATACAAAGATAGGATTGTTAAAGACTCCAATCTGATTTTTATAGTTGTTAAAATTAACACCAACTTTGCCTCCAAATGAAGCATCTGTCATAGCAAGGAGCGTTGTTGGTATGTTTATGAAATCAACCCCTCTTTTATAGGCGCTAGCTGCAAACCCACCAATATCACAAACCACACCTCCACCTAAGTTAATAATTAACGAATTTCTGTCAAATGAGTTATCACTTAGTTGTTTCCATATTTCTTGACAAATAAGTATATTTTTATTCTTTTCACCTGAGTTAATTTCAATGATTTGCGCTTTCTCAAGATTAACATTTTTTCTTACAAGCAAAGAAAGGCAGCTCTTTCTTGTATTCTCATCTACTATGATTGCGCATTTACTGTAAGTATTAAAATCATAATCTATGAATGATTTATTGCTAATATGTATGGGATAAGATTCTTTTTTTAATGTTTCCATTCTGTAATTTCTCTAATCGGAATTCCAGTACAGCCATTCGGATAAGATATTCCTAAAAGAGTACTAATTGTTGGGGCAATATCTTGAATATAAACAAGCCTATCCAGCTTGCCTTTAGGGATAAATTTTCCAGAAAAAATAAGGGGAACATGAGTATCATAACTAAATGATGAACCATGAGTTGTCCCGCCACTTTCCCAGCCATCACCAATCCATCCAATATCTAAAACGATAATGACGTCTCCTGATCTTTTTTGACTGAACCCTCTTTGAATTAATGCATGAACCGAAGATCCATTATATGAATTTTCAGTCATTTGTTTGGCAGTGAAAGTGTGTTTTATTCCTTTAATTTTTATCAGAAAATCAGCACAAAAATCTTGTATTTTTCTAATAGAGATACCATTTTCATTGATTAAATCATGGTTTAAGAAAAATTGTCCATTTGAAAAATTATGAATCCAATCCCCATTTCCATATTTTGACCTAAGAGCGGCCTCTAACGATTGCTGACAAGAGGTTTTGTCAAAATAGCCTGCTGGAATTTTCCTTTTAGTAAGTTCATGCGGTTCTGAAACAACCCCATGATCTGCCGTTAGAAATATGATAGCATTATTTAATCCAATATTCTTATCAATTACCTTTAGTAATTTAGCAAGATCTTTGTCAAGTTTTATGTATGTATCTTCAATTTCTGCAGAATGAGGCCCATATTTATGCCCTATATAATCTGTCGATGAGAAGCTAATAGACAGGAAGTCTGTATTTCCATTTTTTCCTAATCTCTCTTTCTCAATAATTTTAATAGCTAGTTCATTTAATATTGTATTTCCATATGGAGTTGTTTTGATAGCCTTTGGCCCTTTTTCTTCAAGAGCTTTTTCTAAATCGTGGTTAAATTTATTTTTTACAACCCAATTGCCATTTAACCAATCTGTTGCAGTAGTGGTTGATTGATAATCAACTAACCATTTAGGTAATTTATCCATATAATAACTACTAGTTATCCATTTACCTTCATTATCCATCCAATATGCAGCATTAGCAGAATGACCTGAAGCCAAGATTGCTCCTCGATCTTTTAAAGAAATACCAATTGCTTTTGTGTTTTCATTGAAAAGTTTCATTTGATCAGCAATAGTACTACTTAACATATGATGAGGAGACATTTTTCCATCATCAGAAAGTATATCAATTGTTTGATCATGGCAATTACACACCGTCTGCATCTCCCCATCTCCCGCACAATAGATAGATTTTTTACTTTCTTTATCAAACCAATTATTAGCAATTATACCATGTATTGCAGGAGTTGTTCCAGTGAAGATACTAGCATGTCCAGGACCAGTAAACGTTGGTGCATAGCTAAAATTAGCATTTCTACATAAGAAACCGTTATTAATCAAACGCTTAAATCCATCCTCTTCAAATTTGCCCCAAAACCTATAGATATAATCATAACGCATTTGATCTATGACAATTCCAACTATTAATTTTGGAGAATTATGAGAATTAGAATTTGTCTTTTTTTGAGCATTCAAAATAATTGGGAAAAGAAGTATATAAAGAATAATTCGTTTCATATTTAGATTTTTTTTGATTTATGATTTTTAAATTGGTATACTGCGATAGATAAAAAAATGGCTACAATAACGTCAAGAATTGGATCTGCATTTGGAACACCAAAGTTCCATATTATCACTAACAACAACCATATAGTCCAAATAGCATCAAATTGCTTCATTAGTGAATATTTTTAATAATTTATAGGAAAGCAAACTTACAAAAAGACCCCAGAACATACCTCCAATAATATCAATAGGAAAGTGAACTCCTAAATAAATGCGACTAAAACCAATAATAGCAGCCCAACTATATAGAAAAAAGAATACTTTTTTATTTCTAAAAATAAAGGATACAAAAAAGGCAATTGCAAAATGATTAGCAGCATGTGAAGATATAAACCCATATTCACCACCGCAATCATCTGCCACAAGCCTGATCTCTTCTTGAATCTGCTCAATATGACACGGTCTTTTATTTTTGATTTGATTTTTAAAAACATAAACACTTCCTACATCTGCGCAAAATATTAGAAGAGCTATAGATATCACTATTTTTAATATATGTTCTTTGTATTTATTGAAAAGAAAATAAAGTATAATAATATAAAGAGGAATCCAAACAATTTTGTTACTAAAAAACAACATAATTGGGTCAATTTCACTGAAGCCACTTCCGTTAATTAAAAAGAAAGTGTAATAGTTTAATGATTCTAGCCAATCTATCATGTAATTGGATTATTTATTGTCTTCCATAGGAGTTTTTTTAATTCTTTTATTCCATTGTTTGCTATTGAAGATATAAAAACACTATCAATATTGCCAGGAAGCTCTTTGCTTATCTCTTCTTTTAACTCATTATCTAGCATATCCGATTTGCTAATTGCAAGAATACGGTCTTTATCTAGCAAATCGGGATTGTATTTTTTTAATTCATTAAGCAGAACCTCATATTCTTTTTTAATATCCTTAGAGTCCGCAGGAACTAAAAATAAAAGAGTAGAATTTCTTTCTATATGCCTTAAGAACCTCAATCCAAGACCCTTACCTTCAGCTGCTCCTTCAATTATCCCTGGAATATCCGCCATAATAAAAGATTGATTGTCATAATGAGACACGATACCTAGATTTGGAACTAGTGTAGTAAAAGGGTAGTTGGCAATCTCAGGCTTTGCTGCAGAAACTACTGATAGCAATGTAGATTTTCCTACATTAGGAAATCCTACTAACCCAACATCTGCTAATATCTTTAATTCCAAAATAAACCAACCTTCTGTACTATCTATTCCTGGTTGCGCATATCTTGGAGATCGATTCGTAGGCGATTTAAAGTGAGAATTTCCTTTGCCTCCCATACCGCCTTTTATAAGAATTTTTTCTTGCTTATCTTCAGTAATCTCAAACAAAATCTCATTTGTGTCAGCATTTTTTGCTATTAGGCCTAAAGGAACTTCGATAATCGCATCTTTTCCATCTTTTCCATGCTTATGATTACTACTTCCTGAACCACCATGACCAGCAAAAATATGCTTCTTATATTTAAGATGTAGAAGCGTCCACATTTGAGAATTTCCTTTCAAGACAACACTACCTCCACGACCTCCATCGCCACCATCTGGACCTCCTTTTGCAGTAGTTCGATCTCTTAAGAAATGAGCAGAACCCGGACCTCCTTTGCCAGATCGACAAAAAATCTTAACATGGTCTACAAAGTTAGAATTTTTGACTTTCACTAGAGTTCTCTAACAACTTGATTAAGTTTTTCTGCTATATCTTGAATGTTTCCCGACCCTTCTACCTCTTTTAATTTATTTTGCTCACTATAGTAATTTTGAACTGGAGCCGTTTTTTCATTATACTGCTTAA
>CENY01051439.1_pt1 | contig 10882 bp, 11 predicted proteins | sample 356181 | NCBI WGS metagenome assembly CENY01 (sample SAMEA2619840, study PRJEB7988) | marine metagenome | isolation source: saline water (ENVO:00002010), including
TCTATATCTGCATGGCGTTTGCAAGTCGTTAACCCGACAAAAGATGGCTTCACCAGAAAGTCATTCGGTTGGACAGGTAGAAAGACTCCTTTAGTTCCCAAAAATCACAGCGAAACATCCTGGAATATCAGTATAGAAGAAAGTGCAAACGAATTCGATTTAGAAGCTTCAGCATCTGGTACATTAATCAAAAATTTAGTCGCTTGTGAAGATAACATTCGTGAAGGCCAAGCTCTAATTCTCTTCAATACACTGAATCTCGAATTAATAATCCCGTCGCCCATTAGTGGCAAAGTTATAAAATTAAATTATGAAACTGGTGATAAAGTTGAAAAAGGAAACTGTCTAGCAACTATATCTTCCAACACATAAATGATTGTATATTCAAAAAACTAAACCTTAATAAAGGACTATCATGAAACATAAAGTGACTGTTGTGGGTGCCGGAAACGTTGGTGCCACAACTGCCCAACGTATATTTGACAAAGGCCAAGCAGACGTTGTTTTGGTTGATATTGTTGAAGGCCTACCTCAGGGAAAAGCCTTAGACATGCTGGAAGCCGGCCCTATTTTAGGTAGTGATTCATCAATAATAGGTAGTAATTCCTACGAGGAAACTGCCAATTCTGACGTAGTGGTAATCACATCTGGAATAGCCAGAAAACCTGGAATGAGCAGAGACGACTTATTACTAACCAATATGAAAATAGTCACTAATGTTGTAGAGCAAACATCCAAACACTCTCCTAACGCAATCCATGTCATAGTAACAAACCCACTGGATGCAATGGCACAACAAGCCCTCAAAGTTAGCGGGCTAGACCCCAAAAAAGTCTTTGGAATGGCAGGTATTCTTGATACTGCCCGATACAGAACATTTATAGCCCAGGAGTTGAATGTTTCAGTCAACTCAGTATCAGCATATGTATTAGGCGGGCACGGAGACACAATGGTTCCAGTCGTTGGCACCACCAGCGTAGCTGGCACCCCTGTATCAAAACTAATCCATCCAGAAAGATTGGAGGAGATTGTACAGAGGGCAAGAGATGGTGGCGCCGAAATCGTGAATTACCTAAAAACTGGAAGCGCATTCTATGCTCCGTCAGCTTCCATCACACAAATGGTCGAATCCATTTTATTGGACAAAAAAGAGATCCTACCTTGTACTGCATATTTACAAGGAGAATATGGCATCGATGGGCTATATGTAGGTGTTCCTGTGAAACTCGGTTCGAACGGTATTGAGGAAATCATAGAGCTAGAACTGAAAGAAGATGAGTTAGTAGCACTACGAAAATCCGCTGATGCTGTGCGTGAGCTTATAGATATAATGGACAAGTCATAGCGGATATTGTTGGCCTGTATTAATTCATTGTAAATTTTCGAACCAAATGTTCAAAAATGGCTGCAGGTAAAATATTCTTCAAAAATATCAGTGTCCTAGCGTCCCACCCTACGATGTAACGTAGCCTGGGATTCCGATTCTTTATTATCCTAACGACAAGATTGGCAACTCTCATTGGATCGGAACCCTCACCTCTCAAATTTCTCAGTGTTTTTTTCACCCGGGCCGTATACCCTTTCATAACCTTCACGCTCTCGATCTGATTTTCTTTGAAATTTGTGTTAACTAGACCCGGCTCTATTATAGTGACGGATATACCGGTACCATGCATTTCGTACCTTAAAGATTCGCTGAATCCTTCTACCGCGAATTTACTTGCTGAGTAAGCTCCATTCCAAGGAACCGAAAACCTACCCAATACTGAACCGATGTTGATTATTTTGCCCTTATTCCTTCGTTGCATCGAAGGCAATACTTTTCTAGTCACTTCAACGAGCCCAAACACATTAGTTTCGAATTGTTTCAGAAGTTCGTCGTTTGATATCGTTTCCCAAAATCCGGTCAACCCATACCCTGCATTGTTTATGAGCACATCTATGCAAATATTTCGTGACTCAAGATTCTGGAAAGCGACTTCAATATCTCTAGAATCGCTCACATCCATTTCAACCAAAACAAGATTCGGATTCTCAATTCTCTCTTTAGAAAATGTGTTTCTGAGATTTTCCATAGATCGGCTTGTTGCAACCACAATATACCCTTCACGTAATAAGCGGAAGGTTACCGCGGCTCCTATTCCGGACGATGCACCGGTTATTAGTACGGTTTTAATATCTATAATCCATGTATTAAAAAACTAAATTTATTCATCTTAAAACCAGTTAAACTTAATGGTAGTATGATCTAGTGAAATTAATGTCTAATGCAAATCCCCTTATTCTGATATCAGTAATAGGAGAAAGTAAAGCTTCTCCTGAGAACATGGAATATGCTACAGAAGTCGGAGCTCTTCTTGCCGAATCTGGGGCAGTGGTCGTCTGTGGTGGGATGACAGGTGTAATGGAGGCCGTGTGTAGAGGCGCCAAGTCTAAGGGTGGCGTGACAATAGGTATATTGCCTGGGTCCACTATTGAAGATGCTAACAAATGGGTGGACTACCCAATTTGTACCGGAATAGGAGATGCTCGGAACGCTATTGTTGTACAAGCTGGGCAATCGGTAATAGCAATTGGCGGTTCTTATGGAACACTATCCGAAATAGGGCATGCATTATCTTCTAAAAAACTGCTAGTGGGATTGAACACGTGGGATTTACCCCCCTCAAAGTTAAGGCCCCAAGATATGATAATCTGCGAAACTGCAGTAGAAGCAGTTGATGCAGCTTTAAAAATATAATACCCCAAAAAAACAAAGAGGTCTTTATGCCTAATATAGAAAACATTTTAGCTCGCGAAATTTTAGATTCTAGAGGGAACCCAACCGTTGAATGTGACGTTATATTATCTGATGGTTCTGTAGGAACCGCCGGAGTGCCTTCTGGTGCGAGCACTGGAAAATTTGAAGCAGTTGAGCTTCGCGATGGTGATAAAAAACGCTACGGAGGTAAAGGCGTTTTAAAAGCGCTCAGTAATATAACAGACATTATCCTCCCTGAAATTAAAGGTATGGATTCTCGCTGTCAGAAATCGATAGATAACAAAATGATTGATTTAGATGGCACTAAAAACAAAGATAACCTTGGAGCAAACGCTACACTTGCGGTTTCTTTGGCAGTTGCTAAAGCCTCTTCTAGGAGCCAAAATATACCACTTCACACACATATATCAGATTGCAAAGAATTGACCTTGCCAGTACCTATGATGAATGTAGTAAACGGCGGAAAGCATGCGCACAATTCCACTGACATTCAAGAATTTATGATCGTTCCTGCTGGATTCAGTGATTTTTCAAGTGCAATAAGAGCGGGAGCTGAAGTGTACCAAACTCTTTTGAATCTATTACGTGCCAAAGGATTAAACACAACTGTAGGCGATGAAGGTGGATTTGCCCCTGCCCTAGATACAAACGAAAATGCCATAGAGTTAATTTTGGAAGCTATCGAGAGGGCCGGATACAATCCTGGCGTTGAATTTTTCATTGCTATTGATGCAGCGGCATCTGAATTATATAACATACAATCTTCCAAATACGATCTACAAAGAGAAAACCGTCAAATAAATGCCAATGAATTTATAAACATATATGAGTCTTGGATTAAGAAATACCCAATCATAAGCATTGAAGATGGCCTTTCCGAGGACGAATGGGAAGACTGGCACACCATGCATAAAAAAATCGGGAAATCTGTCCAACTAGTTGGAGACGATCTATTAACAACCAATACAGATAGAATTGAGAAAGGAATAAATGGCAACAACGCCAATTCAGTACTAATTAAGCCAAATCAAATAGGTACATTAACGGAGACATTAAAAGCGATCGTTATGGCGCAATCGGCAGGTTGGGGAGTGGTGGTTAGTCACCGATCTGGAGAAACTGAAGACTCCACAATTTCTGACATTTGTGTTGCAACAAATGCTGGTCAAATAAAGGCTGGCGCACCCGCAAGAGGGGAAAGAACAGCGAAATATAATCGCCTACTGAGAATCGAAAAAAAATTTTCAGGTAAGAGTACTTATGCAGGTATATCACCCTACTCCAATTTCATACATTAATTAAATTCACAAATTTCTGTTACATACTCAAAATCAAGGAAGATATTTTTTAATGAAGACTAGAATTGGGATCAATGGCTTTGGAAGGATTGGACGTCTTGTATTGAGAGCCGTTTCAACAGAAAAATATGATGACCTAGAAATAGTAGCCATAAACAGTTTAGGTGAACCAGAAAATAACGCACGAATGCTGAAATACGACTCAACTTACGGAACATTTTCAGACTCTGTAGAATGGGATGATGAAAACCTCTATGTGGGCGAACACAAAATACGATCTTTAATTGAACAGGATCCAAAGAACCTAAAATGGGGATCCCAAGGTGTAGACATTGTCTTAGAATGCACTGGCAGATTCACATCCGGCGAAGCAGCCCAGGCTCACATTGATAATGGTGCAAAAAAAGTGATCATTTCGGCACCTGCAAAAGATGAAGACATAACCGTAGTTTTAGGGGTTAATGAGGACTTGTATGATCCCAGCACTCATAACATAGTATCCAATGCATCCTGCACCACAAACTGCGTTGCACCTCTCATTAAAGTCTTACATGATAACTTCAAAGTTTCCCAAGGCATGATGACAACAATACATTCCTATACCAATGATCAACAGATACTCGACAAAAGGCATAAAGACCCTAGACGAGCGAGAGCAGCTGCACTGAATATAATTCCCACCACAACTGGTGCCGCCAGAGCGGTTGGGAAAGTAATCCCAGATTTACATGGGAAGATTGATGGGATGGCATTTAGAGTGCCTACAGCATCTGTATCCGTTACCGACTTTGTAGCCAGCTTAGAATCACCTGCAGATGAAAAAACTATTAACCAAGCTTACCAATCAGCCGCAGACGGAGTATTATCTGGAATTTTAGATTTCTCGAACGAGCCATTGGTAAGTACGGACTACAAGGGAAACAAGAGCAGTTGTGTCATCGATGGGCTATCTACACTTTCTATCAACAACAATTTAGTCAAAGTAGTCGGTTGGTACGATAATGAATGGGGATACAGTTGCAGAACCATTGAACTAGCAAAATATATAGCAAGCAAAGGTTTATAAGTGATTAACTAACAGAAAATTGATGTCCATACAGGCTGAAGGTTATAATGTGGGTCCAGTTTTGTGTTTTTTACTTTAATGAAAATGGAGATTTTGACATGGCAACAGAGACCAAACCAGACACAGGAACATGGGCATTAAAGACCGGACTTGCTCAAATGTTAAAGGGCGGGGTCATCATGGACGTAGTCACTCCAGATCAAGCTAAAATTGCTGAAGATGCAGGGGCTGTAGCGGTCATGGCGCTAGAAAGGGTTCCCTCAGATATCAGGAAAATGGGTGGAGTGGCTAGGATGTCCGATCCGCAAATGATTGCTGAAATCATAGATTCCGTAACAATACCGGTGATGGCTAAGGCACGAATAGGACATTTTGTTGAAGCACAAGTTTTAGAGGCTTTAGGAACTGACTATATTGATGAGTCAGAAGTTCTAACCCCAGCAGACGAAAATAATCACATAAACAAAAATGACTTTAAAGTACCATTTGTTTGTGGAGCGAGAGATTTAGGAGAGGCTCTAAGAAGAATTGGGGAAGGTGCGGCAATGATCCGAACAAAAGGGGAAGCTGGTTCAGGTAACATTGTGGAAGCTGTAAGACACGCTAGAAGAGTGCTTGGACAAATAAATCATATAAGTGCCATGGAATCAGATGAACTAATGGCAACCGCCAGAGATCTGAAAGCCCCATTTGAACTGGTTAAAACAATTCATGAAACAGGCTCTCTGCCTGTTGTAAACTTTGCAGCCGGGGGCATATCAACACCAGCTGATGCGGCATTAATGATGCAAATAGGGGTCGATGGTGTGTTTGTAGGGTCAGGCATATTTAAATCAGAAAACCCACAAATCATGGCTGAAGCAATTGTTAAGGCTACAACTCATTTCAACGACCCTAGTATGTTGGCAGATGTATCAAAAGGATTAGGAGCATCAATGCCCGGTATTGATGTAAGAAGCCTACCTGAATCTGAACAACTTGCTACTCGGGGATGGTAATAACAATCCCATGATAGGTGTTTTAGCAGTGCAAGGGGACTTCCTTGAACATGTAAAAATGCTGAATTCTATCGGATCGGAGACAAGGGAAATTAGGCTCCCTTCTCAATTGGAAGGGTTGGATGGGCTCATAATTCCAGGCGGTGAGAGTACGACTATCGTACAGCTGATGGATATATATGGGTTTCGCCAGAGATTGGTTGAGTGCTCAAATCAAGGTATGGCCATATGGGGCACATGTGCAGGGATGATAGCTATAGCAAAATCTCTCACCGATCCTAGACCTGTGCCTCTTGGGCTTATGGATATCGAAGTAACGAGAAATGCGTTTGGAAGGCAAGTAGATAGTTTCGAGACGCGTTTAACAATCAATGAAATCGGTGCCCCTGAACTAGATGCCGTATTTATAAGAGCCCCCAAAGTCACGAAAACAGGCACCAACGTACAAATTCTAGCTAGAGCTGATGATGGAAGCCCTGTAGCTGTTCGAGAAAACAAACTACTTGCTACCTCATTTCACCCAGAATTAACAAATGACACAAGGCTGCACGAGCTCTTTCTCGAAATGTCCTCAAAATAAAAAGTCTTTAATAACTAAATGAATCAATCAGTGCAAACAACTTCTACCGACAACAAGGATTTTTACCAATTAATTGACGTCCTGCCGGAGAGGATAAAAACCCATTTATGGGAATTAGAAAACCTAGAAGAATTACTAGAAATTGTCACAGATTTAGGTCGTAAGCCTGAAATAAGATTCCTGAATCACACGGAAATCATTAATGTTGACGAAATAACAAAGGAAGATTTAAACCTATCCATAAAAAAAGTTGGAGCGTTCAGTTCTGATAATAGAGCGGGCATTGAACGAACATTACATAGAATATCTGCAATAAAAAATCGGTCCGGAGAAATAGTTGGAATTACATTTAGAGTTGGGCGAGCAGTCTTCGGGACTATACGCGTCATAGAAGATCTAATCACATCAGGGCGCAGTGTGCTATTACTGGGTAAACCCGGAGTGGGTAAAACTACAATGCTAAGAGAAGTTGCACGAGTCCTTTCTGATAATGCAAGAAAGCGAGTCATCATAGTGGACACCTCCAATGAAATAGCTGGTGATGGCGACATACCTCATAATGCCATAGGAAGAGCTCGACGTATGCAAGTCCCATCTCCGACCCAACAACACGATGTGATGATTGAAGCAGTTGAAAACCACACTCCTGAAGTAATCATAATAGACGAAATTGGAACCCAGCTAGAAGCAAACGCTGCTAGAACCATTGCAGAAAGAGGAGTGCAACTAGTAGCAACCGCTCACGGCAACACACTAGAGAACATAATGCAAAATCCCACTTTATCCGATTTAGTTGGTGGCATTAAATCAGTTACCTTGGGAGACATAGAAGCAAAACGAAGGAGAACACAGAAAACAGTTCTAGAGAGAAATGCTCCCCCGACTTTTGAAATATTAGTAGAAATACAAGGTTGGAATTTAGTTACTGTACATTCAGATGTAGCAAATACAGTAGACAGATTACTGAGAAACCAAACTGTAGGATCTGAAACACGTACCCTAGATCCTGACGGAAGTGTGACACAACAATCAATTTGGAATCACACTCGAGACTCGAAACCCAAAAATATAGAAACGAACATTATAGAAAACCACTATCCAAATAATGCCGAGGAAGAACAAGAAACGCTGATTACTAACGTGCTCCCGTATGGAGTAAACAAAGGCAGAATAGATCAAGTCATAAGATCATCATCAGCTCCAGTCAATATAGTGACGGACATGAAAACCGCAGATATCGTGGTTACAACAAAGAATTATCACCGCAGGGGAACTCAAGCACTCAAAAACGCAGAGAAAATGGGAAAACCAGTGTTTGTTCTTAGAAAAAATACCACGCACCAAATCGATCAGTTCATCCGAGCGATAGCGAAAACCAACCATAAAAGCAATGACTCATCTACCGAAAAACCCCTTGCTATGTTGGACGCTGAAAAGGCCATTCATAAAATAACTTATGGCTCAAAACAAATAGAATTAAAACCACAAAACTCCCATTTCCGCCGACTTCAACACAACCTAGCTGAAGAGTCAGGAATGACATCAATAAGTATCGGTGTTGAACCTAAGAGAAGAGTGATAATTTCAAGTATTACCAATGACAATGCATAAGGGTAAATTGATAGTAATAGAAGGTATCGAAGGTTCAGGCAAAAGCACGCAAGCTGCTTTGCTTTATCAACGTCTTCAAAAAAATAATATACCCAGCTTACTTGTACGTGAACCTGGAGGTACCCGTACAGGAGAAATAGTGAGAGAAGCATTATTACACGGAGAGCAAATTAGCGGGATGACAGAACTATTCTTATTCTCAGCAGCTAGGTACGAGGTCATAAACCAAGTAATAAATCCAGCACTCCATCGCGGGCAGATTGTTGTGTGTGATAGGTTTATCGCATCTACAATAGCCTATCAAGGTTTCGGACGCGGTGTAAATTTAAGCCATATCTCGTACATCAATGAACTATCCTCTCAAGGACTGAATCCAAAGATTGGGTTCTTACTGGATATTCCCCCAGAAATTTCCTTCACTAGGAAGGATACATTAACAAAAGACCGAATAGAAAACGAAAAATTGGATTTTCACAAACTAGTACGTAATGGGTACTTAAAAACCGCGAATGCAGATCCAGAACTTTGGCATATATTAGATGGCGCTTCATCAGTCGACAAAATACAAAAACTAATATGGGAAAGCGTATACAGCGAAATAATGCACATCATATAAACTAGGATCCGTTCAGTATCTGCATAGGTAACTCTGACACCATTTTCACGGCTTCTTTCTGTCCCACAATTGAAGAAACATACTCAAACCCTGTCCTAATGTCCTGATCTCTAGGTTTCTTATTCATGTGAGTGTCAGATGCAATGACTACATTGCATTTAGCGGCTAATATGGTTTCTGTAAACTTCTGAACTTTGCTTCCAAAACGACCGTATACACTACCAGCTGTTATTTGAATGATGACATTTTTTGAAACAAGTTCCCATAACAAAGATGGGTTATTCATAAACATATTCATTCTTTCTGGATGTGCAATTACAGGCACATATTCGGATTCAACCAAATCATCAAACGTATCTTTAAGATTCAGACTTAATGAGTCAGTATACGGCATCTCAACTAGAACATACTTGCTGCCGTTTATTGTCAGTGCATGTCCATTAACAATGTCATCAATTAATTGACAGTCCAAATGATTTTCCATCCCCAATAAAACTCTAACCTCATAAGAATTACTCTCAAGATAATTATTCACTTTCTCAATCAATTTTTTAACTTGAGGCATCAACCCAAATTCTAATACATCTTTTCTGTGAGGAGTCGCTACAATCTTGGACACTCCTTGCACTTCACAAGACTTCAAAATATCAATTGTTTCAGAAAAATCAGTAGGCCCATCATCTATAGATGGCAATATATGAGAATGAATATCGTATATCTTCATAACTTATTTAGTGAATTCTATTGCTCTAAAAGATTCTGCATGCTTAACTCCACACTCCCTGCCAGCTCTTGAAGCAACCTCCACAATCAAATCACCAAAATGATTATCGCTATCACTCATTGAAATTTGGGATTTATGTTTTAGTAAGGCTTCGATTTTACTATCTGTATGACCTGTAATATCTACAAAACTATTCGGCTCCTCACTACCCCAAAACATAATATTTTTAACTTTGTGTGGATATATGCCTTCATTTTCATGCTGAGGGTAATACAACCTGTCCCGTGCATACGGAAACAATGCGTCTAACACTACCTGTCCTGCTATCCTATGATCGCGATGAACATAAAAATCATGCCTCACGGGGTCCGTTACCATGACAACCTGGGGTTTATAAATCCGAATTATTTTGACAATTTGCTCTCTAAATTCAGCTGTATCTTCGAGAAACCCATCTTCATATCCTAATTCTATTAAATTTTTTACCCCTAAAACCTTACATGCATTTTTTGTCTCATCACTACGTAAACAGGCAAGATTAACTGAATCAATATCCGGGTCATTGGAACCTTTATCACCATTAGTACAAATGACATAATTAACTTCAGATCCCATTGAAGCCCACTTCGAAACAGTACCACCGCAACCTAATTCAGAATCGTCAGGATGGGGACTAAAAATTAGAACATTTTCTGGGATTCCATCACCATCAAATTCAATCATGTTTTCCTCAAATATGTGAATTGGAAACTGTCAACGTCCTAAACACCAATCGATCATTTAATCATACCTATAAATTCTGATAAAATCTGCATCTAAATTGCTAAATTAATTGAAAGATATCTTAAGATGGAAATACGAAATTTAAATCACAAAGATTCAGATCAATTGGTCAAATTCATCAATGAGACTAACGGTTTCACCGGTACTAGCAAAGAAATATCATTAAGTCTTTTTGATCAATGGATGGATATGCCATCAGTTACCCCTGAACAAGATTATTTCGTTGCATATTCAGATAATAAGATAGTTGGTGCACTACAAATGGTACGGGAAAGTATCATCTCAAGGGCAGTCGCTATACATACAATCTCAAATTCGGATTTAAAAAAAGAAATATTGGACCAAATGACAAACATTTCCATCAATTACGCACAAAATCATTGTTTGTCTGTTCTCCACTCCCAAGCTTCATCGAATGATAAGGTTACTAAAACTCACTTTATAA
>CENY01027568.1_pt1 | contig 10871 bp, 10 predicted proteins | sample 356181 | NCBI WGS metagenome assembly CENY01 (sample SAMEA2619840, study PRJEB7988) | marine metagenome | isolation source: saline water (ENVO:00002010), including
TCAGCCAACGGCCTTTCATGATCATCGAACATTGGATCTGACCAGCTAGATTTACCATGCCTAAATAAAAAAATATTCTTCATAAAATAATTAATTAAAATAAATCCATTAATATTAATTGTTTATTCCAGTTAAATCAAATCCCACATCAATTGTAACAAAAGTTTAATTTGAAAAAATCATTACAATTATATTAAGTAATTTTAATATAATTGGAGAATATTATGCGTGCTTATACTCATTTACATATTGCTTCTAAAATCTTTAACCTGACTTTAGAAGAAGTTAATAACCTTATTCAAAAATTTCCAAATTCTTGTGTAAAATTTGAAGGCGAGATACTCATAGAAATTGATAGACTAGAAAAGTACTTACTTGCAGATGATATTTACTTAAGTATTTAGTTAATTGTTTATAAACTTAATTTTGGAACATCATGATGAACATTGGCATTAATGGGCTAGGTCGAATAGGAAGACTTGTCATAAGGGATTTTTTTGGTGGCACCATCAGAAAATTTGATACGCCTAACTCTAATATTATTCATGTAAATGATCCTCATTTCAATACAGAAACTCTTTGCCACCTTTTGAAACATGATAGTGTCCATGGTATTTGGGATGCTTCAATTAAGACATTAGGCAATGATAGAATTACAATTAATGGAAATGAATTAAGGCTGACAAATTTTATCAATCCATCTGATGTAAATTGGAGACAAAGTCATTGCAATGTAGTTTTAGATTGTACTGGTAAATTTTTATCTAAAGAAAAACTTCAAGGTTATTTTGATAATAATATACAAAAAGTTGTAGTTTCTGCACCGATAAATAACCCTGAAATCTTGAATATTGTTTTTGGTGTAAATGAAAATCTTTATGATCCATCAAAACATAATATTGTCACAGCAGCTTCTTGTACGACTAACTGTTTGGCGCCAATAGTTAGCGTGATTCATAAAAACTTTGAAATTTTAAAAGGGCAAATAACCACTATACATAATCCAACAAACACAAATGTTCTTTTAGATAAGCCCCACAAGGATTTTAGAAGGGCAAGGTCTACAATGCTTTCTATGCACCCTACATCTACAGGTAGCGCTAAAGCTATTGGCCTAATTTTCCCAGAATTAAAAGGAAAACTAGATGGTCATGCTGTCAGGGTACCTGTGATAAATTCAAGTTTAACTGATTGTGTCTTTCAACTTAAGAAAAATACAACCATTAATGAAGTTAATGAGCTTTTTGAACAGGCATCTAAAAATGATCTAAAAGGTATTTTAGGAATAGAGTTTAAACCCCTAGTTTCAATAGACTTTTTAAATGATACTAGAAGTTCAATTGTCGATGCCGATAGCACTTTAATCACTGATAACAATTTACTTAAAGTTTATTCTTGGTATGACAACGAAACGGGTTATGCGTGTAGAATGATTGATTTAGCCGAAATGGTCTGTAAATCACTAAATGTTTAATTTAAAAAACTTCTTAATAATTACAAATTCATATTTAATCTTTACTCTCACTGATGGTGCCATCAGGATGATCGTTTTGCTTCATTTTTTCCATCTAGGTTTCTCTCCTTTTCTTCTTGCTATTTTATTCCTTCTTTATGAGTTCATGGGAATAATAACAAACTTCTTTGGTGGGTGGGTAGCTTCATTTCTCGGCATAAAAAGAATGCTTAATGTCGGTATTTTACTTCAAATTATAGGTATATATCTTTTATCCTTCTATTCACCTTCATGGGATCTATATCTTTCTGTTATTTGGATTATGTTTGCACAAGGGTTATGTGGTGTTGCAAAAGATGTAACAAAAACATCTTCGAAATCAGCAATAAAAATTGTATCTGGAAAAGGAGAAGGTATTTTATTTAAATGGGTCTCGTGGTTTACAGGGTTAAAAAATACTACAAAAGGATTAGGTTTTTTTATAGGAAGTATTCTAGTTGAGGCAATTGGGTTTAAATTCTCTATTTTCACTTTAATTGTCTTTTTAACAATCTGTTTTGTACTATTATTTTTTTTACAAAAAGATCTTGGTAATTTGACGCCTTCTAAAAATTTAAAAGATCTGTTTAGTAAATCTAGAAATATAAATATTTTGTCTATAGCAAGAGTATTTTTATTTGGATCAAGGGATATCTGGTTTGTTGTTGGCTTGCCTGTTTTCCTTTATTCTAATGGTTGGTCTTTTTGGCAGGTAGGATCTTTTTTAGCTCTTTGGACTATTGGTTATGGAATAGTACAGTCATCTATTCCTGCTTTCATCAAAAGAAGCAAGGATGGTCTTAGTTTAGAAATTTTATCTTCAAAAGGCTGGGTTATTTTACTAGTTTTTACTCAATTGATAATATTAATCATTAGTATAATTTTTGATTTTAAAACATTAGGTTTAGACACTGTCATTGTTATTGGTTTATTAGTATTTGGAGCTTTATTTGCAATTAATTCTGCTCTTCATTCCTATTTAATATTAGCGTATAGCAAAGCAACCAATGTTACAGAAGATGTAGGATTTTATTATTCAGCTAATGCCCTAGGAAGACTATTTGGAACAATACTTTCTGGTTTATTATTCCAAATTAGTGGTATAGCAGGTTGTATTTGTGGTTCCGTAGTCTTTTTAATTATTTGTGCTATGTTTACTTATAATTTAAATGCAAGAAATGAATAGTTTTTATTAAAAACTTTTTTATTTTTATTATTAAATTAGCCTAGAAAACTAATGTAACTCAACAATGAAAAAATTATTTAAAACTATTAATTTGTGCATATTTCTTTCACTTGGGTTGCTAATAAGCTTGATTATGCTTTTCTTTATGGGAAGAGTAACTTTTTTAGAAAGTATATTAGCTTGGGTATTGAGTATTTCTATTACTCTTCTAATCATTCGAAATGATTTAGCTTTCATATTCAAATTAGAAAAGAATTTATCAAAAAAAATTAAAGTTCTAGAAAAGGGTGAACTTCCCTCACAAGTTTTTAATAACTTTTTGAATACAAATATTTTTAATAATTTAGGAAATAAATTTTCTACTTTTGAAGAAAAGTATCAATCAAAACTATCTGAATTCATAAAAGAAATTAACCAAAACTCAGTTTTAATTGATAGTCTACCGGTGGCAATAATTAGCTTTTCTAAAAATTATAATATCTTAAAAGCTAATAAAATAGCTTTAGATGTTCTAGGAAAAGATATAATTAATTTTGATATTCGTCATATATTCAGGCATCCTGAAGTTTCAGAGACAATTGAAAATGTATTGGAGAATAAATCCAAAAATAGAAATATTACGATCGAAGTATTTGGTTTACCTCTTCAGATCTGGTCTCTTCAAGTTTTAGTATTTTCAGATTTAAACAAAGAATATGATAAAATCCAATCTTTTCAGAGTAATGAACCTGTTGGTGTAATTTTGATGACCAATCAGACTTTAGAAAAACAACTTGAAAAAACAAGAGCTGACTTTGTTGCAAACGTTAGCCACGAATTAAGAACACCATTAACATCCATTTTGGGCTATACTGAAACTTTAATGTCAAGTGCAGGAGAAGATAAAGCATTAAGGAAAAAGTTTCTTAAAATAATTGAAAAACAATCTAAAAGAATGACCAGACTAGTTAGTGATCAACTTTCTCTCGCTAAAATTGAATCCGAAGAGCATGTGATACCAAATAAAAGTGTAAACTTAAAAAAAGTTATTTATGAGGTTTTAAAATCTTTTGAAGACGAGATTATAAATAAAAAAATTAAACTCGATTTAAAAATTGATAAGAAAACTAAAAATGTTCAAGGAGATAAGGATGAATTATTTCAAGTATTACAAAATTTGTTGGAAAATGCTATTCGTTATGGTGGCAATAAAAGTGAAATAGTTGTTTCTTTGAAAAGAGCTGAAAAAAGACCAGCTAATCTTCCAAAAAATAGCTGGCCAGCCATTTGCTGTGAAGTATCAGATAACGGACCAGGTATTAATAAGGTTCATCTTGGAAGATTAACAGAAAGATTTTACAGAGTAGATGCATCTAGATCGAAAGAAATAGGTGGAACAGGTCTTGGTTTAGCAATTGTTAAACATATAATTAATAGACATAGAGGATCTTTAATAATTGAATCTGAACCAAGTATTGGAAGTAAATTTTTTGTATATTTAAAAGAAAATAAAACTAAATAGAGTATTTTTTAGTCTGTAATAAAAGTTTAATATTTCTGTAACATTAATGAAGTTTATAAATAATAAGAAATAATTCTTTTTAATAATTAAGATAATTTCGGAGAAGAATTAATGTTAAATTTTAAATCAACTTTAGGAGCTGTTTCAGCAGCTGTACTTGCATTTACTATTACATCGGCAAATGCACGTGAAGGTAATCAAATAAGTATAGTTGGTTCATCAACTGTTTATCCATTTGCAACAATTGTAGCTGAAAAATTTGGCCAATCTAGTGGAAATCCAACACCTGTAATTGAGTCAACAGGAACTGGTGGTGGAATGAAATTATTTTGTGCTGGAATCGGTTTAGAGCACCCAGATATAACAAATGCATCTCGTGCAATGAAATCAAGTGAAGCTGAAGTTTGTTCATCTAATGGAATTGAGTTTCAAGAATTTATTGTAGGAAACGACGGTCTTGCTTTTTCAAATTCTAATGCAGCTATGCGATTTGATATTTCTATTGCCCATATTTATGCAGCATTAGTTAACGAGCTTCCAGGTGGTGGCACAAATAAAAATATTTCAGATCTTCAACCTAATAATCTGACATCATGGGATCAAGTTGACACATTTGTTTCTTCAAGTATGGGCACTTCTAAATTAGGTCTTCCCGTACAACCAATTTCCATAATGGTGCCTCCTCCAACCTCTGGAACAAGAGATGCTATGGGATCATTGTTCATGAAAGCTGGTATGAAAATGTTAGGCTTAGAAACGTATAAAAAGTTACGCGAGGATGGTTTAGCTATTGAAATGGGTGAAAATGATAATCTTATAATTGAGAAACTTGCTTCTGATCCTAACATGTTTGGTATATTTGGTTATTCATTTTTTGACACTAATAGAGATAAAGTCCAAGCGTCAGTGGTTGATGGAGTGGAATTAAGCTTTGAAAACATATCATCATATTCTTACCCAGGAAGTAGACCTTTATTTTTCTATGTAAAAAAGGCTCATGTTGGCGTAATTCCAGGATTAAAAGAATTTGTGGAAGAATTTATTTCAGAAAAAGCTATGAGTATGGATGGGTATTTATATCCAGCTGGTTTGGTTCCTTTATCAGATGAAGATTTCGCCACACAAACCGCTAATCTTAATAATCTATAAATAATTTTTTAGTTGTCGGCAAAATTTGCCGACAACTTTTTTTTATACTATAAAGTTTGGTATTATATAGTTACCTAAAAATTTAATAATGACCTTTATAAATTTCTTTTTATCATTTTACGGTATTTTAATTTTAATACTTATTCTTTCAATTTCAGGTTATTTTTATTCTTTAAGATTGGTTAGAAATCAAAGTCTAAAACAAGATATCTTACCTCATTCTCTATTAAGTTATTATGGATTTTATTCATTTATGTGGATTTTTTTCCCATCAGCCATACTTTTAATATTTTGGACTTTATTTTCGAAAACATTTATAGATAATCAATTTTTTAGTATTTTATTAAATACTTACCCAAATCTTCCCGAAAGTTTCATATATTTAAAGTTAGCGCAGATTCAAAATATATCGTCTGGATTACTAAATTCAAATGATGAAATTATGAATAAATTAGCAGATAGATATGTAGCAACGAAAGCTTTATCACTCAAATTAAGATTATTATTTATTTTATGTTTTATTTTAGCCGGAATTATATATTCATATTATAGACTTTCACCTCTTCTGAAAGCTCGAATACATATTGAAAACACTATGAGGAAAACTTTTTTTGTTGCAGCTTTAGTAGCTATACTAACAACAATAGGCATTATCTCAGCCCTACTTTATCAAGCAGTTATTTTCTTTTCAGAATATCCAATGCAAGATTTTTTCTTTGGTACTCATTGGTCACCCATGGTTGCCTTAAGAGAAGGTGCAGTTGAAAAATTTACTGATGAAGATGTAGCGGGATCAACAGGCTCTTTTGGAATGATTCCTGTTATATTAGGAACCCTTTTAGTTGCTTTCCTTGCTATGTGTGTCGCTATTCCAATTGGCCTATTTTCTGCAATTTATATGGCAGAATTTGCTCCAGAAACGGTTAGAAATATTATTAAACCTACCCTAGAGGTCTTGGCTGGTATACCAACAGTTGTATATGGTTTTTTTGCTGCCTTGACTGCTGCACCCTTTTTTAAAAGTATAGGATTAATGGTAGGCTTAGATGTTTCATCTCAAAGCGCTCTTGCAGCAGGTTTTGTTATGGGGATAATGATTATTCCATTTATATCATCTCTTTCTGATGATGTAATAAGAGCTGTTCCTCAATCTCTAAGAGATGGTGCTTATGGTTTAGGAAGCACAAAGGGAGAAACAGTGACACAAGTTGTATTACCTGCAGCTTTTCCAGGTCTAGTTGGTGCTTTTCTATTAGCTGTAAGTAGGGCAATTGGAGAGACAATGATTGTTGTAATGGCAGTTGGAGTATCTGCTAAGCTTACAATTAATCCATTAGAGAGCGTTACTACAGTAACAGTCCAAATAGTTATGCTTTTAACAGGTGATAATGAATTTGACTCAATAAAAACCATGTCCGCTTTTGCATTGGGGATAACTCTCTTTGTTATTACTTTAGTTTTAAATGTTGGCGCTTTAAGTGTTTCTCGAAGAGTTGGAGAAAAATATGAATAGTCAAAATTATGAAAACACTATCAGAATAAGTTTAAAGAAAAGATATGCAAAAGAAACAAGGCTTAAATTTTATGGAATAATATCAATTTCTTTTGCATTGTCTTTTTTGGCCATTTTTTTATACACTATTTTTATTAGTGGTTACACTGCTTTGCAACAGTCTCAAACACTAATATCTGTTCAATTACCATCAGAAAAAATATCAAATGAAGATGGAAAATTAGATATTATAAAATCGAGGAAATTTAACTGGAGTGGGTTAGTTAAAAAATCCTTCAGAACCTCATTTCCAGAAGTTAATAACCAAAATGATAAAAGAAATTTAAATAGTTTAATTTCTGAAAATGCTGGGTACCAGTTAAGATTAAAAGTTGAAAATGGAACAATTAAAATTGGAAGCAAAGTAGATGTTTGGATAAAAACTTCTGATGATGTTGATATGCTCATGAAAGGCCATATGGATCGAAATGTAGCTGAAAAAAACCGTAGGTTAAGTGATCAACAAATTGAATGGGTAGATAAACTCAATGAAAATGGGAAATTAGATTTATTTTTTAATTCGACTTTTTTTACTAAAGCTGATTCAAGAGAACCAGAAAGTTCAGGCATTCTTGGTGCAACTGTTGGATCGGCTTTCGCTTTATTTATTACATTACTGCTTGCTTTACCTCTTGCTGTGATGTCTGCTGTCTATTTAGAGTATTTTGCTAAACCTGGTAAAATTACAGATTTCATTGAGGTAAACATCAATAATTTAGCTGCAGTTCCTTCCATAGTATTTGGACTTCTAGGGCTTGCAGTATTCCTTGGATTTTTTGGAATGCCTAGATCGGTGCCTTTAGTTGGAGGTATGGTATTAGCTTTAATGACTTTACCAACAATAATTATTGCAACCAGAGCTTCAATTAGAGCAGTTCCCTCATCAATTAGGGATGCAGCACTTGGACTTGGAGCATCTAAAATGCAGGCTGCAACAGATCATGTCTTGCCTTTAGCAGCCCCTGGCATTTTAACTGGAACAATTATAGGTATGGCGCAAGCATTAGGTGAAACAGCACCTCTTCTAATGATTGGAATGGTTGCATTTATAGTTGATGTTCCTAATACTATAACCTCACCTGCAACAGCTCTACCTGTTCAAATTTTCATGTGGTCTGATAGTGCTGAGAGAGCTTTTAGCGAAAGAGCTTCTCTAGCGATTATGGTTTTATTAGTCTTTTTAATATCAATGAATATTGCAGCTGTTTTTTTAAGAAAAAAATATGAAACTAAATGGTAAAATACGGGTCAATTAATGAAAGAAAAAAATAATATAAAAATTGATGTTCAAAATGTAAATGTTTTTTATGCAGATAAGCAAGCCATTAATAATGTTTCTTTGGAAGTCGAAAAATCTAAAATTACTGCTTTAATTGGTCCTTCTGGATGCGGGAAATCTACTTTTCTTAGGTGTATTAATCGAATGAATGATGTAATTCCATCATGTCGTGTGGAGGGTAAAATATATGTTGATGAAATTGATGTTAATAATCCCGAATTAGACCCAGTATTTCTGAGAGCAAGAGTTGGAATGGTATTCCAAAAGCCAAACCCATTCCCAAAATCTATTTTTGACAATATTGCATATGGACCAAGAATTCATGGTTTGACTAATAGTAAAAGTGAATTAGATGATATTGTAAAAGAGAGCCTAATAAAAGCTGGATTATGGTCAGAAGTTTCAGACAGATTGTTTGATCAGGGCACAAGCTTATCAGGTGGGCAGCAACAAAGACTTTGTATAGCTAGGGCAATAGCAGTTAATCCTGAAGTAATTTTAATGGATGAACCATGTTCTGCTTTAGACCCTATTGCAACAGCTAGAATTGAAGAATTAATGATGAATTTGTCACAAAACTATACAATTGTAATTGTCACTCATTCAATGCAACAAGCCGCTAGAATTTCTCAAAAAACAGCCTTTTTTCACTTGGGTGACTTAATTGAAATGGACACAACAGATAAAATTTTTACCAATCCAAATAATCCAAAAACTCAAGATTATATTACTGGTAGATTTGGTTAAAGGAGAACTAATGATTAAACACACTTTAAGTAATTTTGAAGAAGCTTTGACTGAATTAAAATCAAGTGTTTCAAAAATGGGTGGCCTAACTGAAAAACTGTGCAAAGACGGTTTGTATGCATTTATTTCATCCAATGTAGATATGGTCGAGAATTGCAACGAACAAGATAAAATTATTGATGATGCAGAGAGATCTATAAATAATCAAACATACAAACTATTGGCATTACAAGCTCCAATGGCTATTGATTTACGAATGATAATATCTTCACTTCAGATTGCATCCTGTTTAGAAAGATGTGGGGATTATGGTCGTAATTTGGCAAGAAGATCAGATCTTGGTTTATCAGAAGCATCACAATCACTTTCTTCAGGAATGAAAAGATTGGGTGAAGCTGCAATCTTAAGTCTTCATAATAGTTTGGATGCTCATGCAACTGGAAACGTTGAACTTGCAAAACAAATTTGCTCGGGTGATACAGAAATTGATAAAATATACTTATCTATATTTAGCAAATTAATAAAAGAAATTAGAGATGTGCCTGAAGAAAGGATAACACAAGTGTCACAAATGTTTATATCTGCTAAAAATATCGAAAGAATTGGCGATCAAGCTACAAATATAGCTGAGTTAATAATATTTGCAGAAACAGGCGAAGTTATTGAGGACTCTAGAGTTAAAATAGATGAAAGCTCACTCTAAAATTTATATTAAATTATGAATGATAAAAAAATTTTAGTTGTTGAAGACGACAAAGATTTAATTTCCTTAATAGAATTTAATTTAAAGTCTGAAGGATTTAAAGTTTTACTAAGTGCTAATGGAGAAGATGGTTTTTTAACAGCTAAAGAAGAAAAACCTGATTTAATTCTTCTAGATTGGATGTTGCCAGTTTTGTCTGGAATTGAAGTACTTCAAATGCTTAAAAATAATAAATGTACTAAATCAATTCCGGTAATTTTTATTACAGCAAAAGGGGAAGAAAACGATAAAATTAGAGGTTTAAATAATGGAGCTGATGATTACATAGTTAAACCTTTTAGTACCAAAGAATTAATTGCAAGGATAAAAGCAAATCTTAGAAGAGGTAAATTAGTACCTGATGATAAAATAGTTTGCAGTGATATAGAGATTGATCTTGTTAGTAAAAGGGTCAAAAGACAAAATAAAATAATTCATTTAGGTCCTACTGAATTTAAATTATTACTCCATCTTTCAAAAAATCAAGGCAGAGTATTTAATAGAAATCAACTTTTAGACTCTATCTGGGGAAATAATGTTTATGTTGAACAAAGAACAGTTGATGTCCATATCAGGAGACTAAGAAAGGCACTTAACAAAGGAAATCTAACTAATCTAATTCGAACAGTTAGATCTGAGGGCTATTCAATAGAGGATCCTGAAAAAGTTATTTTTTAATTTGGTGGATGATTTTCAGTTACGAATCTTTTCAATGCAGCTAAAGCTTGGTCTGCTTCTTCCAACAATATCATGTGACCACAATTTTTAATAATTTCAACTTCTGAATTATCAATTGCATCAGCTAGTCTCTTGCCCTCTTTTAATGGACACATTTTGTCTTTATCACCAAGAATATTCAGTGTTGGGCATTTGACATTTTTTGCAGCCTCGAAACCATTTTTGTAATTATCACAGGCCCTGAAATCAACTCCTAAAACTTTTACAGATCCATTTTTTACTATTGTTGCTCCTAAATTAATGTGATGAAGACCAGGTACAGGGTGACCACCAAAATGACCACCTGGACCATGTGCCCAATCCATCATTAACTCTACAGCTTTTGGATTTCCATCTTCTGCAAGTGATAGTAATTCCGGGTTCATAGGTATAGCCCCTGCACCACCCATTAAGCTGAGTGATTTAATTTTTTCAGGATACCTAGCAGCACACTCTAAAAGAACCAAGCAACCTTGCGAATGTCCAATCAATGATGCTTCATTGTA
>CENY01141959.1_pt1 | contig 10849 bp, 15 predicted proteins | sample 356181 | NCBI WGS metagenome assembly CENY01 (sample SAMEA2619840, study PRJEB7988) | marine metagenome | isolation source: saline water (ENVO:00002010), including
TTTCGTCAGTCATCATTGTTCTCCTTGTCATAACCTGCTTTTTCTTCTGCTGTTAAACATTCGTAATGGGCGCGTTGCTCTCCCCATTCGTCGAGGAAACAGTCTTCATCAAGAGGGATTGGATCACCGCATCTGTCGCATTCATGTGTTAAACAGTTAGCACAACTGTAACCATTGTCACTTGGTATTCGGTTTACGAATCGTCCTGAACCAAACGCTGTTGATTTACCGCAGTATGTGCAAGGATCAATAACGGTCATGATGTTTTTTCTTCACTTTTGAGAAACATGAGAAAAATAGACGTTGCTAAACCACCGATCATTGCAGCCATCATGCCTGAGTAAGTACCTGCAAGAGTGATCATAAGAATGCTGGTGATTAGAATGTCAAACCAGACTTGATGCGTAATAACCAAGCGACCGAAGATCTTGAAGCAAACAAGTAATAAACCTGTCGCAGCAAGTAAACCTGAAAAGATCATAGTGAACTCCTTACTAGCAGAAAGGTTGTACCGAGTAACAGACAACCGAAAAATAAAATTGAAAAGACAGATGAGCCGATACTGATTACTTGACCTATAACAGATAAAGTAAGGACAGCAGTAAGCACACCGAAGGCTAAGGTTTTAAGGGTCTTCATTGGCGGTTTCCTCTTCTTGTTGAAGTTCTTTTAATGTTTCTTGGAGCACGGGTTTGAGCAGACTTTTTAATTCTTCTTTTAATTCGTCTGCGTCGTGTCCAGAAATTTTTATGTTAATCTCTAGCATTTTGGAACTCTTCATCCATTAAAATACTTACTTCAGAAGCAATATAAGATTCGATCCACTGGCGTATTTTTTGACCAAAGGCAGCATCGTCTTTACGTACAATTAAATCGATTAACTCTTTATGTTGAGTAGAAGATCGACAAGCACCTTCGTAACCGAGGGCTTCCCAGAAACGATCTGAATCGCTCAATACCTCTATCATTTTTTGAGTTTCTTTTTCACGAAAGTCTTGTGAAGATTCAAACGCTTCATAGTCTTTATCTAAGTTATATTGTTCAGTTTCGTAACGAGCGAGTGCTGCTGTATTTCCATCGAGCATAGTTAGTCTCCTATGTATAGATTCCATGAGGGCATACTGGGTCGTCACCTTTACCGTAACTGCACCATTTGCAAGCATTGATACTAGGTGTAGGTGGAAAGGTAGTTGCACTGGTCATATCAACTGCGCGTTTCTGGAAGTTAGGTGCAAAGACCATTGCTTGTTCTCTTGTGTAACTTTTTTCCATTGTTTCTTTTTTGTCTAAATACCAAAGTTCAGTTTGTATGAACTCCAGTTTAGGTATGCGATAGAACGCACCAATGGCATAAAGTAAACATTGCATACTGTGGGTTATTTCGTTGCCCCACTTTTTGCCTGTTTTAAAATCAATGACTCTGGCAGAGGTTTCATCTTGTTCTACAAAAGCATCGATCTTGATCCTTGCCCAGACATCAGGTGCTGTCCAACCACAAGGTTCCCAGTCTTTTGTAAAGCCCCAGTCTTCTTCGACAGTTACACAAGCAGCAATATAAAGTTCACGTAGTTCTTTGAAAGAAGACTCGAACTTTTTAAGTGTGTCAGGCATTTCACCTAACGTACCGTTAATATATTGTTCAGCTTGTTCGTGAATTTCGTTTCCACGTTTAGCTGCTGGCCCACTAGGGTCTTCGATCTTTTTAACTTTTTTCAGATAAGATCGATGAGGGCATTTTTCATAGTCTTTAAGTGCTGAATAAGACCAAGTTGGTATAAGCCCCAGTTCCTTTACTTCAAGGTTGCTAGTTTTGAGAATGTAGTCTGGTATGTTTTCAAACATTATTAGTTTTCCTAATACTATGCGGCACTTAAAAAGGCTTTCTTATCTACTGCATCAAAGTTGTTTATTACATTTTCAAAAGTCTCAACCTCCAGTTGCCATTGAACAACTAGAGCGTGTTGTGCATTGCTTTTGGACTTTTGACCTTCTGGTGCATAAGGGCGTTTACGTTGAGTTTCTAATCCAAGGCGTTGCATTGCCTGTTTAAATTCAACGGCGGAAAAGCGGTTATTAGGTTCGAGTAGTACGTGATAAATTGTTCTGAGTTCTTCGAGTTTTATTAAGCTGTAAAATGATTCATCGGATTTAATATGTTGACTGTCCATCACCCATTGTTTTATGAGGCGTTGGGCTGTTTGAATTTCATTGGCATTAAACGTATTACCCGTGTTCATATCTAAAATATCAAGGAAATAACTGAGTTGACCTATAGCAACTTGATTAGCAAAGAACTCTAAGTTGTCCATTGCTAGATTACGCATCTTTTCTTTTGCGGTATTTTGGAAAGCAGTTTTAGCTATGTTTTCATCATACTTAAACTTATTGAGGAAACCGGAAAAGTTTAGTAACTCATGTTGATTGCTTGATAACTCATCAATGATGTCTGGGTAAGCATCGAGAATTTTAACTTCCTGACGAGGAGCAATACTGTAACGTCTGTCATTTAATGGCATTTTTACTGGATCATATTTGTTACTAAGGATAATAAAATTGGTATAGGATTTAATTTCTTTAGAGTCACTGTGCATAGCTCGTAAAGACAGACTAGGCTCAGTGATTAAGTTCTTTAATTTGTCTTCAAGTTTCTTTTCTCGGGATGAGGCCATGTGAAATTCATCGAGAACTAGGAAGAGGGCGTTTCGCATGTAGCGGTTAAACTTTTCTTCCATTGATTCCAGTGTCCTCATTGGACATTGACTGTCACCAAATAAAGGTTTGAGGACTCGTTGGTAAAACAAACCTTTGCCTGTTCCTTGAATACCCGTAAGTACCCACGCTACTTGTGTCTTTTCTTTGCATTGGTAGATATAGGCAAGCCAGTTGATAAAGCGTTCAAACTCTTCATTACCTTCGCCTAACATGTGAAAGATGAGCTTATAGATCGTCGGACAGTGCTCTTTAATTTCAATTGCTGTACCTAATTCCAACTGAGGCATCTCTTGATTAGCGTTTTTGATGTAATCAGATTCCTGGTACATGTTGATAACGTATTTCCCTATGGTTGTAAGATCAGTCGTGTTTTTATTTGTAGGATCGAAAATAATTTTTGCATCAGGCACGAAGTCTTGTGTAACTCGACCTTGGGTTTTCATGAAAGATTCTTCAGCTTGTTTACTGGTTGGCACTAACGGGTAGTCATGCGTGAACTGACCAGCATCAGGATCGTAGACTCCGTTGTAGTACGTGTCTGAAAAATAATCACGAACAAACACTGCTTTCTGGACTTGGCCTAGCGCAGCAATATGGTCATCAAATAAATCAGGTATTGAATTTGCAAATTCAGGATCAGCATCAGCTATTCGCCAGATAGGTTCGTCTTTGAAGTTCATCATGAACTCTGGGTCACGTAACCAAAACCAGTACGCATGGGAGTCACCGTTGTTTATATTGCAATGTACGATGCCTAATTCTTCATTCATTGAATAGGGATTAATTGACATGCGATTTGGATTTTGCAGCACTTCATAAGTTTCATCTTTAATTGTTAGAGATTGAAATTTATCTTTCTTATTAGTTTTTATGTTGAGGGTTTTACGTAATTCTTTTTTAGTTTCACTTTCAAGCTCTTGAAGTTGTTGAGCATTAAGAGTGCCGAATAATGTAGCTAAATCAAATGAAGAGTTTTGTTTTTTAACTAACACAATACGGTCATTATTATTTTTAAACGGGTTTTGTTTAGGGTCTTCAAATGTAGGTGGAGCAATAAAAATAATTTTAGAGTTGTCAGCAACACTTGGGTCAAGGATATAACACAGTGAAGTTCCATTGACTGATAGTGTGGCTTGCTCTCTAAGCAGATCAGATTCTAAATTAACGTATTTAAGCCAGAGCTTAATTGACTTAGGTGGTATAGGAATATCTAACAGCATAAATATATGCAGCGAGACTTTGCCCTTTTTTAAACCAAGTGATGCCGAGGCTTGCACAATGTAGCTTACGTTATGTAATGCTTCAGGCATTGTGCTGACAATCTGTTCGGCTAGTGCTTTTATTTTAGTGCGGTTAAAAGTTTTTATGTTTTTGAAACTGTCTAATGGTAGTCCATCAATATCCAGAACGAGGAGTTTAGTGTAGGCAAACCGATCTGTTTTATTTGCTCTTGATTCTTCGTTCAGTACAACACCATCTTTTAAATTACCTTTTAGCAAGCAATGTCCTTCATCACCATTGCGTACTAAAGACTCATGCAATTCATCGATAGAAGATATTGTCTCTACGTGACTACTCATTTTTTTGACATGCGGATATGGCTGAACATTACCGTTAGCACCAAAGTGCTTAGTAAATGAACATCCCGCCGCAGAAAAAAAAGTAATCTCCATAAGTTACTCCAATCTATTTTTTCTTATGGGTCGGGGAGACTGCTTCCCGATTAATTTTTATATTTGCAGGGGCTTCAAATAGCAGGTGTTTTTTAGACTGTCCTCCTTTTTGACCAGCAACGATAGACACATAAAAACTGAGGGATGGGTCTTTATCATTACTGATGCGTAATTTTTTTGGTTGTAAATCTAGGTGCAAGCGGTGCATTTTATTATTCATTTTGAATAATTCTCCGCATAACCGCCTTCTGCTTCCAAAGGAATATCAGGACACCAATCGGGTGCTATGCACATTTCTTTTATTATGTTGTCCATTTTTTCCTCTGGGTTATTGTCATCTGCCACAATAATAATTTCATCGTGGACAGTTAGAACAATTCGATAGTCAGGATATTTCTTTTCGATGCGAAGCATTGCGTCAGTAATAATGATTCGAGCTAATGCTTGCACAATGTTTTCTGTGATTGATCCACCATAGGCATAAACTGTTCGTTTGCCACGTTTGTATTGAAAGCCTTGTTGTGGCGTAAAGATTAAATCTTTGTATTGCAAAGCAAGCTGATTAGGCAGATACAAACTTTGTGGCCCAATGAATAGAGGGCCAAAACGATTGCCGATAGAGGCTGTATTTAATGAACTGTGTAAGGCTTGTTCGCATAATCGCCAGTAGTCTCTGATCTGTGCGTAGGTATTTCGATAGGTCATTACAATGTCTTTGGCTTGACCAGACTCCAAACTAATTTTGTTAGCTTTCAAAGTCATTTCGAATTTGTCTGCGCCCATGCCATAGCCTAAACCCAAGATTGCGGTCTTGCCGACAAAGCGTTCTTTAGGATGGTCTTTTTTATTGATCTCTTGGTTGTAAATCTTGCTGGCAAAATTACTGTAAATGTCTTCGCCTTGAGCAAACTGCATCAACAGGTCTGTTTGTCCTGAAACCCACGCCAACATACGAGCCTCAATGTTAGATAAGTCTGCTACATAGACGTAGTGACCTTCAGGAGCCAGTAGAGATTTACGTAGCACGGAATCTCTAGGCATATTTTGCATGTTGAGTTTATCGTTACCGCCAAAGCGACCTGTGTGTGCGGCATAGTAGGACAGCGGCACACTGATTGTACGGTCAAGATGTGTTGCATTAAGGAAACGGGTTGCACGGGTTTCTGCGATGCGAGATTTCACTGCTTTTCGTGCTCTAAAAACTTTTGCGTAGTCGGGGTAACTGGCGACCATCTGTTGATAGCCGGGGTCATTAATACCAAGTGCGGGTATTGTTTTACCTGTTGATGGGGATCGTTTAGTAGGCACTGTAATATTGAGATCTTCAAGCAGTTCAGTGAACTGTTGATTGCTTGCAAGCACAGATCGTTCTATGCCGCTTTCTTTTATAAGTTCTTCTGCATGAGCAATTTGGTCATCGCGGTATTCGGTTAAGGCATCTATATCAACTTGCAGCGTTGGCTCTATGAACATGCGGCAAGTAATATTGATTAGATCACGTTCAGCGACTGGGAAATTTAGTACCAGTTCGTCCCAAGCAAGCCGCGTTAGTTCTACATCCTGAATGCAATACTCACCAATTGTCTGATCGAGTTCAGCATCTAAGGTTTCTATTCCTTTAGCATTAACCAGTTCTTCACCTTTACGAAGGGATGAGTCTTCAGGGAATAGTCGCTCGGAAAGAGAAGCAAGGCTTGCGCTTTCATCAGGGAATCGAGCGCGACTCATTGCCATCGTGTCATAATAATAGGCGGGGGTGCAGCCATAAATTTGTCGCAAGATATAGCCGTCAAACTTGGTGTTATGTGCGATTAGGCTGCTTTTTGTCCAGTCGATTTTTTGAATTGCTTTGTTGACATTTTTCTCGCCGTACCATTGTGTTGGTTCTTTGTTGACTTTGATGCCAACGCCCCAGACTTTGAATTTTGGATGTTTGACGTATTCGCATGTTGTCAGTTTTCTCAGACTGCAATCTTTATCATAGTAAGTTTCAAAGTCGAGGGTTATCTGATCCATTAGTCTATGGTGTTCCGTCGTTGAATTTTAGGAAAAAGGTGAATAATGTTTGCATTTTTCATTAGCTGTCTTTCGCCCGGTTTAAATCCTGCATGTCTTCTTTTTGATAAATCGTAGAGTCCCCAACGACCAAAGCCTGTAGGGATTACTTGAATTGAACCGCCATCGGCAAGAAATTTTTTTATGTCGTTTTCAATCTTTATTCGTAGTTTTTCTTTTGCTTTGATACTGACTGGTTCATCGTTAGCACTTTCGTCAGGCACATCAAATTTCCGCATATTCATGAGAATGCTCCGCTTTAGAAGGGTGGGTCTTCATATTGAGCCATCTCCTGATCGGCATATATTGCTGGTTCAAGATAGTGAAATCGAGAAACCAATTCTTTGAATTTTTCAGGTTCTCTATCGTTAAGCCATACACTGACGTATTTAATTAGATCGGGGCTATTGGATTCGCTATCTAATTGTTTATCAAGCGTTTTCTCTGCTTCTTTGTACTCTTTGAATTCCATAAGGCAGACCTCAAATGTTAGTATTACTAATAATTGAATGCAAGTATTTTTGTTAGTAAAGCTAATAAAATTTAGACAAGCGCACCTAAATTCCCGTGACCAAGAATGATCTGGTGGTAATTTTTATGTCGCCACAAGTGCTCTGTATCAAAGTGGTGGTAATAAGTTTGGAGTAAGGAATCTAAGGAAGGTTCGTCGTCTGTGTGATACATATACCGGGATATGTCGTTTTGAGACACATAGATAAGAAGTGCTCGGTAGCTACCATCGGCACGAAATTGATAGATTGGAAATATTCTATCTATATAACCAGAAACGGGGCTGCGATCAGATTCTTCTTGCCAAGGTGCTAACGGCTGAAGTATTTCGTCATCCCACCAATCGGCAATAGCTAGAGGACTCGTTTGACCTTCTGGAAATTTAATATTATCAATAGCTCGCCAATCTGTTTCACGCCCTCGGGCTATAGTATGTGGCATATAAGGCATTTGAAATGCTGTTATCATTTTATAATCGTTCAAGTAAGTATAGTCGCTTACTAAGTTATACCACGTTTTACCTGCGGGATCGGCAGGATCGACGGACGACAAGAACGAAATAATGCTAGACATAATGCCGTGTAAGTCTCGTTTGGCAATAGAGTCTTCGACTATGTTTGTAAAATCACCTAAACAGGGTGTTGTGGGGCTAGTGAAATGAGGAGCAGGGACTTTAGAGTTTGAATAACCAGTGAAACTACGGGGCATTTCCCAAGGTTGTTGGAAAAAAGGTTGTTGGGGTGTTATGGCAGATTCATGCTGATGGTTGTGACGTAGTTTACGTGCTTTAACATAGCACTCTGTAAGGTTTACCTGCCACACCATGTTAGGAATACGTACATGCTGTTGTATATCTGTAGGGCAGTGACGCTCTGATTCACACTCATTATATTCAGTACGGCGAACAGTCGCTGTAATATTTTGTGTAGCAAATTCCAGATATTGATAGTAGCCATCAGAGCTTTCTAATAAACGAACTTTACTTGCATCAATTTGTGGTAAGGATGTACACAACTCTTTGATTTGTGCTTTGTTGAACACAACAGGCTCTTTATTGGCGAAGAGTGCTTGTTCTTTTTCGATACTATGTTTTGTGAGTGCGATTTGTTTAGTAAAACGGGCTATGTCGTCAGCTAATTGCTCTTGCTTATTACGAGGGGGTTGATTTAATTTGCGTCTTGCATTTACGCAATGTATGTACCAAAAATAAATGTAGTCATAAAGACGCTGACATACTTCAGTATCTGATGATCGGTTTAAAGTCTTGATGTTTAACTCTGTGAAAAATACCTCATAACAAAGTTTTGTAAAATAAGGGTAAATTAAATAGTTAACATCTATATTTCTGTAATCATGGACAATCGAAAAATGCAGCTTGTCAGTTAATACTTTTATGAGGTTTTTGATACGTTCAAGAGTTGAAGTATCGCATTGTTCTTCATCGAGAGAGTGCATTGGCGTATCTGGATATTTTTCAACGATTAACTCTAGTACTTCATTTAAAAAGCTAGTCGAGGGTACAATAGATTCAGTTATTACTTCAGTGCCGTAACCTTTTTTCAAATAAGGTTTAAGAGATGGATTTGGATTCATGTATTCGCTAAAAGCACGTTGAATGTCATTGTGAAATATGTCTTTTTGTGCTTTTTCTAGCTTACGTTCTTCTCTTTTTAATTCGCCTTCAAGAGTCTGTAAAATGTTTTGACTATGAGGGAGTGTTAGTTCACTAACGGTTGTTGGTCTGGTCATTACAAGTCTCCATAGTGATTAAGCCAGTAATTTTCGCCGTTGTAGGTTACTGTGTCTTTTTTTCTTTTTTTCCTATTTGGTAGACACATTACGCTTTGTTCAGAAACATTTTCTTTGATAATTTTCTTTAGCTCTTTGACACGTTTGGCTGATAGCGGATCGGTATACACTTTGTTAGTAACACATTGCCAGCAGCGTTCTGCTTCAACATTAAACACATCAACTTTTGCGTCACCTTGTTTGTTATAGATACCACGGATAAATATCGGTGCAGTTTGAATGAATGTTTTAATTGTTTCTTGATCTTGTGCTGAAGGATTTACTGCCATATTTACATGGGAATGACCGTGATAGATAAGCTCTGCTACATCGTAACCGTCGTTCATTACTTCTGCTGCAAGTTGAAGTAAGTTGTCTGGTGAGACATCAGATTCAGTAGCACTAACTTCCTGAACAGGTATGTATAGTTTATAAATAAGATACTGATTATTATCCAGGGACTTGACTAACCCCATCCAGCTTACTTCTTTTTTACAGTAGTTAACCAGGAATTCAATTTCGTCGTGAACTTCAGCAGTATAGAATACTTTAGGCGTAGGCAATTCTGCTTCTCGCGGTAGCCAATTTGTCACGGGTGTCATTGATGAAGAAGGAAAGCCTATTTCTTCTTCAATAGTTTCATCTTCGTCGAAAAGAGAAGACTGATAATCGTATAGGTCTTGGTGCATTATATTCTCCTACGCAGCTATGCAACCGAGTGGTGTGCAAAACAACGTTTTATTTTGAGGTATATGTGTTATGTCATTGACATGATTGATTGCTTCCCAGACAACAGATGAAGCAATTAGGCTGGCGGTAGATCCAACTGAGATAGTTGTACCGCATGGAGAGACTTCATCGGGATAATCGTCGTCACCGAATAAAGTGTTAGTCCATTTCTCTGTTTCTGTTTTTACCCACGGATCGAAGAAGTAAAGCTCACCGTAAGCAGAACGCATACGAGTTTCGATTACGTAACGTGGGCCAATACTTGATGTATTGATGCTATCGATAAAGGCACTAGATATATTTTTGCGTGATTCCATTGTGTCTGTTAGAAGAAACAGAATCGAGAAAGGCTCACCAAAAGTATCGGTTACTTTTTCGTTGAAGAACCGCATGGTGTCTGGCGGGTTTTGACCTGTTTTAGTTTTGTAATAGCTGGCTAGAGCATCAACTTTAGGCATACCGATATGGCTGTTAAAGTAGATTTGATTTGCCAGATTATGACTTTCAACTATGTCAAAGTCGTAGACATCGATGTTGGTAACACCGAAATCAACCAGACCTGCGAATACTCTTGAACCCGTAGCACCAGCACCAATGATCGTAAACTTTTGGTCTTTATGTTTATTGGCATCAAACACACTTTCGTGTCTGACTATACTTATATCTGGCATAATTACGCTCCAAAAAAGCAGCCCTGTTATTAAGTCCTTGTAATAACAAGGCCAGTTTTTATATGTTTGCTTTAGCTCCATCTAAAGAAACCATAAGGTTGTCACCGTCACTTAGTACGGCGTTGTGGTCTGCACTTCCGCTGTTAAGCATGATGCCACCAGTACTACGGACTCTAGTGAACTCAACTTCAGCAGCGTCAATTGCATCCCGAACGGTTGCTCCTTGGTTAAGAGCAAGGTCGCGTACACTCCCTGGTACGACCGTGAACCGTATGCTGATAACGTTATTAGATACAGCGTCCTGTGTATCAGTTGTGATGTTATCAATCACATTTATGTCATCATTTGACATAGGCTTTCTCCTTTTCAGGCGGTTAATAAAACGTTAGGTGTATTTGTGTGTGTTGGCTCCATTGACTCGTTTAGCTGTCTTGATTTAATTAATATTCTTAACTCGTTTTCTTTCTTTGTTTGTTATTAGCATCCTGACTCGTTCGATCTTATTGTGTGTTTTAAGCAATTTAACTCGTTAGCTAATTCTGGTTGATTTCTGTTTATCGACTCGCTAATGCTCAATGATTTTTTTCTGTTCTATGGCTCGTTTGAATTTATTGGTTGTTTCCGTCGCTTTGACTCGTTTGCTAGTGTTGGTTGTCTCTTGCAAAATGACTCGTTCGTTTTTTTCGGTTGTCGTCCTCGCTGTGACTCGTT
>CENY01041587.1_pt1 | contig 10810 bp, 8 predicted proteins | sample 356181 | NCBI WGS metagenome assembly CENY01 (sample SAMEA2619840, study PRJEB7988) | marine metagenome | isolation source: saline water (ENVO:00002010), including
CATCACCATATCCTTTGCCCTTGTCAGCCCTGCGATACGGGCGACGCGAACGCTACCGCCGGAGCCCGGCATCTGACCGAGGGAGCTTTCCGGTAGGCCGACCAGCGTGTCCTTGGTGGCGAAACGGAAATCGCAGGCCATGGCCAGTTCAAAACCAACGCCAAAGGCATATTTTTCCATGGCAACAATGACTGGTTTCTCAGCCCGTTCCGGCGCTCCGATATTCCAGTGCAGATCGGACATTTTGTTTTTCGGGATATCAGGAAACGCCTTCACGTCACCACCGGATGTATAAACGCCGTTGTCGCCTTTGATGACAATCACACCCACATCGGGATCTTCGTCCATCTCTTCAATGATCGCGCGAATCTGCTGGCGCCCGGTGTAAGAAACGATGTTCAGCGGTTCGCGATCCAGGATCAGATAACCGATGCGCTTATCCACATCGACATCGACGCGCAGGCCATCGAGGTTTTCCAGTACCGAAGCCCGCTGCTGGGCGTAGTTTTTCTCAGTCATTTGTCTTTCCCTGTTACAGAGCCGATCGAAAGTCGGTGTTGAGTTCATAGTCGCCGTCCCGAAGGAAACGACGAAGAAGTTTTCCGGCGGCGGACCGGGGAATGTTCTTGACGAAGACATAGGCACGCGGCCGCTTGAAACGGGCTAGTGTGCTGTCAAGACACCAGGCATCGAGCGCATCCGCAGAACAATCGGGTACCGCCGGTTCGACGAACGCTACGACCTTCGATCCCATCCGGTCGTCTGGCATGCCGATCACAGCAACTTGTTCGACCAGCGGCGATTTCGCGAGTACGTCTTCCACTTCTTCCGGATAGATATTTTCACCACCGGAGATAACCATGTCGTCAACGCGGCCGACCACGTAGAGCTCACCGTCATCGTCGACGTAGCCGAGATCACCAGTGAAATACCAATTGTCGCGGATCGATTTCGCGTCGGCGTCGGGGCGTTTCCAATAACCGGCGAAGGCTTCCATCCCGTCCATGGGGGCGATGATTTCCCCCGACTCACCATGTGCCACCACATCATCGGGACCACTGCCGCCATCGGGATCGGGTTCAACTATGCGGATGATCTGGCCTATCCCGGGTTTACCCGCACAGCCCGGTTTGTGGGAAACGTGGTCGCAAACAGCGAAACAGAATATCTCGCTGGAGCCATAGAAATTCAGAAAGTGGCGCGGTGCGAATTCTTTCTGGCACATCGCCGTCAAGGCCGACGTCATAGACATGCCGGCATACGCAATGTTTTGTGCGCTCGATAAATCATAAATGCCACGTGACGGATGATGCAGGATGTCGTGAAACATAGTCGGCACCAAAAACAGGGTATCGATTGCCTCCTCCTGAATAAGGCTCATCGCGGTCTCAGCGTCCCAAGCTGGCAAACAGACCAGCTTGCTATTCAGCAGCATGCACATAAGCATCGACCGGACGCCCATGGTGTGAAACATGGGCATGACGCCCAGCGTGGATTCCCCTTGCCGGTAATAAAGCTGGGCGACGCAGTGGCTGGCCGCCAGACGTTCCGCCCGATGCGACCGGGGTACGCCCTTGGGACGGCCTGTTGTCCCCGAAGTGTAGAGCATCAGGCAGATTTCCGTATCATGGGTCTCGGACGGTCCGTCCACCGGTTCGGAATTTCTCAAAGCATCAAAATCGCCATCGTCGATATCGAACGTAACAACACCGCCGCCGGTCTGCCCGATGGCCCTACCGGCGGCAGGACGGGAGCGTTCCTCGAACACCATCCCCACCGCGTCGGCGTTCTCGAGCACATAGGCGACTTCTTCGTCATTCGCGCGCCAGTTGAAAGGCGTAAATATCAGGCCGAGCATCTGACAGGCCCAGTAGAGCGTTGCCGTTTCATACCGGTTGGATAGAACGACGACAAAATGATCGCCGGATTTCAGGCCGCTCAGCCTCAACCCGCCCGCAACCGCCCGAATTTCCTCGTACCAGTCACCGTAAGTGCGACGGATATCGCCGTCGACAATAGCAATTGCGTCAGGCTTTCTCAGAACGTGCCGGTAAAATATCTTACCGAGGTTCATTGCCCAGACGCCTGGAGAATAGCGCGAATAATTTGTTCGTAGCCGGTGCAGCGGCAGATGTGACCCGATAGCATTTCGGTCACTTCTTTCCGCGTCGGTTTGGGGTTTTCTTCCAGGAACCGGGTTACCGACATCAGAATGCCTGCAGTGCAGAAGCCGCATTGCAGGGCACCATTTTCGTTGAACGCCTTTTGTAGGTCGTTCAGCGCGCCGTCCTCCACCGCAAGGCCTTCAACCGTCCTCAGTTCCAAGCCGTCACACTGCACCGCATAGCGCAGGCAGCTACGCGTTGCCGCGCCATCGATCACAATGGTACAGGCACCGCAGACTCCGTGCTCGCAGCCGACATGGGTGCCGTACAAACCCAGTTCGTGGCGCAGGAAGTCCGTCAACAGCAAGCGGGGTGTTGCGTAACCGCTGTATTTCCGACCGTTTACGGTGAGTTCTATACGTTGTTTCTGATCCGGTTTCACACGCAACATCAAACCGCTACCTCCGTTTGTTGCGCGTCGATGAAAGCTCTTTCCAGAACCCGCGCGCCCAGAACGCGGACAAGCTGACGCCGATAGTCGGGGTTCGCCTGCAGGTCCGACATGGGATCGACCGCCTCTGCAGCGGACTCCGCAATTATAGACGCATATTCCGGCGTAGCCGGCTGTCCGGCGAACCCGGCAGCATCGGCGACGAAGGGTCGTTCTTCCACCCCGCCGATCCCGAAGGACAGGTCGGCAATTTTGCCATCACAGATAACGGCTTGTGCGGCAACGGCGGCTATGGCGAAATCCCCGTGGCGCTGCGCAAGCTCTTCAAACCCATATCCCGCACCCGGTTTGGATTTCGGCCAGTTTAAGCCGATGACAATTTCGTCCGCCTGCCGGTCGGTGGTCAGAATGCCCTGGAAGAAATCCCGCGCGGGCACCTGTCGCCGTCCTTCTTTAGAAGCTAGAAGAACAGATCCGCCCAGCGTGACCAGTGAAAGCGGGATTTCAGCACTGGGATCGGCGTGAGCAACGGATCCGCCCAACGTTCCCCGCGACCGTGTCTGATAGTGGCCGACATAGGGTAAGGCATGGGCAAGAAGAGGCACAGCGGAAATCAAATCCGGTGCCGCCATTGCCGCCGCCTGCCGCACCAACGCACCCGTAATTACTGATCCGCTATCACTGGCTATCTGAGACAAATCAGCTACGCCGTTGATGTCGACCACCGCAGTCGGGCGGACAAGGCGCATGTTCAACATCGCCCCGAGCGACAGGCCACCTGAAATGATGCTCGCATCGCTGCCGAATTCATCAAGCAGTTCATACACTTCTTCCAGCGTATCGGCGCGGCAATATTCAAAGGCAACCGGTTTCATCGGCGCCTCCCGAACAGCCGCGACAGGAACCCGATCTGATCGCCATCCGATTTCAGCCGGCGCTCGAAGCCGCGGAAGAACTGGCCAATCAGAAGGCGCGTGACCGTACCCAGCATGCGCTGGCCGACCGCCGCCACCTTGCCGCCGACATTAGCTTGATAGGAATACGACAGCATGGTTCGTCCATCGCCCAAAGGCTTCAGAGAAACAAGACCCTCGCCGTTGCCGAAACCGAGAGCGCCGGAGGCCTTACCTACCAATCGGACATTGGTGTTTTCGACCATGTCCCGCAGTTCGATCTCTGCGTCGTACGTACCTTTGATACCGGCAACACCGATGGTTACCTGCGCAATAAATTTGTCTTCTCCCTGTTGTTCCAGAGATTCGCACCCTGGAACTACAGAGGCCAGCGTGTCAGGGTCGAGCAACAGCTTCCAGACCTCTTCGGGCGTTGCTGAAAGTTCGACGTTTCCGCCACCCGTCAGGCCGCCTCCGGCACCCTGGTCTTCGTGCGGTCCGTCGCCGACTTTTGCTCGGGCGGCGCCTGCCCTTACGTAATCCTGGCCGTTTGCCTGTGCCCAAATCTTGTTCAGCGTCAACGGCAGTTCGATCTCAAATGTCCCCAGCGCATCCGCAGCGGCATTCGCAACCGCCGTAGGTGCCAACATCGATGATCCATCCCCCATACCTTTCGCACCGAGCGAATTATGCGGCGACGGCGTATTGAAATGGCCAATGGTCAGTTCGGGTATTTCAGGCGCGGTGATGCAGAGATAGTCAGCGAAGGTACCTGATTGCGGGTTCGCCCCGGCGTCGTAAACAAGCTCTTCCAGCATCGCGCCGCCAAGCCCGTGCGCGAAACCGCCGTATATCTGGCCTTCGACCACCAGTTCGTTCAGCACATTGCCGACATCGTGTACGGAAACGTATTTCACGATCTCAATCTCGCCGGTCTTGGGATCAATTTCCATCGCCGCCAGATCGAATACGTAGCCGAACGTCACTGCACTGGCGACACGGTCCTGTTCGTCCGGTGCATCCAGCATCGGTGGGTTCATGATCGTGGTTTCGAATAGGCCGGGGTCCAGTTCCTTCGGAAGTCCGGTCGGATGCCAATGGGTCTGCGCCGCCACGCGGCGCAACGGCAGCGCTTTTTCCGGCACGCCGACTACGCGCGCCTCGCCACCCACCAGTTCGATATCTTCGGGTGCAACTTCCAGATTTTCCGCTGCGATTAGACTTATCTTCCTGGCGACTTTCTCCGCGCTTGCGGCAATTGCGCCGACGACCACAGACGAAAAACGGTTTGCATAGTTGCCGGAGGCCAGCGACCAAGCACTGGTCAGTGTATCGACCTCTGTCACAACGTCGATCTGATCCGGCCTCAGGCCAAGCGCATCGGCGACAACCTGCGCCGCGACTGTCTGGTGTCCCTGCCCAGCGGGCGTGGAAACGGTTTTCACCGTAACCGACCCGGACGGATCTATAGAGACAGTCGCCGTGCCGAGGCCACCGGACCTGCCGCCGGCTTTGGCACGCTCTTCAGGCGTCTGCGCCAGGGTGACATATGCCATGTTCGAACCAGATGGCTCGATGCCCGCTGCCATGCCGATGCCGAACAGCTTTCCGTCCGCCCGCGCCTTATCGCGTCTTTTCTTGAGCGCATCATAATCCGCCAGATCCAATGCCTGATTGAGGCCGGTTTCGTAGTCGCCGGAATCGTATGTTGCGCCTGCAGGCGCGTTATAGGGAAAGGCTTCCGGCGCAATAAAATTGCGGCGCCGAATTTCGGCGGGATCCACTCCCAGCTCTTTCGCGCCGGCATCCATCACCCGTTCCAGGGCATAATAGAATTGCGGGCCGCCATAACCGCGGTTCAGGCCGATAGGCGTGGTGTTGGTCACTACCAGACGGTTGTCGACGAAGATGTTTTGAACCCTGTAGCATCCGTTCGACGCCGCATGCATCCGGTAGACCGATGCGGGCTCCGGCGCACGGACATAGGCCCCGACATTCACTAGGTTTTCGAACCGAAGGCCGACCAACTCACCATCATTCGAAAAGGCGGCCTCTACCCTGTCGGCCCGATCGGACGCGGTAGAAGACCCAACCAGATGTTCTAAGCGGTCTTCGATCCATTTCAGCGGGCATCCCAAAACCTTCGAACAGCCCGCCAGCAGGACCATGTAGGGAAACATTGCCTGCTTTATCCCGAAACTGCCGCCTGAATGGGGTGACGTGACCAGGCGCAGGCGGTTTCCGGCAACTCCGAGGGCGCCGGTCATTAGTGCGTGCAAGATGAACGGTCCCTGAAAATTGGACCAGATGGTGTAGCGGTCAGGCTGGCGTTCGAAATTCGCGACCAGCCCGTATGTTTCCATTGGCGTTGAGGCGTAGCGCGGATATCGCCAGTCCAGCGAAACCACCGTATCGGCATTTTCAAAGGCAGATTCCGGATCCCCGTAACGGAAGGTCCGGTGATGGACAAGGTTGGAGCCGACGTCGTCGTGCAGAATTGCCGCATCGCCCGAGGCGCCGAATTTCGGGTCGGCGGTTGCGGGCAACGGGTCGTATTCGATCTCGATCAGCTCGAGTGCATCCTCCGCGATGTAGCGGTCTTCCGCGGCCACGACCGCAACCGGCTCACCCACATACCGGACTTTATCGATGGCGATTGGATAAAATTTGATCGGCACCCGTATCGCGCTTGGAATGGGATTTATCACGTCTGCGATCTCAGCGCCGGTGACGACCCCGTGAACGCCAGCCAACTCATCGGCCTTCGACGTATCGATAGAGACAATCCGCGCATGGGGGTGCGGCGACCGAAGGATGGCCGCATGCCGGATTCCCGGCACCGGCTCCATATCGTCGATAAACCGGGCGTTTCCCGTAAGAAGCGCAGCATCCTCCTTTCTGGGATACCGCGTTCCTACCCAGCGATCGGCCACGTCAGACACAGTCCGCCGGTCCTCCTATCTGTTGTTGAGGGCGACCGCCGCAGAGCAGTAATCGGCGACCATTGCGTTCAGCATTTTCGCAAGATCTTCATTCGCGATATTGCCGTCGTCGTCAAACGCCCCGGGCGCCTGCGCAAGGGTAAACATTTTCGGATACACCCAGGTACCGAGGGCTTCAAACGAAATCCGCAGGCTCATGAGGCCGCGCACCCCGCCAACCAACGATGGTGACGCGGAACTCAGCAGGACGGATTTTTTGTCCAGGGGCACCGGCTGTATGCGGGACAGCCAGTCGACTGCATTCTTGATGGTGGCGGGCGGCAACCAGTTATACTCCGGCGAGGTCAGGATCATCCCGTCGGAATTAGTGATCCGGTCGGCCAACGCCTGGGCGCCCGCTGGGATCCCTGACGATTGCTGATCGTCCATATTGAATGCTGGCATATCGAAATCGCTCATGCGGGCAAAATCGACCTCTGCACCATTAGCTTCCGCCACCTTTGCGATAAGTTTGGATAACTTCAGATTGATGGATTCTTTCCGCAGCGAGGCGGAATAAACGAAAATTTTCATCTCTTGTATCCCAATTTAGGCGTTTAGTGGCGGGAACATACCGGCCAAACCATCCTCCGTCTATTCGGGCTCAGATCATTATGGTTCTGCCCCCTCTTCGGACGGTATTCTTCCTTCCGACGGTATTCTTCGCCGCCAAGCAGGAGAACCCTCTGGACGATGAAAACCCCAAGCGTAAGGGTAGTGACAAACCCGAAAGAACTGGAACTATGTCTCGACATCCGGATAAGAGTGTTCTGTCATGAACAGGGCGTCAGCCGAGACATCGAACTGGACGGCCTGGACGGCGTCTGCCGCCACTATGTGGCATTTCAAGAGGCCGATGCCGTTGGAACCGCTCGTGCCCGTCCAATTGACGACAAAACGATCAAATTCGAGCGGGTCGCCGTGCTGAAAGAATTGCGCGGCCGGGATTTCGGCAAATCCCTCATGAAACTGGCAATTTCGGATGCTACTGAGAACGGTTATCGAAAGGCTATTCTCAATGCCCAAACCCACGCAGAGCCGTTCTATCAATCTCTCGGGTTTTCCCAGCAAGGAGAACGATTTGAAGAAGCAGGAATCCCACATATACAGATGATTCGAATGCTTTAAACGGCTTTGGCGAGTATACAGTTAAGCAACCATATTTTATACGAAGGCTAGCGTCAGGTCCGGATATCCGCAGAGGTAATAGTGAATAGCCAGAAAGTTTTGATCGCCGGTGCGGGCCTTGGCGGGCTTGCCGCAGCAGGCTGTCTTTTAAAAGCAGGTTTTGACGTCGAAATTTATGAACAGGCGCCTCAACTTGGGGAGGTCGGCGCGGGCATTCAGCTTAGCGCGAATGCCATGCATGTGATGAACCACCTAGGGGTAGCAGAGGAAATTTCCGCCCACTCGGTCAGACCCGCTGCCTATGTGTTCCGCCTGCACGACACCGGAGAAGAAATCGACCGGTTTTCACTTGCCGAAGAACATCTGGAAATGCACAAAGCGCCCTATAATCAGGTGCACCGTGCCGATCTGCACGACATCCTTGCGAGAGGCGTTCAAGAGATGGAACCGGGCCTTGTTCATTTGAACAAGTGTGTGACCGGATACGTTGAAACCGAAAACTATGTCGAACTTCGCTTCGATGATGGCACATCAGCCAAGGGCGACGTTCTTGTCGGCGCGGACGGCGTGAAATCCGTTATTCGCGATCAGGTCGCCGGTTCTGTCGAAGCTATTTATACCGGCGACGCCGCTTGGCGGTTGACTGTCCCGAAGGAAAAATTGCCGGCGGACTTCATGGATGAAGTGATGTCGGTGTGGATGGGACCGGGCAAGCACTCCGTTTCTTACTGGATTCGCGGCGGCGAATTGCTCAATTTCGTCGGAGCCGTGGAAACGCCCGTAGCCCGGGAAGAAAGCTGGACCGCAAAATTTTCATGGGAAAACCTTAAGGCAGATTTCGAAGGCTGGCACGAAGACATTCAGATGATCATCGATCAGTCGAACCGGGACGAATGTTACCGCTGGTCTTTGTACCGACGGCCGACGATCGATGACTGGAGTTCGGATCGTGTCACGATCCTAGGCGACGCCGCACACGCAACCCTGCCCTATCTGGCTCAGGGCGCCGCAATGGCGGTGGAAGACGGTGCGGTGCTGACGCGCGCCCTGCTCGATGCGGATAATGTTTCCGATGCGCTGCAACTCTATCAGCGTAACCGGTCAGACCGAACGGCGCGGGTAGTCAATACATCGGATGCCAACCGCAAGCTGTTCCATCTCGATAGTGTCGAAGATATCAGGGATTATTTCGCGACCCGGAATGAAGGGGCCAGCCGGAATGAATGGCTGTACTCCTACAATCCGATGACCGTGGACCTGATCTGACGAGTCTAGCCGGTCGCCAGTTTACCGGCATTGAAATCGTCAACGGCCTGCTGAAGCTCTTCACGTGTGTTCATCACAAAGGGACCGTATTTGGCAACCGGTTCATTTATCGGCTGACCTTCGCAGTACAGAATTTCCGCCCCGGGATCGCCTGCGATGACGGACACTCCGCCCTGGCCATGAAACAAAACCGTCCCCGGTGCCTCAATTTCATGCCGGTTACCGTCGGCGGCAGTGCCGACAAGCGAGCCTTCGTAGACACATATAAACAGATCGCTGCCGTCATCAGGATTGATCGTCCATGTCGCCCTTGGATCGAGACGGACATCCAGCAGACGGATCGATATCTGAGGCTGCGCCGGCCCATCTATCCCCAGATAGGAACCGGCAATCACCCGAGCCGAGCCACCATCGAAAGCGGCTGAACCGATCCGGTCGGCCGGAATATCCTGATAGCCGGGCGGCATCATCTTTTTCTCTGCGGGCAGGTTCACCCAAAGCTGAAATCCTCTCAGCCGACCATCGACCATTTCCGGCAGTTCTGAATGAATAATGCCCCGTCCGGCAGTCATCCACTGCACGTCGCCCGGTTTCAACAGCCCATTATTTCCGACAGAATCCTGATGCCGCATCAGGCCTTCCAGCATGATCGTCACCGTTTCGAACCCGCGATGAGGATGATTTGGGAAACCAGCGATGTAGCTGTCCGGATCGTCACTATCGATGCGGTCCAGCATCAAAAACGGATCAACCATGTCTAGCTCCGGCGTACCGACCATTCGAGTCAACTGCACACCCGCTCCATCGGTGGCGGGTATGCCGGCGTAAATTCCGGAAAGATGTCTGGTATCGGTCATTGGTTGCTCCAAACGGGCTGTACAGAGCGTGAAGATATTACGAGCGAGCCGGCAAACAAATGGGATTCACCCCATTTTTGTTCATTTCCCGGGGCACCGGACCGGGTGTCGCTTCAAGCATTGTCTATATTTCTTCGCGAGGCTTCTCCAATCACTGATGACGGAAAGCGATTACATTGATCACCGTCGCGCAAGCACAGTGCAGCGCATCATCCGGACGCCGGGTCCAGGTTCTCATACGGGCCTCCAAGACGGGGTCAGCCGGACGAAGCGCTGACGAGGGGAAAACGTTGTCCAAGTTTTCTCGTATGAGCGCAGAGGCGATTATCTATCGCCCGTCATGCATCAGCGTGGGCTGACATCCGTTGGGCTTCAGCTTCAAATACGCAGCCGGCTGTTGCTCCCGCGCCCTCAGATAAACCTGGAGATCGATGAAATTGAGTTTCTTCTCGGCAAGAACCAGCCGGACCTTCTACGTACAGACCGAACAGTTGGAATGGGAATGCTACAAGTGTCATGCGGTCCCTGCGGTACGCTCGGCAAAGGTCCGGAAATCATTGGGCTCGCGGCCCAGAATCCAGCCCAGTACCCGCGCGCTGCCGACCAGGCCATGGTCATCGTAATGGGCGAACATCCGCCGCATGCACTCCTGGCCATATTCGTCTACGCCCATAGATGCCGCGTGGGATACCGCGGCGTCAGCGGGCAGTTTTTCGGCGCGGATCGGCTGCCCCAGAACATCGCTAAGGATCTCGGCCTTTTCTTCCAGCGTGATTTCCGGCCCACATATTTCAAAAATACCGTTAGTACATCCCGGATCCGCGGCTACTCTACACGCAGCTTCTGCCACATCATCCAGATCGACCAAACTCATCGAAACCCCGGTATCATAGGCCATGGCGTGAGCGCCTGTTTCCAGCATCCGTCCCCAGCCCGGAAGCATGTTCTGATAGTAGGATCCGACCTGCAGAATGCTGTAAGGCACGCCGGATTCTACAATGGCTTCTTCCACTAACAAGCGTTCCCAGTGGTGCTTCAGCGCTTTGACCTGGGTGTGCAGGACGGAATGAAAGATCAATCGCTCCACGCCAGCCGATTTCGCCGCCGCGATAACGTTATTTCCAATCGT
>CENY01058435.1_pt1 | contig 10809 bp, 8 predicted proteins | sample 356181 | NCBI WGS metagenome assembly CENY01 (sample SAMEA2619840, study PRJEB7988) | marine metagenome | isolation source: saline water (ENVO:00002010), including
AGATTTCTAACGTCAGGACAATCGTCCTTTGTAACTGTTTGTACCCTACTTGTATTATCTACGTGGACAATAGCTGGAAATTTATCAGGTTGTTTGCACGTTGCTGTAAACTGCATGTACGGAGATTCTTGTACAGGCATTTCAAAATACGTGTCTGCATGTTCTGCGAGAATCATTGGCGCAAATGGCCTAAACTGTTCTCTGTGCTTGTATTTATTAACTAAATCTTTTATATCATCGCCTCGCGGATCTGCTAATAACGAGCGATGTCCTAACGCTCTAGGACCAAACTCTGCTTTACCACTAGCAACTCCGCATACTTTTGTTTTAAGTAATTCTTTTATTATTTTGTTTGTTGGATATTTGCCTTGTATTTCATGTCCTAAGTATGCTCCAGGCCAACGTATATGTGTATTCATATCTGCCAGTATTGCACCTATAGACGATCCTGCATCTCCTGGACTAGGCATAATCCAAACATCATCCCACATGTTTGCTATGTAACTATTTGCTACACAATTTAATGCACAACCGCCCATAAACACAAGATTTCTGCTACTACTAATAGTTTTAGCATACGACATTACGCCTATTAGCATGTCTTCATATACTTGTTGCACACCTGCAGATACATCAAAGTATTCACTTACTGGCAAATTCTCCTGCCAATCTCTGCATCCTCTGTGCAGATTTTTCTTGAACTTTACTTTACCTTTTGCTATACTTTTGACAAATGAATCTTTCAATACTTGCCTATACTTTTGTCGGTCACCAAATGCTGACATACCCATTAAGATATATTCTTCTTCATTGGGTTTTAGACCTAGCCGCTGAGTCATTGCAGAATACCACAAGCCTATCGAGTTTGGGTACCATTGTGAATGAAGTTTTGTTAACTTGTTATCTTCTGCTTTCCATATGGTTAAAGTTTCCCATTCTCCTATTGCATCTATAACAACTATTGTTGCTTCTCTAAACTTAGACGTATAATAACCTGCCGCAGCATGTGACAAGTGATGCGGTATGTTAATCTGATTTATTTTGTAACCAAACTGCAATCCCAAATCATTTACATGATTCCTTAATTCGTGTTTGTAATTACTTAACACTCTGCCAGCAGTATTCCATTGCCTGGCATATAACTGTCGTGTAAGTTTCTTAAGTGGTTGCTCGTAGTAGCATATACGATCAGGTGCTCCATAGGCTAAGGCCTCATGCAGTAATCGTACATTTAAATACTTGTCGTTTTTTACTCTGCTGTATCGTTCTGAGTGCGACGCAAATACAAGTTGTCTGTCTTTAACAACCGCTAATGCCGCATCATGCGACAGGGCAGATATTCCCCATGTTATCATATTATATGTAACTAATTTCGGTATTTTGATCTTTAATTAAATTTATTTCTTTTCCGCACATTACCCCGCATCTATGTAGTTTGTTTTTGTCTGTCCAATTTTTTTCTAAAACAGGAAACCAATCCTTATCTACTATATTTTTTAAGGTATTATAAAATACATTTACTTTCTTTATACCACCTGCTTTATTAAATAAATTTTTTAATCTATTATGATCAGGATGTTCTTCAGCTTCTATACCGTATAATCTATCATGTAACCATCCACACGGAAAAACATAACCGTCTGCACCTATGTAAATTTGTTTTAATTTTTTATAATGACAATTAATTTCTGTATTGTTAACATAATTATTTATATTTTTAAATGAGAAGCAATCAATTTGCTTGTTTTTATAAAAATCATTATTAGGCATTTCTAAAAAATCAATTATATCACCTTTTAAATTTTTAATAGGAAATTTTTTAATTATTTCATGTTTTTTATTAACAAATCTACTTGTTTTTTTAAAAGAAAATTTTGCAAATCCTAAATCTTTACTAAAATTTTTTGCTTCATTTACCTGATGCTCATTATGTTTAAAAACAATAAAATCCCAATATGCAACACCGCCATGATTAATAAACGTAGATGCATTTTTAATTATTTTTTTCCATGATGTGCCTTGCCTATAGATATTATTTGTATCCTCAAGACCATCTAAACTAAATGCTACAAAATCATCTTTAGTTAAAATTTTTGCAAGATTCCTCCACCATTTTATATTTTGAATACTACCATTAGTATGAATACCTATTTTAATGTTATTGCGTTTTATCCAAGCACACATGTCTAATAACTCTTTATTAATTACAGGATCTCCATATGTACCACAAAAATAAATAAAATTTAAGTTATTCATATCTTCTAACGGTAAAAATGATTGTAATTCAAATAACGATATATCATGCAATGATAAACTTTTTATAGTCTTTCCTCCATAATCATTTCTTGGGCATTGCGGGCACCGAGCATTGCACTTATTTGAAATTTCTAACTGAATTGATTCTATATTTTTTAATGAATATGCCAATGTTATTCTGCTCCCCAACTACAATTTATAACTTTATAATTACCTAATCCTGTTTTTCTTAACACCAAATCCCAATCATCAGTTTTTGCTTCCTTTATAGTCGCTATAATATCATTATGTTTTTTGCTAAAATAATCCACTGTTTCTTTTTTTATTTCAAATCCTATTTTTTTATATATATGTTTTACAAAATCTAAATGGTTTAAAATATCAGGATGAGGGTCCGGATATTGACCTTTGTATTCAGGTATATAAAAGATATTTTTAGGCAAAGCAGTTTTATAGGTTGTATACATTTTATCATCGATATCATCAAGTCCTAATATAGATTCATATGTTAAAGGGACCGATAATTGAAAGGTAATGGGCAAGGATTGAGCGGATATTATTGCTGTCGAATTTTGTATTATATCATTATTAACATCCCAATATTTTTTCAAAAACATTTTATCATATCTTTCGTTTGTGCTACTAAAAATATTACCGCCAACTTGCCAGCTATTATTGATGTATCTATCTTCGCGTGACCAACTAGACCATTGTACAATAATTAAATCTTTTTTTGTTAATTTATTTTTAATATTACATTCGATTAATCTTGCATGAATTCCTCTATTTCCTATGCCTGAAATCCCCCAATTTTGATAAGGAATACCTAAATCATAATTGATTATATCGGCCCATGTATACCAAGTATAATTTGTAAAACTACATCCAAATGTAAATAATCTATTGTACATTTAAAAATCTTTCTAACTTTTTTTTGTTTTTTAGTTTTTCATTTTGCTTTAAAAATAACTGTTTATTATATTCTATTTTTTCTATAATTTGAGGTGTATATTGTTTTATTTTAGAATTTTTTACATTTTCTATTATTAACTTTAAACGATTTTTTTCATCTAAATAATCATATGATTCATCAAATAATTCTGGAAATGTTTGGTATCCTTGAGATCTAAGATATTCCAATGTGCCAGGAGACCCCCAAACTAAAAAAGGATGGCCTATCATTAAAGGTTTATAAATTTTTTCTGTCAAATACAAAATATTAGGGGTTGTTGCACATTCAGTAACCAAACTAAAAACAGATTGATTATACCAATCGGGTAAAAATCGATCTTGATGAAATGTTCTAGCATCACAAGGTATTTCTTGTTCTTCTGGTATAGTATAATAATCATCTAAATATACCGGATCATTTATAGAAAATTTTTCTTTACTCCAATCGGTATTATCATAATTAAATTCGTCAATGTGGTTTCTATGGTACTTATACCAGTCATCTGTATTATTTTGAATACTTTCAATTGAATTCCACAAAAAAGAAAAATAATTATCTTTTATTAAATTGTTTTTTTTAAGATAATAATATAATACCTGACGCTCTGGTCTTGGAGTAGCATTTAAACTTAAAAAAAGTTTATTTTTTTTACAATAAGGGTTAACTAAATTTAGATCGATAGCATTTCTAAATAAACAAGCACATTCATAAAAATTTATACTTAATTTATTCATTTTATTATAATATTCATTAGGAGATTTCATTAATTTAAGATCAGATGTTATATAATAAATTCGTTCAGGTACAATTTGAAAATCCACCAATGAAGTTATAAATGTATCCCATAAATTTTTATGATCTTCATAACAACCGTAATATGACATTCCTTCACCACCGTGATATAACAGAATTTTTATATTGGTATTTTTAATCGTAGATAATATATTTTTTATTTCAGGGGTAACCGAAGGAATTAATAATAAATTAAACAGTAAAAAACCTTTATTATGATTTTGATACTTTATATACTCATATTCTATTTCGAGTTGTTTTAAATAAAAAGTAAGAGAATAAATATGCGACTGACTAATTCCGAAGAGATTATTATCTTCATTATCAAAATATAAAAGATTTATCATATTTTAAGTTTATCAAATAATAACTCAGCAAATTTTTTGTGAACACTAATATTATCATGGCCAAAGCCGCAAGGAGTAGGATCTTCAACCTTACATTTTGCATCAGCAAGAATATTGTTATAATCAATTACGTATGGTTTAATTTTTAACCATAATTTATATAATGATTGTATATGTTTCCAATTAGAAATATCAACCGTTGAATAATCATCCCATTTACTTTTAGGACCTATACTTTGATACATAGATTCTTCGGGTTCCTTTCCTGTATCTGTCCATGGTTTCTCATGAAAAAGATCAACAAGTACAGGTTGTAAGATAACAGGTATGTTATATTCTTTTGCAATTTGAATAAATGAAAAAATAGATATATAATGTTTCCATAACATATAATAATCATTAAAAATATTAAATAAAAAATCCCTATGAACTTTCTTATTTTTTACTCCGTTAGGAAACGGCCACGTATGAGGACTAGGCAGTAATCCATCAGAATTGGCCAGGGTGCCGTCATTTTTGATATAAAAAAATCGATGCCTAGATGTGATACCTAAAAATACAATATCCGACCCATCTGTTTTTATCTCATTATTACTTATCATATCATTTAATACAAATACTGATCTTTCTATCGAACCGCCGCCTCGGGCTACATTTTTACATTCGGCTTCTAATAGATTGCTCAATACATTTATAAAACTATAACTATTATTTAAATCTATCAGCCGAGATTCAAAGGTTTGAAAAAATGAATCAGAATCAACGCTCCCTTCATGAGTAAGGATCTTTGGTTTTGCCGAAGCTTCTCTAAGAAATCTATAAAACGCTGTTTGTGTTACTAATTTCTTTTTTATTTCATTTGTTTCCTTAAGTGACTTATTTAAAATAATATGATCTGCCAATTCAGAACCTGCAGTATGACTGCATCCAAATGCTACTATTCTATCAAATTCTATAATTTTATTATCAATTTTTATTTTTGCCATATTTAATATCTATCTACGTAAATTCTATCTATTTGACTTTTACTACCGCACGTCTGGGCACAGTAACACATTTTTCCATCTTTTATAGAATCTTGTTCCCATCTATTTGTAAATACATTATCTAAATGTCCTTTATTTAAAATTTCATGTATGGGTATTTTATTTAGATCAAAATTATCTATTCCTTCTTTTCTAAAAAAATGCCTTAATTGAGTATCTTCATATTGTGCTAAACTACTATCTATTCTAGTTCCTACAAAACAACATGGATAAACAATACCATGACAATTTACATATACTTCAGAGGTGTTGTTACGACCTATTTGACAACTTTTACATGATACATCGTGAGTATTATATTCCTCATACCACTGAGGAACATCAGTAGGATCGAAATTTTCTAATGCATTTTCTACTGTAGGATTATAACCTTTTTTATGATCCTTAAGAAAAGAAAAATCAAATTTTTTAAAAAATAGATCGGTTCCATCAGGATTTAAATTAGCAGTATTTATATAACCTTCATCTGTTGGTGGCTCTATTACATATTCAACATTTCCTTCTTTATCATAAATGGCCCGAGAATGAATTCCGACTGATTCGGCATGTTCGAACCCTAACGCACGTTTTAATTTTATTCTGTTAAATCCCAACTTATTTGCTAATTGTTTTGCTTCCTCTATTTGATTTTCATTATGTTTAAAAATTAAATATTCCCAATCTGCTTTACCACCCGAAGAAATAAATGCTTTTATATTTCGTATTAATATTTTCCAGTTAACTTTTCTTCTATATAAATGATTTGTGTCTTCTAATCCATCAACGCTAAATGTAACTACATCATCGCGATTGTTTAATACCTCAGCTAACTCTACCCAAAATTTTTCTTGCCTTAAACCACCATTGGTATGTATTTTAACAGTAGCATCGGAGTTATTTCGTATATATTTTATAATTTCAATTATATCCTTGCACATAAGCGGATCTCCATGTGTTCCACAAAACAGTATTCCTTGTACAGATTTTATAAAATCTGGGTAAAACCATTTTTCAAACTGAGTTAAGGTAATCTCATTTAATATTAAATCTGGTCTAACTAATGGCGAATTATATACAAATCGTTGACAAAATGGACAACCTGCATTACATCCATTTGACAACTCGATATGCATTTGTGTAACAGTATTATTTTTCCACTGGAAATTTTTCATTATAAGATATCCTTTAATTATATATTTTAGAGAAATCAGGTAATATATTTACGTATTCAGAATGTAAATCTAGAAAACTTTGTTTTCTATATTCGTCATGTTTTTTTAGCTCTTTAATCCATGATATATATTCTTTATTTTCTCCAGTAGTTGAATTCATAAAATTTAAAACATCGTCTATGTGCGGTGCAAAATTTTTATCGACATTTTTAGATAATTTATTTGTAATTATTTCTTTGACTGACGACGGAAGATTAGTTACATTTTGATCAAATGGAAAATGTAGTAAATTTAAATATACCCCAATACCTTTATCTGCAAAAAACTTAATTATTTCGTCTATATAAAATATATTAAAACTGCTAATAGTTGTACAAACACCTAACTTTATATTATTATTATTTTTTTGAAATTCTAAATATTTTTCTATATTATTAAGTACCAATTTCCATTTAGCAGGATATCGCATAAATTCAAATCTATCATTTATTCCATCAATAGAAAATTGTATATCTACTTTTTTAAATTCTTTAAACCAATCTATATATTTTTTTCGATAAACAGTACCGTTTGTGTTATAATGAATATATTGATCTTTTGAATGTCCTTGCTCAACACTTTTTTTTATTATTTTCCAATGATCTTCTATAATCATTGGTTCGCCACCATAAAAATCAAAATGTTTGATACCATGTAACCAATCATTTATATTTTTCCATAACGGATTATCGGACGAATAACAAGCAGATATAGAATCCATGTCCTCATTAATTTCTGATATTGACAACTTGTCCCCTAAAAATATTTCTTCTTCTATCCATCCTGTGCTACTATGTGATCCACATGTTCGACAAGCAATATTACATTTATTACCTAGCTTTAGATCTAAAATTTTAGGAGCATCAAAATTATCGTCCATTAGTTCTTTATGCATTTTATTATCTCTAATACGTTTAGAAACATATCCCGACTCTTCTTCTTTCCAACATAATTTACAATTAGGGTGAAGTTCTCCGTTGTTTAGTGCCGTTCGTATTTCGTTTATTGTATCAGAATTCCAAAATTCTTCCAACGAAGCATCGGCTAATGATGCTTCTTTTTTATCAATTTCTAACGTATTTCGACTATGGCAACATATCTTTACTTTTCCGCTTGGTTCTGTAGCAAGAGAAAGATATGGCATTACACAAAAAGTTTTACTGTCTTTGTTTGCATAATTCATAAAAGTCCTCATATTCAGGAAATGTTTCTAAAAAATTTACATTTCGTCGTCTATCGTTTTCGTTTATAAATTTATAAAAATCTTTTCTACCATTTTCTATTTGTTCATCTGTAAAAGGATTTTCTATCATTACATTTGTTACTCTTTTCATTTTTTCATATTCCATTTCATTAAATCCGTGCCAACCTATTTTATCAATTCTATTTTTTATTATATATTTGAGAATATCTTTTTGATCATCTAAATAAGAATCAGGTAAAGTTGGAAGTATAAACCAAGGAGGTTCTTTAAGATATGGAGTATCAAATCTAATACGTGACTCACCTTCTGTAACTAAAAATTCAGTTCGCCATTCCATTATTTTATCTAACAATAATTTAAAACTATTACGTACAGATAAATTATGATATGTACACATTAAATTAATTGAATTATGTTTATTAGAATTTAAATATGTTTTTATATTTTTTTCCCATAACTCACAATCAAATCCACTTCTTATGTATTCTGCTTTCTTGTCCCATGATTCGACACTGGAAAAAAGCATAAAATTTCCAATTTTTCCTTCATCTAACAATTTGTTTATTTTATCTGTCATTTTTTCGACAAATTTTGTAGCCATGCCCATATTACTATTAATATGGATATCTAAATTAGGTGCAGGGGTCTCGTCTAGCATATCAAGCATCTTATATGTATTCGGATTAATTAAACATTCGCCTCCAGTGATACGAAGTACTCGTAAATCTTTAATTAAGTCAGGCCACCATTTCCAAAATGCATCTATATAAGGGTTATAGGCTTCTGGACTATAATAACTACCATCTTTTATAAAATTTATACCATATTGATCATATGATAAATCATGATTGCCAAATCGTTGTATTTCATCAACCCAACTCGAACTTGCTTGCGGACAACAATATATGCATTTAAAATTGCACTTATTACCAAAACTAACTTCTAAATGTCGTGGATTCCAATCGGCTTCCCAATTTAAATTTTTTATTGTGTCATAATCTTCTATAGCATAATGACTATTACTATGAATCATTCTATCAGATATATGATCACCTTCTAAATCTTCTATGTTCCAACAATAATAACACTCTTCAGGTCTTCCACCTTCTAACATTTTTTTACGTTGTTGTTTTTTCCATGATGTATTATGCAAAGCAGATGGATTAACTGCTATTTCTTCAAGAGGAATTCGGTGAGGTCTCGGATGATAACAACTATGATTATCTCCTGTATGTAGATATAAAGTCTCTGTTTGCCATTTCATTAAACAGAATCCTTTACCTACCTTATTTAACTTATCTCTAGTATTTCTTACTTCATCTAACATAGGATCATAATAATTCGGCATATTCAGGAAAATAGTTTAAAAGGTTTACGTTTCTACGTCTATCATGTTCTTTAAAAAATAATTTAAAATCTTTTAAAGATTGACTATTGTTTTGTTGCATATATTCTAAATTGCGTTTAATTTTATCTATTTCATACTCAGCAAAGCCAATTAAATCTCCTAGATCGTTGACATGATTGCTTTGCATAAAATGTATTGCTTCTTGTAAATAGAATTGATATTTAGGTGTTAATATATTTATGTTTTGCCAAGCAGGGTAAGTTAACAACGGAACATCAAAATTAACTCGACGTCTATTCCAATAATTATTAAAAGTATCATTTTTACCATCAATGTCTTTCATTTTATTAACGAATTTTCGTAATTCCAATATACCATTTAAAAATTCTTTAAGACCTACTACACTAAAAACATTAAATGTGTTAATAAAACATATGCTTGTAAAATGGGTTTCATATAAAAATCGTTTTACATTACCATGCATTTGGTCAAAATTTAATCCGTGTCTTCCATATTCTGCCCGCTTACCCCAATTATCGCAACTAATATATAAAAATATATGTTTACATGCTTTATTATCTGATCTATAAAATACTGTTTTGGGATCTACATCTTGTTCGTCTATGTTTAGAAAATCTTGACATTCAAATTTGTATAAAACATTATCTGTAACTTTGTTTTTATTGACAACAAACTTTTGTCCTTTAAAACTAACCAATTTTATTCTCTGTTCTACATCTTGTACTTTTTTAACCGCATTTAAAAATTTATCAAATAAAGAATTATCATGTGGACAAAAATTAGAAGTAATACCTACTTCTAAGTCATTTTTTGGATACTTTGCTATGTAGTTTAATACCCGATATGTATTTTTATCCATTAATGGTTCTCCCCCTGTCATTCTAAATACATGTAAATTTTTATATAATTCAGGCCACCATTTCCAGAACGCATTAACATACGGATTTTTATCATTAGACACGTTTAATGGCATATCTAAATATTGGATATCATTATGTTTTATATTAGATAGTTCATAAGGTCCAAACTCATTTATTTCTTTTTCCCAAGTAGTACTTAAATGTGGAGAGCAATATGCACATTTAAGATTACATGCTTGATTAAAATTTACCTCTACATATGTTGGATTAGGATTATCTTGATTAACAATATCAAAATACGGATTAGCCCAATGCTCACTACTTCTATACACTCTATCACTTCTTGCACCTAATTTTTCAGCTTTCCAACAGTAATCACAACCTTTTGGTTGTTTCCCTGCAAGCATATCTTTTCTCTCTAATTTTTTTTGTTGGGTATTATGTAATGCATTAGGATTTTGTTCTAACTCATTTATATCTATTTTATGTGTAGGAGGATGATAACAACTATGAGTTTTTCCATTGGTTAAATGCAAACTTACGTGTAACCATTTGGCGAGACACGCAGACGAACTAATAGAATTTAATTTATTTTCGGTACTTATTAAATTATTTTCTATTTCTGATGTTGTCTGAGGTTTAGTTACTACATAGCTCATACTATTTTTTGTGCAACAATAACTCTTTCTTTGTCATTAAACCCCATTAGAATAGTGTCACTTTCTGTTAAATTATTTTCTTTACATATATTAGAATATACATCGGCAAATGTATCCCAATTATAATCTACATT
>CENY01143459.1_pt1 | contig 10772 bp, 10 predicted proteins | sample 356181 | NCBI WGS metagenome assembly CENY01 (sample SAMEA2619840, study PRJEB7988) | marine metagenome | isolation source: saline water (ENVO:00002010), including
CATAGTAGCTTTGCTTCATCGAAAGATTTTCCTATTAACTGAATCCCAATGGGTAAACCGTCTATTTTCCCATTAGGTATAGATATTGCAGGGAGTCCTGTGAGGTTTGCTATTCGGGTATTCCTTCCCGTGTCAAATCCAGGATTAGAAGCATCTTCAACGCGGGGTGGGAGACCCACCATGGTGGGAGTTATCAAAACGTCTACTGTGCTCATCGAATTCTCAAAGTTAGTGGTAAAGTGAGATCTTGCTGTTTGAGAATGGGTATAGCTCTGCCCATTGTTTTCATTGAGTAGATAACAACCAGTGAGTAATTTCGATTTGTAGTAACGTCCCAATTTGAAATCTTTTTCTTGTGCACGGTTAGTGAAGTTTGATTGGTAGAAGGGATCGGCAGAACCCCCTTTTCGGTAGGGTGCACCTCTGGCTCTCCAGTGAACCGCTGTTTCAGCGTAAGATATGTGATCTTTTAGTGCTTTGTGTTCTGCTAGTTTTGGCATAGAAATGGATTTTATAGATGCACCAGCATCGGACAGATTATCGACCGTTTCTCGTGTTTGTGATTCAATTTCGGTGTGGACCCCTTCGCCAAATCCTTCTTCCAATAATCCAAATGTTATCTGATCTACAGGGGGTTGGTTCTGTAAAGAGTCCATATAACCCCCAAATTTGTAATCATCTTTGCCTACTGCCTGCATACTTGCTGGGTCTTTTTCGTCTTTTCCTGCAATTGCATCAAGGCATAGGGCCATATTTTCAACTGTCTTTGAAAAAATACCTACGTGATCTAAGGTATAGGTGTTTTCCACAACACCATTGAGAGAGATAAGTCCATAAGTGGGTTTAATTCCTAAAACACCACAGAAAGAAGCTGGTCCGCGGACAGAACCTCCTGTGTCAGTTCCAATGGCGATGTCTACAACGCCAGTAGATGTAGCGATGGCACTACCACCTGAAGAGCCTCCAGCAACCCTAGTGGGATCGTGGGGATTTAATATAGGGCCGTCGACACTAGTCGTGGAACGAGGAGAGGCCGCCAATTCATCTAGGGTGGTCTTTGCAGTGATAGTTGCTCCAGAGGATAGCAGTCGTGTGACTAAAGTTGCGTCGGAAGTTGGAATGAAATTTGAGAATATTTCAGACCCAGCTCTCATAGGTATACCTGCAACCGAAATAGCATCTTTGACGCCTACTTTTAGATTGGAGAGGGTTCCTTGGTGAGAGGGTGGAACTATACATGAAACTGCAATTGCATTATAAGGATCTTTTTTTGGAGGTTGCCAAGATCTATTTTCAGTATCGATTGGGAGAGGGGTTTGGGTCAGGTATGGGTCTTCTAAATTTTGGATGTTATCTATCACATCTTGGCATAAAATTTCTGCATCGGAAGAATTCACAGAAATGCCAAACCGAGAGCCAAGTTGAACTAATTCAGATGGGGTGAGATTGATTTCCATAAGCCATAGTTAGCTCGGACACGGGTTAAATTGACCATACTAGAAATAGAGAATCATATTTCAATGAAAAGTTCTTTGTCTTGAACAATGACCTTGTACACAGGTAACGAAATCTGAGGGTCCCCTAAATGCACCCCTGTTTCCATGTTGAATTCCCATCCATGCCAGGGGCAGGCGAGAACTAAATTGGGACCAAAGTGTTCTTTGACCCGGAGTCCAACTCCAACAAAGTCTGCAAGTAGTTCATTTCCCACGCGGCCGGTGCAGACTGGTCCGCCTCTATGAGGACAAGTATTGGATGCGGCGTAGTACTTTCCTTCGATATTGAAAACGCCGATAGACTTCCCCTCTAACTCAACTATTTTTCGCTCGCCCACGGGTAATTCGTCTACATGACAAATGGGTACTTGTGTCATATTCCAAAAACCTCGTTTGCAGTTCCTGATAAAATGCGTTTTTTCTCATCCTCAGACAATATACTCAAATCGGTGATGGCACTAGGTGGGTCATAATCCCAGTGGGGGTAATCCGATGCGTAGAGAAGTCTATCTGCCCCACCAATCATATCGATTACCTGGCGCAAATAAGAAAGATCGTCGGGTATTTCTAGTGGTTGGACTCCAAAGTACATCTCTTTGATATATTCTGATGGTTTTTTTGTCAAAAGAGGAGCCTCTGATTGTCTTTTTAAGTATTCAGTGTCGAGTCTGTGCATCATTAATGGGATCCAAAATACACCAGATTCTTGGAAGACTATCTTTAAATTGGGGAATTTCTCAGGGATTCCTTGAACGACTAAGCTAGTTATTTGGGATTGGTTTGCCATCAAAAACCCTAAAACGTGGGTCTCAATGAATTTCTCATATCCGGCACTAACAAACTCATCAATCCCGCCACCGCCTGCGTGGAAGACTACTGGGAGATTATTGGCCTCTGCTGCTTCATATATAGGGTCATATTTTCTATTGCCAAAGGGTGGTTCGGGGCCTGCGGTAACAAAACATCCACCGATGATACCTTTTTCATGAGACACCCTATCGATGAGTTCTACAGCTTCTTTTGGTTCTTGAAATGGAATAGGCATCATCGTATAGATACCCTCACTAGGGTCCACTACTTTGTCCAACATGTAATCTGTATAGGCATTTGCGAGAAGAGTTGCTCTTTCGTCGTCGCCTTTTATTCTAGAAAATGTGAGCATCTTCTGAGAGAGCATGTTGATTGCATCCACCCCAAGAAACTCCATCACGTCCGGGATTATTTCTGGAACAAACCCACCCGCTTTTCGTTGCATTTCGGTGAACTCGTCTCGTTGAATTCTACCAAAAATAGATCTATCTCCCGTGGAGATTGGATATATGCCTGCAATACTCGCTTTGTCCTTACCAGACCCCCCGATCATGCGTGTTTTCCAGGGTTCGGGGAAGTAGTCCACTAACTGGTCCAATCCCTCCATGTAATGTGCATCTGAATCAACTACACGATACTTGTATTTGCCCATGTAGATCTATAGGAGGGGAGGGATACTATAGCTTTCTGAGTTGATTCAAGATAAGAAATATGGTGGCTGAGGAGAGTAAGCCCCCTTCTGTTTTTCTCCGGCATTCGGCTAAGCGCCCGGGCCCTGGTCGTACTACTTTTGCGGCACGGGCTTGCACCGGTGAGGTTTCACCGTTCCATCGATCCTCAAGTTAGATAGAATATCTAACGTCCAGAAAATATCTGGCACCTTCTACCCTCAGGAGGTTAACTCCCTCACCCTTACGGGGGAGGTTCGCTCGTTTCATAGGTCTGGTGGAGACGTGTCGTTTCTGTTTCAGAGCCAGTGGTCTCCCACTCCAGGCTTGCACCTGGTCACCTGTACGACCGGTGGGGGGACTTTCCTCACGGATGGTCCGCGGTGGCCGGTCTTCCTCTGTCACCGAACCCACTGAGTGTTTGAGAGGTAATAAGATTGTTGTGGTAAGGTGTGTGGAGAAATATTTACACAGATAACGAAAAGGAGGTCAGTATTTCTTCTACATCAGCAGGAGTAGGGGCATTGACTATGGTAACTGTTTTACTAGTGGTAGAAATAGCAAACGAATCTGCGAATGGTCCGTTTTGGATTACCCACAGGGTTGTTTTGCCATCGTCGCTCTTCCCGATTTTAGTGGCGTTGTGTGCAGCTAGAATTTTAGAGTATGCGGTGTGGAATTCAGTTGCATCGAGTGGTGTGTCCCACTTTGTTGTCCATATATACCCATACTCATTTTGATCCGTTCCGGATCGATGGATGGGTAGTAACTTGTCATTTCCCCATCCTGCAGAAGGTGGACTAGTATAATTAAAGTGGGCAGATGGTTGGAGACCGAATGAGTTTTGAGAAGTTTCTCGAGAATTCCAAAATGTGTTCGTTGTGATAGCATTTGCATTATATTCACGGGATTGATGCCAAAACATCGAAAAAATACTAGCCTCGCCCACGGTATCGGCCCCATCAATTCCATGGTCAGGATTTGACTTCCAAGTCCCTCCAGTATGACTAGGAATACCTTCTTCGGGGAAATTTATTTCCAAGGGGGATGGTTTTTCTTCAGAGAGGTGGATAATTTGTTCGGTTGAAAGTGGGGGGGATGCATATTTCGCATTGACAGATTCCCAGCCATTTTGTGATTTTAGATGTGCTACATAAGCACCCCCATCGGAATATGGATGGAATAATATTATCAACGCGCCGAAGTTGACTGGAGGGGGCGGAGGGTTTGTTTCTGAATTGGACGTGTCGCGTGTGATTTCAGGAGGAGGGACACATTGCCAGTCCCCCCACACCACTTCTTCCAAAAGTGAATTATTACGTACGGAAATGGATCCATTACAAACCTGATCATAGTACCATTCCACGTACATGGCGTGGCCTTCTGAGAGGCCTTTTGTCGATAGTTGGGTGTCTTGAGTAAGCTGAGGAGATGATTCATAAAGCGTATCGAAAAGTCCCTCTTGATCTTGTAGAGCATGTACCAATTCGTGAATAAGTACATCTTCGGAGATTACACGGAGAGCATCATCAGAATCATTCACTATTACTATCTGGCCATTGGTGTACACTCCCGCAATGCTTTGGGAAGAGGTATTTTCTAATTCAGATTCTGCTGCTTGATTTTCGCCTATTATAAAAATTGCCTCCCATACTTGATTGTTCCAAGCAGAATAACTAAACCCGGCGTCTTCACTGTCGTCATCCTCGGAGTGTGTTTTCACGAATTCGTTTGTAGTAGTTACGTTGATTGGGATGAGTTTGTCAAATTCCAAATTCAAGATGTACTCAGTTCGAGCGTGTGCCCGAGATACGTAGGCGAGGAGTTCGTCATCACTTAAACCATCAGACTGGTCGATAGAAATTCGATCGGCATGGTGATACCCATTTTCAGATCCCACTGTATCGGGTGATGAGGGGTCAAGGGGATCCCGAATATCATAAATATTGGAAAAAATATCTAATTGGTCCGTATTGCCATTCCAAGAAGGGATGGAATATGCTAAACTAGCGATTAATAAAACCACTATAACCGCGATGACTGGAGGATATTTCATTTAGTAGGATCCTCATGTAGAGGCTGTCCACATTCGGGGCAATGATTATCTTCGTGGCGGAGTTTGATTGCAGCTCGCCTTACATCACGCATGATGCTTGAGATGCGATCTTCGGCTTCCAATTCTTCATTTAGAGAGAGATCTATGCTTTCAACTTCTAGAAGGAATTTGGCAACTTCAGTTGACTCATACATTAGATCGTCTAACTGATTTGCAGTAATAAAACCAGACATTGCACCATATAGAAACGTTGCTCCAGACTTTTTTATTTTTGCTTCAAAGGCATGGCGTGCTTGGTTGACTGCTTGTGGGGAGTAGGGTTTGGTCATGAAGGGGACCAACTCGGGTAAGTGAGTTCCTATTTTAGTCATTTCAATTCCGGTTGCGGTTCTAAAATCCGCGCACAATCGTGCAATTGCCCATTCTCGCGCGGTGATATAAGTCCGGTCTCTGAGGAATTTGTTTACTCTATCATAACTCGCTCTATCGATTTTGCTGAATCGATCGTACGTACGGACATCTTCGGGAAGTGAAGAATCGGAGGTATCTTCGTTGGAAAAGTCATCTTCTTCCAGTCCAATTTCGGGCGAATCTTCAGCCATATTTTTTATTTAAACGGCAACCCAAAAAGAGTATCGCTAGACAGTGAATGATATTTCGCATCGGTGGGACTTTATTATCTCGGGAAAGGAGAGAGATATATGAAAGATGAGCTTGTCAAAGGACCAGGGGTAGATCTGGAAAGGACATCTTTATTGCCAGGAATGGGATTTTTTGTTCCAGATTCGTTTTATCGCGAGCAGAAAGAAAGGGAACTTGAGAATTCTCTCGAAGGAGCAAGCGTGGTGGTGATTACAGATTCAGATGCGGATGGGTTGACTTGTGCGGCTCTTGTACAAGAAACTCATCAGGGGGCAGTTTGTGTCCCAACTAGTCCTTATGGTTTGGAAGATTGCCTCAATCTGGTTGCTAAATATTCCGATCAGGGGGTCAAAATATACATATGTGATCTTTGTCCAGATTCGGTTGAGGGAATAGAACCAGGATTGGAAGAATTATGCGATAAAACTGATTTTATTCTGTGGTGTGATCATCATCGATGGGACAAGGATGTGTGTGATTTTGTGAAGTCATTGGGAATTCGAGTGGAATTGGGAGATTCGTCCGAAGAATGTGCTGCAGATGTAGTATTCCGAGTGTTAAATGGAGAGTTTTCTGAGGACATGAAGGAGTTGGTGCAAGTGACTAGAGATCATGATTTGTGGCTATGTGAAGATGCTCGGAGTGGGTATTTAGCGGATTTTGCCATGTGGGCACCATTCAAAGAGTATATAGAAGTTGTTCGAGAATACGGAGCGAATTTACCAGAAGACGTGATGTTATTTATACAAGAGCATAGGGAAGAAAAAAATGATCTAATTGGACGTGCCGTAGATCGTGCAGAATACAGAAAAATCGGAGGATTTACCATAGGGATAACATATGGGAGATGCTCCCAAAACGAAGTGGCAGAAGGCATTAGAGGAGAGGGGGCAGATGTATGTGTGATAATTAAACCAACAGGTGGGGTCAGTATTAGAGGGAGTGAGAAATTCGAAAGGTGTCATGAACTTGCAAGGATATTTGGAGGAGGAGGGCATCCTAGGGCCGCGGGTTGTATGCCGATTGAATTTTTAGATTTACTTCATTATGCTAATCATTGGATAAGTCAGGGGGAAGAAACAAAAAAGGTACTACTTGAAGCTTTTAAACATATGCTGGGAAATGAAAATGCAGCGTGAAGAGAAACTAATTAATCGGATTCTTCTTCGGTTTCTTCTGTCGAGTTGACTAGATCTTCGATGGAAATTTTTCCTTTAGTGGATACCACAGTATTGATTTGAGAAGTTTGTTCAGAAATTTCTCGGCCTCTTACAATTATACGTTTTCTCTCACCTGAGCGGAGAGAATTTTTGTGCCCTGATTTGTCTGTTATTAATATTTTTCGTGGAGCTGAGCCTTTTATTTCTTTGTTTAGTTGACGCCCGATGATATCAGAGCCTCCAGTTAGAAGCAGCGTGTATCCATCGAGGCCAATTAATTTTCCTTCGACCTCATCTCCGATTTCTTTTCCTATGAGTCGATTGGCTTCTTTTCCCTCGACGGTAAACTGATAAGAGTTACCAGTGTCGGGATCCCCAACGACTACTTGAAATTCGGCCATATCGGGACGAAGACATGCTTTGGACAAAAGGGCATCGATGCGCTGCGTGGTGTGATATCAATTGTGCGAATATTATAGGTTGATGGGCCTGCGGATTTAGAAAATTTATCAGTAGCGCGAAGAAAGATAGGCCATAGATAGGAGTAGAATGGACGCAAGACTTCCAAGAATGGAAATTCCCCAGAGACCATTTATTCGTTCGTAGAACTTTTCGATGACAGATGCTTGTCTTTCATAATCATCAACATCGCTAGACAAGTGAAGCATGTAATTCTCAAAATGGGCGACATAAGAGATTCCGTTTGAATCGATTATATCCCCTTCGCTTATAGCAAGTGTGTTAGTTTTTGGAGATGACCAAGAGACCGTTATAATTTGATCGGATACATCGGCTATGAGAGTGGGTTTCGAATCGTATTCAATAATATCTCCGATACTTAATTCAATTTGTGTTGCGGGACCGTATTTATCTGTTAAATAGTCTTCTTTAAGCAATAAGGAAGGTTCGGAGGAGGTATTTGAGTCGGTTTGGAGGATCACATATGTTTGAGAATTAACAGTGACTGTCTCAACATCCCCTATAGGTCGCACTTCGGTTAAAATAAATGTTGAAGTCATAGAATCGACGGTGGAGAGAGGGCCTATTAAAAAATCAGACTCCCCTATTTTGATCGTATCGTCTGCTTCCCATGTTTCGGTTTTTACAATAGACTCATCTATCCACTCTAATTCTGCAAAATCACTAGTTACTGCAGATACTGTGTAAGCTTTATTGTTTAGTGTGGCCTGATCACCTGACGCATATGAATATTCAGGGTTAGTGATCGTTATTACTGGTGCTTCTACTGCACCTATGGTCGCGTAAGATCCAGCTGCAAGAAGGAGTAAGAGTGCCGCATAAATAGCTGCAGTCCGTCGTTGCATAGCGAAGAAAAGAATGCATCTCGTAAAGCGGTTTCTTTTCGTTTCGAGATGTACTATCTATCGTGGATAGGACCTTCTCGGTCGCGTAAATGTCTTGGTGGCCGGTGGTTGTGTACAGAAAGTATTTCGGAAATGATACTTGTGGCTATTTGATAAGGAGAACCACCACCGATATCAAGACCAATGGGTGTGTAAATTCTATCAGTGTGGGAAGTCAGGTTTTTCCCCTCTGCTTTAAACTCAGAGAGCATTTCTTCGAATCTCTCTTGGGGCCCTAGTAGACCGATATAACTTACAGGAGTGGAGAGAAGTTGTTCAAGAGATAGCCGGTCTTCAATGAAATTATGAGTCATAATTACGACATAGGTGTTATTGTTGAATTCAAGAATGGAGGTGATAGAAGAAGGAGAGGAATGATAGAAATGGTCTGCATTGGGGAATTTTTTAGCTATGTCAATTCCTTTTCGAAAGCTGATTATGCTGACTGAGAAACCGTTTATTTTTGCTACATCTACAACAGGGGCGACATCGTTTCCATTTCCAACTACAATGAGTTTTGGAATTGGGAGGATACTATCAATGAAGACTCTTGCTTGGCCGCCCTGGGCTTCAATATCGATTGAAATTGATTTGCCTTTTTTGAACAAAGGAGGCAGAATTGAATTTAATTCATCTAAGAGCCAATCTGGGAAATTCTCAGAGGTGTTAAACCCAGTATCTTCATCATAATACGCTTTAGTCCCGATAGGAACATCTCCGGACAGTGTAGTTGCAACTCCAATTGGCCTTCCTTGATCTAGTGAGTCTAAAATAGGTTGATAGGAAGAATCTATTTGTTCGAGTAATATGTCAATGACTCCATTGCAACCCACACCTAGTCCCCACATATCATCCCGATCTTGCATTAGATCGTAAGTTTGAATGAGGGGCTTTCCAGTTTCTAAGACTTTGGATGCTATATCGAGTACTTCTCCTTCTAAGCATCCGGCAGTGATGTTCCCGATACCAACTCTATTTTCGGATACAACCATTTTTGCCCCGGGGCGCCTGTATGCGCTGCCTTCTACGCTTACAATATGAGCTATAACTGCCTGAGAATCTGATTTTTGAACTCTTCGAATGGTTTCTATAATTTCCGATTCAGGGGCACCCCAATCTTGATCGTTCATTGTTATTACAAATGTTTTGTAGAGCTGTATCGCTTTCGGAGAGCGTAGCTGAATGAGAGAGGAAACGTGTTATTTTGGTAAATTGTCTATTGCCGCCATTGTAGCCCTTTTTGCATACACACCTATCAAATGTTCTCGGTATTCTGCCGAGGCTTGTAGATCTTCCATTACCATATAATCTTCAATGCCTTCTAGAGCATGCTCTGCAGCACTAATTGCGGACTCGTGTGTTGCAGGAGAACCAACTAAAGCATCTTCGACTCCGGTGAGACGTGTGGCATGATCTACAGCACCAATTACTGCCACTCTTGCGGTATCGATGATCCCATCGGTGGAGTGTAAAACTACTGCAGTTCCAATCATAGCATATCCAGAGGAAGGGCTTGGTTTTTTAAGGTAAGAGCCTGCACCATTTCCTATATTTTGGATTTCTATTTTGGTCAATATTTCGTCTTCTTCGAGTGATGTTTCATATAAACCAGTGAAAAAATCATCTTCTTTGATCGTTCGTTTTCCATTGGGTCCGTGAACGTGTAAGGTTGCTTGGGATGCCAATATTGCAGCAGGGGGGTCGCTTGCGGGATCGTTGTGTGCTAGGTTCCCACCAAGAGTTCCTCGATTCCTAACTTGAATATCTCCAACTAGACTGACTGCCTCTGCAAGTACGGGGCAATTGGTTTTAGCAATGTTATTTCTAGAAATATCAGAGTAGCGCTCCATGGCGCCAATACAAGTTGTGGTTTCATTCTGTTCAATCCCATGGAGTTCTTCGATGTTGTTCAGGTCTATCAAAATATCTGGAGATGCCAATCCAGTTTTCATCATAGGTAATAGGCTATGTCCACCTGCGAGGAATTCAATCATTTCTTCACCATGTTCAGAGAGTAAATCAAATAACTCAGATAGGGTTGTCGCCTGGTAATAATCGAAATGGGAGGGATACATTATGCAGACCCTCCAGAACTAATTTCAGCGAGTTTCTTTGCAGTAGATTCAACTGCGTTGACTATATTGTGATAACCAGTGCAGCGGCAAAGGTTTCCTTCTAGTCCCTCACGTATTTCATCGCGGGAGGGGTCAGGATGATGTTTGAGGAAATCCAGTGCAGTCATCATCATTCCAGGGGTGCAATATCCACATTGGAGGCCATGTTCTTCTTGGAAGCTTGATTGGATGGGGTGTAAGGTTCCATGTTGGGCTAAACCTTCGACCGTTGTTATATCTGCGTTGTTAGCTTGTACTGCTAAGATTGTACAGGATTTGACTGCAGATCCATTGAGATGGATCGTGCAGGCACCGCAAAGGCTAGATTCACATCCCACATTTGGACCGGTATAGCCCAACTCGTCCCGGAGTGTATGTATTAGAAGTCTCCTTGATTCAATAACCAACTTGTGTTCAGTATTATTGACAGTCAGGGTTATATCGTGCTCACTCATATTTTTT
>CENY01354444.1_pt1 | contig 10732 bp, 10 predicted proteins | sample 356181 | NCBI WGS metagenome assembly CENY01 (sample SAMEA2619840, study PRJEB7988) | marine metagenome | isolation source: saline water (ENVO:00002010), including
TAAGCCGTTTCACCTGAGATAGACGATCGGCAAGTCGCTCTTGTTGCTCGATCACTTGCTCCAGAAGTTCAGACTCCGTGGTATGGCTTACTTCCTGATAGGTGCGGATTTTTCTCATGTTTTATTTTACTCCCCGCTATTTTTATTGTTACTAGTCAGGGTGCCACCTGCTCACCGTTACCGTCCAAGACTGTGATGGCATCAACTGGACAGGCTCTACACGCCTCCAGAAAGATTTCTTCGTCAAACACCTTAATGTCAATCTCTTCTTTGATCACAGCTATATTCTCTTCATCGAATTCAAACACAGTTTCCGCCAGATCTATACAGTCCCCAAAACCAACACAAAGGTCTCGGTCAATTTTCACGGTTAGACCATTTACCCTTTGTTCGTCTATGTTACTCACCAGCCGACCCCCCGCTTCTAATTGCTGACGTTTTCCTTCTTTATAAATATGGTTTATCATAACCTCTAGAGGTTACGTTAGGCTTGCAAGGGGTTTCTAAATGAGCGACCTGGGGGAACACTGTCTGGAGTGCAGGGTGGTAACAATATTCCAAAAGAACCTATCTCTTCCGAACCAGAAAATGCTAATATGGCCAACCCCTTTTAAAGCTATATTTTTCTCGCTCTTAGCAGGGCCTATATTAGCACAATCAGACTCTCCCACTGTTGTAGTAGACGCAAATTCTCTTCCGATTTGGGAGGCAAAGGGAGAACTCGGAGCTAGTGCATTTTTTGGCAATACTAGCCAGTTCGCTGTAACAACAGCGCTCTCTGGCGAAGCAGACACTGGTCTCTTGGACCTTACCGGCCGCGCTGCTTTTGCCTATGGCGAGTCGGCTAATAAACAAGGTGAAACCGTGATGAGCAAAAGGGCTTGGGAAATCACCTCAGACGTGGATTTTGAAGTAGGATCGGCCTTCAAAGGATTTCTTCTTGGGAAAATTGAATCTGCTTATGAGAAAAAGATTGACTTACGCTACAACATGGGTGCAGGAGGAAAATATGAGCGAGAGTTCCAGGGGATGGAGACTGAGTTCAGTTTTGCCCTATTGGCTGAAAAAACTATTCCTCTCGAAGAAGAGCTATTTCTTATCGAAAGAAAAATGGTCGGAAAATGGTCGGCGGGGTTTGCCTTCGCTAAAGAGCTTCGTGACGGTCGTCTCACAATTGAAAGCGATATATCTATGGAACCGGAATTAAAGAGATTCTCTAGCCTTACACTTAGCTCAAGACAAAGTGTTTCATTACAGTTGAGCCAGAGCATAGCGATCCAATTTTCTTTTGTAGACAGCTATGATTCTGGAGCTCAGGCTAGAGGGGCTCGATCAAATAACGACGGGCAAATCTTTTTTAGCCTTGTGAGTACATTTCAGTAATTTAGCGACCGCCTGAACGTTGTGTTCGCCTTGATCTATGTCCAATGAAACAGTAGTCGTTGCGCCTGCAATTAAAGGGTTAGTTCTTGTACCATCTGCTCAGCTAGTTTTTCTGCTACCTCTTCTAGGGCGGCGAGATCTTCGTCCGTGAAAGCCGCGTCTTGATGACTATCGATATCAATTTGTCCAAATATTCGATCATTTCCGCGGATTAAAACAACCATCTCCGACTTTACCTTTGGACTACAGGAGAGATAGTTGTCGTTTTGCGTAACATCAGGAACATTAATGTTCTCGTTGTTGGCAACAGCCATTCCACAGACCCCTTCTCCCACCGGAATTGTTGCATGGGGAGTTGGGTCGCCAAGGTAGTTATGAAGCCAGAGTACATTTTCTTCTGACCGCAACAAATAAATCCCCACCCAATCAAAACGTTCCTCCGAACTAAAAATGCTTCTCACTGCACGACGCAGTAGGGCGTCGGAAAGATAGCCCTCTTCCCTTAAGCCTTGTAGCTCTCCAACAACCTCATTGACATCAAACATTCCACGCTAGCCTTGTGATAAATGTTAGCAAACTCTATTAACCAAACCGCCCTACAGTCGGAAAAGGGTAGGCAAGGGAGCCCTTCAGGTCAAGCCACTCCAGTACAACATGCAACCCCCACTTCTCATAGTCTATCAAAGTGGCGTAAAATCAGTGTCTTTGCCAAGACCCAGCACAAATGCTGCAATTAGCCTGGCTGCGTTAGTTAGGTCCGCGAGGCTGATCATCTCATTTGGCGAATGCATGTACCTGTTAGGTATGGAAATAAGCCCCGTCGGCACACCCGCTCTATTCATGTAAATGGAATCTGCATCTGTCCGGGTCGCTCTGGGCGCAGCCTGAATAGTATAGGGAATGTCTTCTGATTCCGCTGCTGCTGCCAACCGTTCGAAAACGACAGGATGAACTGCAGAGCCTCGGCTAAGAACAGGACCCCCACCGAGGCTGTGATCTCCCAGTTCTTTCTTAGATATATCTGGTACATCCGTGCTGAATGTTACGTCAACCACAAGAGCCACGTCTGGACGCAATGCGAAAGAGCTGGTTCGCGCCCCTCCTCCAGAACCGCCTCCTATTTCCTCCTGCACAGTGGCTACAGCCACCGCACAACTATCCGTTGTGGCGTCCCCTATGAGTCGCAAGGCTTCCAGGACAACGTAAGCCCCAACCCTATCGTCTATAGCCCTACTAGAGATACGATCTCCTTTCATTCGGACCATGGAACAATCTACCACCATGGGATCCCCCACCCTTACTCCTGAATCTTGAGCTTCCTCTCTAGAAGTCACTCCTATATCAATCCACAGATCGCTCAGTTGGGAAACCTTTTTTCTCTGTTCCGGTTTCTGTAGATGAATCGCTTTCTTCCCTACAACCCCTATCAAGTCACCCTGGCTGGTCAAAATCCGCACTCTTTGGCCCACAACAACTTGGGGGTCCCACCCCCCAACACCAGCAAAATACAAAAACCCTTGCTTGTCCATATGGGTAACCTGAAAACCTATTTCGTCGATATGACCCGCCATCATAACACATGGGGACCCATCTGGATTGATCTTTGCAGAAGTGTTTCCCGCCACGTCAGTCCCAACCGAATCAGCAAAGGTTTCAGCTTCCTTTCGCCATACCTCTGCTGCCCTGCGCTCAAACCCCGACGGGCCTGGTGCGTCAAGCAACTTCTCGAGAAAATGTGTCGGATTGTCCATGGACTCGAACATATCACGTTCACGGCTATACTCAAAGGCCTCTCTAGCTCTTTAATAGTAGTGCATTAGACCACAAATCCCTTAGATTCTTCTAGGCCTGCTAACTTGGGAGTAGCCTTAGCAGTGATAAGCCAAAAAAGACTACATGTGATACGGGGAGAAATGACAAACAACTACTTCCGAAAGGGATTCGGATTAAAGTCGCAGGTACAGCCCTTAATCGACGCTGAATATCATTCAGGCTTGATTCAAAGGATACGAGACAAGGGCCACAAGGAAATGTTGGGTGACGTGACGGTACATCTAGCCCAAGAATTTGGTTTTTGCTATGGCGTCGACAGGGCTATTGACTATGCCTATGAAGCTCGACACAAATTTCCCGACCGGAGAATCCAATTGGTTGGAGAAATCATTCACAACCCACATGTCAATCAACGCTTGAGAGATATGGAAATGGATTTCATCCAGCCTACCAGTTCTGGGGTGTTTGATTTTTCAGGACTAACCAAGGAAGACGTAGTCATTTTGCCAGCTTTTGGAGTAACACTTCATGACCTCAAAACATTGCGAGACATTGGCTGTATCTTAGTCGACACAACCTGCGGGTCGGTATTGCTAGTGTGGAAGAGAGTGGAAGGCTACGCAAAAGATGGCTTCACAGCCCTGATACATGGCAAGCACTATCATGAAGAATCTAGAGCAACTGCATCCCAGGTTGGAAAATACTCCGATGGGCGATACATCATTGTGCGGGATATAAAGGAAGCTGAAATCATCTGTGACTACATAACAGGAGAAGCTGGAGCGTTGTCCAAAACAGAGTTCACACAGCATTTCCTAGATAAAGCCACGGCAGGTTTTGACCCCGACAGAGACTTGAAGAAGATAGGTGTAGCCAACCAAACAACTATGCTCGCCAGTGAATCAATGGCACTCGGGGCTCGGGTTAGGAAAGCCATGGCAGACGGCCTTGGCGAGGCATACGCTGAGGAACATTTCCGCTCCTTTGGCACCATTTGCTCTGCTACTCAGGAGCGACAAGACGCAGTGCGGGAATTGATGGACGACGGTCCTCCACAGGTGATGTTAGTCATTGGTGGCTATAATTCTTCAAACACTGATCATCTAGCCCACCTATGCAGACAGTTCACAAGAACTTACCACATAGAAGATGCCAGCTGCATAGACCTGGAAACTTCTACCATTAGACATAAGCCGGATGTTGGTGCAGACACCGAAGAAGCCGTTGAGAAAGACTGGTTGCCAAAAAAGCCTTTTACCCTGGGTATGACTGCAGGCGCTTCTACGCCGAACAATAAGATTGGAGAGGCCTTGGTGCGAATATTGAAAATCCGAGATATCTCACTACCACCAGGCCTCCAATGAAAACACCGGTGTCGTCCAAACATTCTTGATCCAGTGGTCTCTAGGGTATGCTGTATTCCCTTAGAGATGGATAGTACGGCCCAAGGCTCCAAGCGCTGCCTCGGCAACAGCCTCCGACAGGGTAGGGTGTGGATGCATGGCCTTATCCATTTCTTCAACAGTTGACTCTAAGTGACGACCAATTACAAATTCGGCAATTAGTTCTGTGGCATGGGGCCCGACTATATGGGCACCAAGAATTTCTGAATATTCTTTATCCCTTATCACCTTAACAAATCCGTCCGTATGTCCTCCAGCTAGAGCCCGGCCATTTCCAACCCATGGAAATTTCCCCACTTCAATGTCAAGGCCTTTTTCACGAGCCTGCGCCTCTGTTAGCCCCACAGAAGCCACCTCTGGATTGCAATAAGTACAGTTAGGAACATTTTCGTAATCTACTGAAGCGTGACTTTCGCCAGCGATTACCTCGACACATACAACCCCTTCGTGCATAGCCTTGTGCGCTAAAAGTTGGTTTCCAGCACAATCTCCTATGGCATAGACACCCGAAATACTCGACCTCATATGGTGGTCCACCATAACGAAACCTGCTGGGCTGACCTCAACACCAACCTCTTTCAGGCCCAAATTTTCAGTATTGGGAACCCTCCCAACAGCCGACAGTACTTTCTCTACATCTAATTCGTGAGTGTTCCCACTTTTGTCTTCAAAGATCAATTTAGCCCCTTCTGGGCTTATAATAACTTCTTTGACGGTGGCCCCCGTATGGAAGTCTACCCCTCTTTTTTGAAAACTTCTCTGCAGAACCTTAGAAGAATCAGCGTCTTCAATAGGCAAAATACGCTCTAGTGCCTCGATTACAGTTACTTTACTTCCATATGCATTATAAATATCGGCAAACTCCATTCCTACAGCGCCTGCACCCACAACGGCCAGAGAAGCTGGTGCATTCTGTTGAAAAAGGGCTCCAGTCGACGACCAAATAGTTTTTTCATCTATTGGCAAAACAGGAATGTCCCTAGGCCTAGATCCAGTGGCTAGCAGTATGTGGTCGGATGTATAAGTGTCAGTTTCTCCCTCGGAATTCGTTACCTCGACGGAGGACCCTCCCAACAACCTGCCTCTTCCTCTGATATGTTCAATCTTGTTCTTCTTGAAGAGATGGGACACTCCATTAGCCAACTTGTCCGCTATATCTCTACTACGCTTTTGCGCCGGAGCGAGGTTGCTTGCAAGCCCATCAAAGATGATTCCATGCGATTCGGCTGATTGACATTCGTTGACTAGCAAGGCGCTACTCAACATGGCCTTTGTCGGAATGCATCCAACATTAAGACAAACCCCACCCAAGTTTTCTTCTTCTATGCAACCAACCTGCATTCCTAGCTGGGAGCCCCTTATAGCCGCAACATATCCCGCTGGTCCTCCTCCTACCACAAGTAGGTCGAATTTATTTTCTGGCACGCGCGTTCTCTCTTGTTCTCAGACAGCCCTCTATTGGAGACCTCTCTAGGCTCCAGGTTTCACTTAAAATTTAGGCGGGGGATCCGTGCAGGTAAACCCTTTGCACGGAGACAGTCACAGCACGGCAACCTGTTTACTTTATGGTATCACTAGATTTATTGTTTATAGCATAATGCAAAGACTATCCAAGCTATTGGCGATACATCGCACGGAGCTCCCGCCCGTTCTACTTTCTGCTTCCTATTTCTTCACTGTTCTATGTGGCTACAATTTCCTCCGACCCGTGCGTGAAGCCATGGGAGTGTCGGGCGGAATGAACGATCTTCGATGGCTTTTTGCGGTCACGTCTGTAGTTTCTCTGGTGGTGGTCCTTTGCTTCGGCGGACTGGTGGCCAGAACTAATAGAAGAAAATTCATACCAATAGCATACCTACTAGTAATTGTGTGCCTTCTTTTATTTTCTGGCATTTTAATTCTTGATATTGCCAGCGGCGGCGGGCTAATTGGCTCCTCATCCGAGACAGACCTTTCTAGGTTGGTCGGTTATGTATTTTTTGTTTGGCTCAGCGTAGCCAACCTGTTCGTGACGAGCGTGTTCTGGGCATTCATGGTAGACATCTATACGGTTGAACAAGGCAAGCGAGTATTCGCATTTATCGGCATCGGAGGAACGTTAGGAGCTCTCATTGGGGGATGGGCGACTAGCATTATCAGTAGCAGCACCGAGTCCCCATATCTACCAGTCGGTCTTATGCTCACTGGAGCAGCCTTCTTTGGCCTTTCCATTTTTCTTGTCTTATTGCTGGACCGCATCACAGGTGGTGATGCGCCCAGATCGTCAATCACCAGGGACTTTGACAGCCAGAAAGTCCCAGAAGTTGATGGGCCGTTCTGGGAGGGATTAAGAGCGGTACTAAGCTCTCCATACCTTCTTGGCATTGGCCTCTATGTCATTCTAATGGCTATTTCCAACACTCTGATATATTTCGCCCAAGCCAATATAGTCTTCACGAATACTGATACGTTTAGTGAAAGGGTCGCTGGCTTTGCACAGTTTGACGCTCTTGCTCAAGCTCTTACCCTGATTACACAGCTTTTTATAACCACTCATTTAATTAAACGACTGGGAGTTGGATGGACTCTTTCTATCCTTCCAGCGGTGACAATATTAGGCTTTGCAACCCTTTCGATATGGACAGCCTACGGAGTCATGGCAATCTTCCAAGCCGTTCACAGGGCAACCAGATACGCTGTCGCCAGGCCTGCCAGAGAGACGCTATTTAGCGTCGTCTCTACTTCGGAAAAATACAAAGCCAAGCCAGTAGTGGACGTGTTTCTCTATAGGGGAGGAGACTTGGCGGGGGTAGGAGTAGAAGGAGCATTCGCTGCTATAGGCCTTTCTATTTCGGGCATTGCCGGCGCAACGATTCCCCTGGCAGGAATATGGTCACTGCTTTCCTTGAGACTGGCCCGAACCCAGGATCAGCATAAAGGCGTTGCCGACGCTAAATAAAACTTGTCGCTGGTTCCTCCAACATTTCTTTAAGCGTTTGCAAGAAGCGGGCACCTACGGCGCCATCTATAACCCTGTGATCACAGCTCATAGTAAGCATCAATTGGTTTGACTCTATAGCGCCCACAGCTAAAATAGCCGATTCTGGAGGATTGATTACAGCCGTAAATTCCTTGATGCCAAACATGCCTAGGTTAGAGATCGAAAATGTTCCCCCCGTATACTCTTCGTGCTTTAACGTTTTAGCCTTGGCCTTGTCAGCCAAACTACGCACTTCGTCGTGGATCTCCCTTAAACTCATCGACTGAGCATTCCTAATAACTGGAGTTATGAGGCCGTCTTCAACTGCAGTTGCCACTCCTATATGTACACCCTTAAACCGCCTGATAGAATCCTGCATCCAGTGCGCATTACACTCGGGATGCAACTTTAGTGCAGCAGCCGTAGCCTTGATAATAATGTCGTTATAGGAAATCTTGACTCCCTCTGGCTCTATCATTTTGTTTATCTTTGATCGAGCCTCTCCCCACTTGCTCATGTCAACACTAATGGTCAGGAAGAAGTGTGGAACTGGACCGATGGACTCCGAAAGTCTCCGAGCAATGGTTTTGCGCATCTGTGTCAAAGGAATATCCTCATATTCTTCCGCGCTGAACTCCTGTCCAGTGATTGCTACGCTCGCTACCCTTTGGGTGCTACTCAAAGCCCTCTCTATGTCTTTCTTAACTATCCGTCCAGCTGGACCTGTGCCCGATATGCCTCGCAATTCAAGACCTGACTTGGAAGCAAGTTTCCTCGCTAAAGGAGATGCTTTAACCCTCTCGCCTTCTGAGGCAGTCCCCCTATCTGTCCCAGAATCATAAATAGTCTGATCGGCCGCCTCAGCATCCATTGTTTCCAAGGTTTCAGTTGGACCAGAAGCCGCTGCTTCCATCGTCTGTGTTATGTCACTTCGCCCAGCCTGCTTCCCTGCTTGGAAGGCAGACACGTCATCATTTGCCTCAGCTATTACGGCTATCACCTCACCAACCGGCGCTGTGCCTCCTTCTGCCAGCAAAACAACCTTTAGCAATCCTGTGCCCCTAGCCACAAGCTCCATTACTGCCTTATCCGTTTCAATCTCAGCTAGTATATCGCCCTCAGAAACAGGCTCGCCTTCGCCCTTCAGCCATTTTACAACCTGGCCCTCTTCCATCGTGGGTGAGAGAGCTTCCATATGTACTTTAGTAAGCATGATTGCCAGTTTTGTTGAAATGTAAACACTCTAGTCCCACACAACACTTAGGATCCGAAGACCTCTTTCGGCTGCCATCCGGACACAGCCCCAAGAAATTCATTTCAGACATAACAAACCTTCTCACAAGCTTCCACGAGACGACCAACACTCGGCTTGCTCCAAGCCTCAAGTTTTTTGTTATAGGGCATGGGAACATCAGCTTGAGTTACCCTTAAGACAGGCGCATCAAGGTCGTCGAAAGCCTCTTCCATTAAAACAGAAGTGACCTGAGAGCCTACGCCTCCATAAGACCAGCCTTCCTCCAGACACACAGCTCTGTTGGTCTTTGACACTGATTCCAGGATAGCTTCCACGTCCAAGGGCCTTAACGACCTAAGGTCAAGGACATCAGCCTCTATCCCTTTCTTTTCAAGCTCCTTCGCTGCCTTTATAGCTACATGAATCATTTGTCCGTGTGTTATGATGGACACATCTCCGCCTTCTCTTTTCAAGTCGGCCACTCCTAGGGGAATCAAGAATTCCTCTCCTTCTGGAACCTCACCCTTGAAGTTGTATAAAAGCTCACTCTCCATCACTACCACAGGGTCGTTGTCTCTGATGGCAGTTTTTAGCAAGCCTTTCGCATCAGCCGGGGTCCCGGGGGTCACGACTTTTATTCCAGGGGTATGAAGATACCAGGCTTCACAGGCTTGAGAATGTTGGGCACCAAGCTGTAGGGCTGCACCTGAAGGGCCTCTCAATACCATCGGTGCTGTTACCTGTCCTCCACTCATGGAACCCATTTTAGCAGCACTGTTAATTACTTGGTCCAAGGCCAACAAGGAAAAATTAAAGGTCATAAACTCAACTACTGGCCGCAGTCCGACCATTGCTGCCCCAACCCCCAGCCCTGTAAAACCAAGTTCGCTTATAGGGGTGTCCACCACCCGCTTATCGCCAAAACGCTCGAGCAACCCCTTTGACACCTTGTACGCCCCATCATATTCTGCCACCTCTTCGCCCAACAGAAAAACGGACTCATCTCTTTCCATTTCCTCTGCTAAGGCTTGATTCAAAGCATCCCTATAGGTGATCTCCGCCATATTCCCTCTGTTTAGATTGTTCGGCCGTCAAAAAACAATCGGCCATTTGGATTTATTTCTGAATAAACAAAATCGTAAAGTGTTTTTAGGTCAGGTTCGGGAGCTTCCTCAGCAAACTCTTCCGCCTTCCTAACGATGTCCTTCGCCTCCACATCCATTGCTTCCAGATCTTCTTCGCTTAGCAGGCCAGCCTCCATCATTTGGTCTGCTAACATTCTTATTGGGTCTGCGTTTTCCGTTTTGTCTTCAACCTCTTTTTTGGATCGGTATGTGCCAGATACTGGGTCGGACATGGAGTGACCTTTAAAGCGATAACACTGTACATCTACAAACTGTGGTCCCGCTCCCTGTCGAACCTCTTCTACAATGGCGGAAAAGTCGACATAGGTAGAAATCACATTCTGTCCATCAATAACCCTGGCGGGGACACCGTGGGATGCAGACTTTTGAGACATATCGGTATCAGAAACCCTAGAAAACTTTGTTCCCATGCCATAATCATTGTTTTCAACCGCGTATATAACTGGCAAATTCCAGATCGCTGCCATATTCATTGACTCGTGAAAAGCGCCCTGGTTAACCGCTGCGTCTCCCAGGAAACAAACGCATACTTGATCTCCCCCTCTATAGTGAATTGCCCAGCCGATTCCTAGGGCAAGGCCCAACTGGCCACCCACTATTCCATGCCCACCCATAAAGCCTACATCAGCACCGAAGATATGCATGGAACCACCCAAGCCTTTAGAGGCGCCTGATGCTTTCCCATAAAGCTCCGCCATCACTGCCCCGGGAGACACTCCTTTTGCGAGAGCTTGCGTATGCTCTCTATATGTGCCGATGGCGTAATCGTCTTTGCGAAGCGGAGTAATACAGCCTGCCGCTACTGCTTCCTGCCCGATATGGAGGTGACAGAACC
>CENY01171486.1_pt1 | contig 10728 bp, 7 predicted proteins | sample 356181 | NCBI WGS metagenome assembly CENY01 (sample SAMEA2619840, study PRJEB7988) | marine metagenome | isolation source: saline water (ENVO:00002010), including
ACGTCCGTCATCGGTTTCCCGCAAACCAGAGACGCGGCCGACACAACCAATTCGGTAGAGATCCGGCTGCTCGCTGGTCCACTCTGGTTCGATCGGCTGAATCATGCCGATCAGCCCGTGGGCAGACGCGGAGTCACGGACCATGTCTCGGTAGCGTTGCTCGAAGATGTGGAGCGGGAGTTCGCCGCGCGGCAGCAGCAAGGCCCCCGACAGCGGGAACACCGGGATGGTCGGCGAGAGTGTATCGGCCGCGACGACAGGTGACATGGTCACGAGAACAATAGTGAAGACAATTGACGCCGGCCGCTCAGTGTCAATTCATCGGTTGGACCGAATGCCTCGAACAGTGTGATGAGCTGTTTTCGCGCGGCTTCATCATTCCAGTTCCGGTCCCGGCGCATGATCTCGAGCAACTCGTCAACCGCTTCCTCGCGCTGACCTGCCGCCATCAGGGCTTCCGACAGCTCGAAACGAGCCTGGTGATCGCTGGGATTGGATTCGACTTTGGCACGGAGTTCCTGGACGTCACCCGTGTCGCCCGAACCCTCTGCCAGCGTCAGCGCGGCTTCCACGCTACGTACTTCGGCGTGGTTCTGGTGCTCGGGTGGCACGACCGACAGGGTCTGGCGAGCACGCTCCAGATCGCCATTTTCCATGTAGCACTTCGCGAGCCCGGCTGCAGCGTCGGGATTGCCTGGCTCCGCCTTCAATGCCTCGCCGAACAACCCTGCTGCCGAAGCGAGATCGCCTTGCTCGAACAGCGCGCGCGCATGGGCTGTTGCTTCCTCGACAGGCGACGGCCCGATCTCGCCCGCGAGGCGTTCCACAAATGCCTTGATTTGACTTTCCGGAAGGGCGCCAACGAAGCCGTCAACGGGTTGGCCGTTCTTGAAGGCGAATACCGCCGGAATGGACTGCACACGCAACTGGGCTGCCAGTTGCTGGTTCTCGTCGACGTTGATCTTGACCAGTTTTACGGCGCCCGCTGCCGCTGTGACAACCTTCTCAATAGCGGGGCCCAGCTGTTTGCAGGGGCCGCACCAGGGCGCCCAGAAATCAACGATGACTGGCGTCTCCATGGATGCCTGGATGACATCCTCTCCGAAGGAAGTCGTGTCGCCCTCTTTAATCAATGCAGCGCCGTCCGGGGCTCCTAGCCCCTCGCCCCCGATAATCTGTTCCATGGTGTCTCTGTGTTCCGTGAAGAAGATGTTTGCTATGTCGGCGAGTCCGCTGCCGAAGTTCGACAAATATGATAGCACGCGTGTCGCGCGCCAAGTCCGGCGATATCAGTTTTGTTCGGCTTGCGGGCTATCCAACTCGTCGAAGTCCAGTATCTGGGGTTCGTGTCCACAGGCATGCACAAAGGCGACGAGGTCATTCGGGGCGATCGCTGTCGTCGCCTCGTTGGTCAGAGGGTGATAGTTGAGAGGGTCGCGCTCCAACATATCGCGGTCGAGAACGACGTGGACGCGGGCCTCGACATCGTTGATCAGGCCAAACGGCGTCACTGCGCCCGGAATGACCCCCAATACCTCCATCAGGAGCTCAGGCCGGCCGAACGAGAGTTGCGCGGCGCCGATGGGTCTGCGCAACCATTTCAAATCGACCTCGCGGTCTTCGAGCGTGACGACCAGAAAGAGGCGCCCCTTCTTGTCCTTGAGGAACAGACTCTTGCAGTGCCCGCCAGGAAGATCACCGCGCAGGCGTTTGCTTTCCTCGACCGTCCACACAGCCGGATGGCGGAGTGTGGAGCATTCGATGTTCAGCTCAGAAAGGCGCTGGTTAAGATCTTGTTCCGTCGCAGGCATGGTTGAACCCGTGCAGCTTGTGGGCCCGCGACGATAGCCAAGGGGTGCGGCGATGCCAAGAATGCCCGGGCCCCGACCCTGACGCCGTGCAGCGAACGTCGCTCAATTCTTGGTGCTTGCGTCCAGCCCGGCTATGGTTATGATCACCCGCCGCCACGAGTGTGGCGGCATGTATCCCGGGACTGCGGGCGTAGCTCAGGGGTAGAGCGCGACCTTGCCAAGGTCGAAGTCGTGAGTTCGAATCTCATCGCCCGCTCCATTCCTGCGCGTGGCATTCGCGGCAGCGGCCCACTCATCATTTCGTTCCATAAAGGCGATCGCCGGCATCACCCAAACCCGGGATGATATAGCCATGATCGTTCAGGTGGTCATCGATCGCCGCCGTGAAAACCGGAACGTCGGGGTGCGCCGCTTCGAAGGCCGCGACGCCCTCGGGCGCTGCCAGCAGACAGAGGAATTTGATGCTTTTTGCGCCAGCCTGCTTGAGTCTTGCGACAGCCGCGATTGCGGAATGCCCCGTCGCCAGCATGGGATCGACGACCACGACCTGCCGGTCTTCCAGGTTGCCGGGCACCTTGAAGTAATACTCGATGGCTTCCAGCGTCTCGGGGTCGCGGTACAGCCCTATGTGACCCACCCGGGCCGCTGGAACGAGATCCAGCAAACCGTCAAGGAGGCCGGTTCCCGCGCGGAGGATCGAGACGAGAACGAGTTTCTTCCCCTCCAGTTTCGGCGCCTCCATGGGAGCCAATGGAGTCTCGATTGTCTGTGTGGTCAGGGGCAGGTCGTGGAGCACTTCATAGCCCAGGAGTAATGCCGTCTCACGCAGCAACTGGCGGAATTCTGCCGTGGGTGTGTCCTTTGCACGCATCAAGGAGAGTTTGTGGCGGACGAGCGGGTGATCGACGACGGTGGCATCTTGCGGCATGCTTTCCCCTTTCTGTTGTCTGTAATCCTCTAGAAAACCGTGCCTTCGCTCAAGGTACGGATCGGGGGACCTCCCCCACTGCGTCGCTCGGCCGCGATGCGGCGCCCGGCTTGCCACGTTCCGCCTTCGAGGATCTTGGCAAGTGGGAATGTCCCTGAGTCCTGGCCCAATTCGGACCGCAAAGGATCAGCAATGCGGTCAAGCAGAGCGATGGTCAGTGCCCGCCATTCCACCACAATCTCGGAGTCGACCCGATGCTCGCGCGAAAGGACGTCGTCGTGTTTTGGCCGAAGCAACCCCAGATCGACGAAAAGACCCCCGTTTCGGTATTCTGCCAGACCGGTGAGACCGTCAAGATCTGTCACTGTGATGCCGGCCTCTTGCAATGGTTCGACCAGAGAGTAGGTCAGCCATTGCGACAACTTGTGGAATGGCATCAAGCCTGCCGTGGCGTCATCTGCCTGCACGGCGGGATGGTACCAGGTGTCCCCCAGGTTCACGCCACCAAGCATCAACTGGCCCGGCCACAGATCACCGAAGCCGTCCAGGACCACTCCGAGGATGTCGGGCGCGGCGATGGTTCCTTCACGGGCATACCTGGCGATGCCGTCAAAGAGGTTTCCGACACGGGCCGCCTGTCCTCTCTCACTGCCGAAGAGGTCGCTGCGTCTTTCGATGGTCGTCGCCAATCGGCGCATGAGCTCGGTTCGGCCGGAAACGCCGACCAGTGGATTTTGCTCCGTTACCTGGAATGACCTGCCGAGATCCTGCTCGGTGAGCGCGGCGAGTCCGGCGGCATCGGCCTGCAGGGGCGATGCCGCGTCACCCGAGAGCATTCCAGAGTTGAACAGTTCGAAACTCGCCACCGCCAGGCCTTCCGAGCGACGAAATGTTTGCCCCGATGCGGTCTCGATGTAGCGCCAACTTTCTCCGGCCCCGGCGTCAAGCAGTACGCTGGTAATGACGAGGTCGAACTGAATACGTCCGACTTCCGCCGGCGAAGCCGTGTCGAGTCGGTCTCGGATCTCAGCCCAGCGGTCCCGCCCACCTACGGAGAAATGGCGCCATCGGCTGTGAAACGGGACGTTCAGGTCCGGAAAATTTTTCCGCACCACATCCGCGACGTAGGTCACCGCTGCGTCGAGTCTGTCCATGTCGATTGCGAAGTGCTGCAGGCCGTCCTGCTCGCCGATCTCCAGGAGCTCCACCGCACGATCGCGAACGGCCGCAGCCCGCATCAAGCGCGCGGCGGCGGCGCGATCGTCATCGACGCCCGTCAACGGATCGATCCGGGTCAGTCGTGAAGGTCGCGGCCTCTGACGGCCGCGAGTTCTTCTTCGGTAGGCGGTCCTTCGTGGCTGAAGTAGCCTGCCGCCTTCTTTGCCTCGATTTCGACCTGCGCATCCGGGGGCACGAGGCCGTCGGGAATCGGTACTCTCTCCAGTATTTCAATACCCTGGCGGGTGATGGCGTCGTGCTTCTGATCGCTCATCGACACGAACCTGTCGATCTGGGTGATCCCCAGCCAGTGCAGGACGTCTGGCATGAGCTCCTGAAAGCGTAGGTCCTGCACTCCTGCGACGCATTCAGTCCGTTCGAAGTATGTCTCGGCCCGATCTCCGCCTTCCTGACGTTTGCGGGCGTTGTAGACGAGGAACTTGGTGACTTCACCCAGCGCCCGGCCCTCTTTTCGGCTGTAAATGATCAGGCCGGCGCCACCTTCCTGCGCCGTTTCGATGCAAACCTCCACGCCGTGGGCGAGATAGGGCCGGCACGTGCAAATGTCGGAACCGAATACGTCCGAACCATTGCATTCGTCGTGCACGCGGCAGGCGAGCTTGCCCACGGGTGTGGTCAACGCCGCCATATTGCCAAAGCAGTAAACGGTAATTCCGCCGATCGGCGGCATGAACATCTTGAGGTCGCGGCGGGTGATGAGTTCCGGAAACATGCCCCCCGAGTGCTCAAACAGGCTTCGCCGAAGATCGCTTTCGCTGACGCCGAAGCGCTCCGCGATACCCGGCAGATACCATACGGGTTCGATGGCCGCCTTGGTCACGCGCACGCTCCCCGCATCCGTCAGAATATCGCCGTCGGGCATCAGGCGACCTTCGCGTATGGCCTCCTTGATTTCCGGCATGTTCACGTGAGCCCGGGTTACGGCGATTGTGGGCCGAATGTCCCAGCCCTCACCAAGCTCGTCCGCGAATGCATCACTGACGACATGACCGAAAGGATCAAGCGAGACAATCTTGTCCGGCTGATGCCACTGCGGGTGGGGTCCGATCGAGGCGGCAGGCGAGGTATCCGTCAGATCCGGGATGTGAACCGGGTCCAGTGTTCCGGCGGCCACGGCCAAAGCACGGTAGAGACCGTAAGCACCTGAGTGCGTACCGATTACATTGCGCCGGGCCGGATCCGCCAACGATGCAACGATGGGTCCCCGGTCACGAGGCGATGCTGCTCCCCACGTGACGGGCGGAGGTTTCTCTCCGTTTCCGCTTGGATGGGAAGCCAGGACGATGTGCTTCTTCTTGCCTGGCGTTGTCGCATTCATGTCGGACCTCAATGGCTCAGTTCGAGCCGCGTCAGTAAAAAACCCGCTTGCCCAGCCGGGGCACATTCCCTTTCTGACGAAAGGGGCAGCACTTTATGTGAATTGAGGGCGATACCCTAATCGAAATTCTTAACAGGCGCCGCTACAGAAACACAATATAAAGAGAATTATTGATCTGTCTGTCTGCGGAAGTGGGAATCATTCAACGCCGCGCGCCTCTGATTGATAGAAGGACCAGATAATCCCGAGGCCTGCGGAGAACGTCGTCTTATCCTTGAACAGAGGGCTGTCTTCGTTGGCGGCGCCGTGGTGCAAATCCACCTTGAGTCCGGCAAAGCCTCGCCAGCGGGAACTGAACGACTTGAAGGCCGCGAGCTGGACCTTCGTCCCAAGATAACCAGACTCCGCGGAGAATGCCGGACGTGTTGCGGTCGCGAATTGCGGCGCGACTTCGTAGAAGTATTCGGTCAGTTGAACGGTGGCGAAACTGGCTCCCAGCCCAAACTTGACTTGGATTTTCTCGCCCAGGAAATTCTCGTGCTGATAGGCGATCTCGGGTGCCACGACGATTCCCTGATAATTCCAATCCGAAAGATCAGTCGAGAACACGGCCCGCACCGGCAATTCCAGATCGACTTTCGCTCCGCCGGCGGGTGCGCGCGCTACGGTGAGCTGCACGCGTGGGCCGATTTCGCCAAGCCAGTCCAGATCGGGCAGACCGTTTCTGTCGTCGTTGTCATCTGAATCCACGGGAAATGACCCGTTGAGACTGATATCGAACTCGAGATCTTCGGTGTGAATCAGCCGACTCCGCAGCAAGCCCTTTTCATCCGACCGCAGTATCTCGCCCCGGTAGGCGATATGGGGCAGCGCCAATCCGCGAAAGCGGCTCTCGTCTGCAGCTGGATAATCGGGAATGTATCCGCCACCCGCCATGACACCCAGCTCGAACAGGGGTCGCCCCTCTCTCGCAACGGCGGGTCCAAGGCAGACCGCCAGGCACGTGGCCATGAGGGCGACTGTTCGCAATCTTCGAAAGAGAAAGCCGGACATGTTCGGAGTGCGCAGTACTCGGCGCAATCAAAGATCTCTACACATGGCCGTAGGATATCATGGCGTCGGCGACCTTCACGAAGCCCGCGATGTTGGCACCGCGCAGATAATTTACCGGTCCGATTTTCTCGGTCCCGTACCGGACGCAGCTTTCGTGGATATCGCCCATCATGTTCTCAAGCAAACCGCGAAGATGATCCTCATCCCAGGCAATTCGGGCGCTGTTCTGGCTCATTTCTAAGCCGGATACGCCGACGCCCCCGGCGTTGACGGCCTTCGCGGGGCCAAACATCACGCCGGCCTCGATGAATGCATCTACAGCGGCCTGCTCGCATGGCATGTTGGCGGCCTCTGCGACGGCCTTGACGCCATTCTTGACCATCATTGCGGCCTCTTCACCGTTCACCTCGTTCTGTGTCGCCGATGGCACCGCACAGTCAACCTCAACGCCCCAGGGCCGTTTGCCGTCGTGATACTCCACGTTGCTGAATTCGTCGGCGGTCTCCGAAATGCGGCCCCGACGCACGTTCTTGAGTTCCTTGACCCAGTCGATCTGCTCCTGATTGAAGCCGTCGGCGCAATACACGAAGCCACCCGAATCAGACAGCGTCAGGGGTTTTGCACCAAGCTGAAGGGCCTTCTCCGCCGCATGGGTCGCGACGTTCCCCGAACCAGATATGGAAATTCGCATGCCCTCCATTCCTCCTCCGGCGTGCTCGAGCATGTTGCGCAGGAAGAACATGGCGCCGTAGCCGGTCGCTTCCGTACGCATCTTCGACCCGCCAAATTCGAGGCCTTTGCCGGTCAGGACCCCGACGAAGCGATTGGTGATGCGTTTGTATTGACCGAACATGTAACCGATCTCTCGGGCGCCGACGCCGATGTCTCCGGCCGGCACGTCCGTGTCTTCACCGATGTGACGATAAAGCTCGGTCACGAAGGACTGGCAGAATCGCATGACCTCGTTGTCGGACTTGCCTTTTGGATTGAAATTGGCGCCTCCCTTGCCACCGCCAATGGGCAATCCGGTCAGGCTGTTCTTGAAGGTCTGCTCATAGCCGAGGAATTTCAGAATGCTCAGATTGACGCTCGGGTGGAATCGCAGACCACCCTTGTAAGGTCCGATCGCGTTGTTGAATTGAACGCGGAAACCCCGATTGGTGCGCACATTGCCGGCATCGTCCGTCCAGGGAACACGGAAGTACACGACCCGATCGGGCTCGGCCATCCGCTCAAGAATCTGATTCTCGTGATACTCGGGCTTATCGGCAATGTAGGGAAATATCGTGGACGCTACTTCGAAGACCGCCTGCTGGAACTCCGGTTCGCCCGGATTCCGCTTTTCCACGCCCGCCATGTAGCGGTCGAGATACTCCTTGGATTTTGCGTCGTTGGCGTGCTTCTTCGACATGATTACCATTCTCTCTCTGCGGAATTGGCGAGGCCGTAACGGCCCCGACGGAGCAGTGCCAATGCGTGTTCAGGCCGTCGTCAATCGCGGTGGTGGTTGCCGGAGCTTGGTCCTTAATGCGCTCCGCGTCAACGGCTGGACGGCCCGCACCAGCCGTCTGGATGTCGTTTGCATGGGCCTCAAGACCGTGTCGACACGCCGACTTTCGGAGGCTGCCGGCGAACAAACCAGGATTTCATGTGGGAGGTAAGCCAAATCACGCGTATCCCGGGGTTCGCAATCTCTTGTCATGATTCCTCAATAGGGGCAAGCTACTCCTTGTAATTGCGGGGTTTTTTGCACCCAAGGGGCAGAGGTTTTGATGTTGGAGAAAGTGGGTGATCTGAAGTCGGAGCGCATCGAGCAAATTGTTGACCACCTCCGCGCGCGAATGGACAAGAAGCGGGCCGCATCAGTTGAACAGTTTGTGCGCCTCTTTTACCAGCGTGCAACAGCGGAAGACCTGGCGGAGAGCACGGCGGAAAATCTCTATGGCTCCGCTCTGAGTCTGTGGAAATTTGCCGAACAACGCGAGCCGGGAACCCCGAAAGTCAGGGTCATCAATCCCCGGGTGGACGAGCAGGGGTGGAGGTCCTCCCACACCGTCATCGAGATAGTCCACGACGATATGCCGTTCCTCGTGGACTCCGTGACTTCCAACCTCAACCGCAAGGGCTACACGGTCCATCTCGTCATCCATCCCATCGTCCGCGTGAAACGTGACGACAAGGGTCATCTTCTGGAAGTGATCAGCGGCAAGTCGCGTGCCAAGAAGAGCGACATCGTCACTGAATCCCATATGCATGTGGAGGTCGGTGCGCAGTCATCGCCTGACGTGCTGCAAGAGATCCAGGAGACGATCCAGGCCGTTCTCATCGACGTGCAATATGCCGTCCAGGACTGGCGCACCATGCTGACCAAGGTGGACGAGGCGGTCGCAGAATTGCGGGACAACCCGCCACCCGTGGCAGAGGAGGAGGCCCAGGAAACCATCTCATTTCTCGAATGGCTGGCGGACAATCATTTCACGTTCTTGGGTTATCGCGAGCACACACACAAAGCGACGGCCAAACGCGCAACCCACAAAGCCGTCGAAGGTTCCGGGCTGGGGGTATTGCGCAATCCGGACTTTCACGTTCTCGCGAACACCAAAGGCGGCCTGACGGAACTGTCGGACGAAGTAAAATACTTCCTGGGTATGTCCGAGCCCGTCATCGTCACCAAAGCTAATGTTCGCTCGACCGTGCACCGCGCGGTGCACATGGACTACATCGGCATCAAGACATTTGATTCCAAAGGCAAGGTCAACGGTGAGCGAAGATTTGTCGGTCTCTTCACGTCCGTGGCCTACAACCAGACTCCCGAACAAATCCCGTTTCTCCGGCGCAAGGTTCGACGCACCATTGAAATGTCGGGACTCGGAGAGGCGAGCCACGATGGCAAGGCACTTGCCAATATTCTCGACACCTTCCCCCGCGATGAGTTGTTCCAGATTTCGGAGCAACAGCTTCACGATACGGCGATCGGCATCCTCGAAGTGCTTGAGCGCCCCAGGATCAGTGTCTTCTATCGACGCGACCCGTTCAGTCGCTATGTATCGTGCCTGGTTTACGTTCCGACCTACCGGCACAGCACGGAACTTACTGAACTGATCGGGAAAGCCGTCTCCCAGGCATTCAACGGGTACGTGTCAGTATCCTTCATTCATGTCGGTGACTCTCCGCTGGCACGAATTCAGTACATCATCGCGACCAAGGAAAAAGAAAAACCGGAGCCGCCGCGCGAAGAGCTGGAGGAATTGCTCCATGTCGTCGCGCGTACGTGGGGAGAGAACCTTCACGACGAACTCCTCGAGCAATGTGGTGAGGGGCGCGGTAATCAGCTATGGCACAGGTATGGAAACGCGTTTCCTGCCGGCTACGCCGAGGCGTTCTCGGCCCAGGAAGCCACGTTCGATGTCGAGAAGATGGAAGAGGTCATGGCGACCGGACGGGTCGGCATGAATCTCTATCAAGCGATCGAAGCGCCGGAAAATGCCCTGCGCTTCAAACTATTTCATCACGGCGCGCCGTTGCCGCTCTCGGATACCCTGCCGATGCTGGAGAACATGGGGTTCCGGGTCATTGAAGAGCACCCCTTTGATATCCGGCTCTATGGAGAGGAATCATCGATTTGGATCCACGATTACGGTCTCGAAGTCTCCGCCGGCGTCGCTTTCGATCTGCACGAAGTCAAAGAGAATCTGCAAGAGGCTTTCGGTCGCGTCTGGTACGGCGAACTGGAGAACGACGGTTTCAATCGGCTCGTGATACAAGCCGGACTCGAGTGGCGCCAGGTCGTGATTCTCCGGGCGTTTTGCAAATACCTTCGCCAAACGGGAATCACGTTCAGTCAGGCGTACATGGAGAACACGCTTGCGGCAAATCCCGGTATCGCGCGCGATATCGTCAACCTATTTCACACCAGGTTCGATCCTCACGACCGCAAGCGCGCAGCCCGCAACGAAGTCACGCTGGTTCAGGGTATCGAGACGGCACTCGATGCCGTGGCGAACCTCGACGAGGACCGGATTCTTCGACGCTTCCTGAATCTGGTTCAGAGCATTCTGCGCACGAACTTCTATCAGCCAGCCGAGGACGGCAGCGTCAAATCCTATGTGTCGTTCAAGATTGACAGCCAGAATATCTCCGAACTCCCCCTGCCGCGTCCGTTCGTAGAGACTTTCGTCTATTCGCCTCGGGCCGAAGCCATTCATCTCAGGGGCGGTAAGGTCGCGCGGGGCGGGCTGCGATGGTCCGACCGGCCCGAGGATTTCCGGACGGAGATTCTGGGATTGATGAAAGCCCAGATGGTGAAGAACGCCGTGATCGTGCCGGTTGGAGCGAAAGGTGGTTTCGTGGCCAAGCGGTTACCTTCAACGGGTGGGCGC
>CENY01014044.1_pt1 | contig 10727 bp, 10 predicted proteins | sample 356181 | NCBI WGS metagenome assembly CENY01 (sample SAMEA2619840, study PRJEB7988) | marine metagenome | isolation source: saline water (ENVO:00002010), including
GGATTCATCCACAGAGCCATTTAAAGAAACGTCTAAAACTGCCGAATAATTATTGCGGTCTGATTTTTCGTTATCTGAAAAAATTGGTTTACACACCATAACTTTATGTCCAATATCATTCAGAACGGAGGCTAAAGAGGCACACAGGGCAGTTTTTCCTGCTCCAGCGTTATCTGAGACAACATAAAGAATACTCATTTGACGCACCTACGACAGATCAGAAATAACTGATCTATTTGGTAATTTTGAATGCGCAGCTAAAAATTATTAACGTCTGGTTCGACGCCTTCGAAGCCTGCGAATACTTCGCTGCTTATCTAGGCGTGCTTGTTCTCCCTTCGAACGAAAGAACCTTCTGTTCCTTAGCTCTCGCAGGATTCCTGACCGCTGCATTTGGGTCTGGAACCGTTTAAGAAGTACTTCATCCTCTTCGCCTTCACGAAGGGTTACGTATGCCAAGTTTTTCTCCTAGTCGATAATTTTTAGCAAAATAAAACTGCGCGCCCTACGGCGACACAGGTGGAAATTGTAACACACAAGACGGCTTTATTTTGATCAAGAAAACTTTGAAATTGAAATGTGCTGTTGCTACAAACACCTGAAAAGACCTAACATTCTTCTTAGATTTTATTTCCAATAACAAATGTATCACCTTAGTTTCGTATGATTTTCGGAGTTTTGATGGCTGGACCTATTAATGAGTTCACACAAGTAACAAAATTTATCCCTGAGACATTTGGTGACCCAGGCATGCGAACTTTTCGAATAAACGTTGACAGTGCCAGTAGCACAGCAGCAATTTGGTTGGAGAAGGAACAGTTGGCAGAATTATCTGTAGCTATGCTTCAATTGGCAAAAGAGACACCTGAAAGCAATGAAGGGGTCACAGAACCCCCTGTTGAATTAGAAGCAGTTGGTCTAACAAATTTAGATTTTAAAGCGGGTCGGCTTGCCTTCGGACACAACCCTGAGACAAATATGTTCATAATTGACGCTCATGATCCTGACGATGACTCAGAAGAACCTACAGTAAGGCTATGGTTAACACGATCCATGATTAGTGATTTCGCTAAAGATGGTCTAGAAATAGTTGCTTCTGGAAGACCTATATGTCCTTTGTGCGAAAATCCAATTAATCCTGATGGTCACTACTGTGTTAGAAGAAATGGTCATGCAAGGGTTTATCCAGGTGAACTCTAAAATTCGCTTCTAGGTTTAAACAAATGCAATCTCAACATCTGAATGACCCTAGAAAAAGTTTTCCTCTTCCTGAGGCAGAAATACTTGATTTGGATCCGTCAGAGGCTTTGTCCCATTTAGAAAATGGCGAAGTTATCGGGGGACACACTATGCCATGGGGGTCAAATTATACTTTCCTACTTTGGATTAGCGCTGGAGAAAAGCAATGTGTAAGGGCTATTTACAAACCACGAGACGGCGAGAAGCCATTACGTGATTTTCCATCAGGCACACTGTATAAAAGAGAACAAGCAGCATATGAGCTAAGCAGACTTCTGAAATGGCCTAATATTCCCTTGACTATAATCAGAGATGGGCCATACGGTGTCGGATCAATGCAACTTTACTTGGATTGCGACCCCCGTATTACCTATTTTGATATGAGGGATACCATTCCAAAAGACCTTTTCCCTTTAGCCATCTTTGATTTATTAGTGAATAATGCGGATAGAAAAGCCGGACACTGTCTTTTAGACTCCGAGGAAAAGGTATGGTCTATTGACCATGGGCTTACTTTCCATTCTTCTTTCAAGATGAGAACAGTTATGCTGGAATACTGCGGTCAGGAAATACCCGAACATTTAGTCACTGACATGAAAAATCTGTTGAATACCTTTACCGAAAAAAGCAAAGTATTTGAAACATTAATTCAACCCGAAGAGATACGAGCGTTGCAATATAGGTTGGTTGAAATCATCGAAACTCCTGTAATGCCTACCCTTGATCCCAATGTAAACATACCGTGGCCTTTGGTGTAACAATAGCTAACTCTATTAATAAACTTTTGAGGTTGAATGTATCAATCAAGTTGCTGATACCTTCCGCTGGGCACTAGAATACCTAAGTAATTTTTTATAAATGGAGGGTTGGCAGAGTGGACGAATGCACCAGTCTTGAAAACTGGCATATCCTAACGGGTATCGTGGGTTCGAATCCCACACCCTCCGCCGCTTTGGTTACTGGAATTTAGTGAGTGTTAATTAGGAAAGATAATAATGAAACTCCATGAATATCAAGCAAAAGAGATACTTGGAAAATATGGGGTTCCCACCCCTAGGGGTCAATTAGCTAAAACCGGAAGCCAGGCTGCTACCGCGGCATTTGATATGGGTGGCACGGTAGTAGTTAAAGCACAAGTACATGCCGGAGGTAGAGGAAAAGGAGGAGGCGTGAAAATTGTGGAGTCCCCAGGAGCTGCAGAACAGGCAGCTGAAGCCATGATAGGGACAAATCTTGTAACTTTTCAAACTGGTCCGGAAGGAGTTCCTGTTAACAGTGTACTTATAGAAGAAGGTATAGATATAGCAACAGAACTCTATTTAGGTATGGTTATTGATGGGGCTTCCAAAGGGGTAGTTGTAATTGCAAGTGAAGCGGGAGGTATGAATATAGAGGAGGTGGCTGAAACAACACCAGAAAAAATCATTCAAGTCCCCATAGATCCAGTATTGGGCCTGCAACCTTTCCAAGGTAGGAAGATAGCTTATGGTCTCAACCTGGCACAAGAACATATCCGTCCCGTAACGAACCTAGTCCAAAACTTATACAGAGCATTCATTGAAACAGATGCTTCATTGGTAGAAATAAATCCTTTGGTAATTACTAACGACGGGAAAGTTTTGGCTGCTGATGCAAAATTAGACATTGATGACGATGCGGTTTTTAGGCATAAGGATATCCAAGAAATGGCAGATCTTTCTCAAGAAGATCCTCTTGAAGTAGAGGCACGTTCTTCGGATATCAATTACGTGAAATTAGATGGGACAATAGGATGTATAGTGAATGGTGCCGGGTTAGCTATGGCTACAATGGATGTAACAAGTTCTGCCGGAGCTTCACCTTCCAACTTTTTGGATATCGGCGGCGGCGCCGATGAAGAAAAGGTGGCAAAAGCCCTCAATTTAGTTTTATCAGATGATAGCGTGAAAGCAGTTTTAGTAAATCTGTTTGGAGGAATATTACGTTGTGATATAGCTGCAAGAGGTTTCTTGTTAGCCGCTGAACAACAACCAGATAGAATCAGGCCCATGGTTGTAAGAATGTTGGGCACAAATTCTGATGAAGGAAGAGAAATTCTCTCTAAATCCAATCTAGATGTGATTCTAGTTGACACTCTTGGTCAAGCCGCAAATGAGATCAAGAAACTAGCATAAATTATAGGTTTGCAATATATATACATGAAACAATTGATGGAACTAATTACATGAGTATTCTCGTAGATAAATCGACGAAGTTACTGGTACAAGGCATTACAGGCAGAGAAGGTAGCTATCATGCTCAGCGATCAGCTGAATATGGAGCAAACCTAGTAGCTGGAGTAACTCCAGGCAAAGGGGGTCAATCTTTTAACGATACGGTTCCTGTCTACGATACGGTTCAGCAAGCCGTGGATGAAACTTCCGCTAATGCATCTTTGATATTTGTTCCTCCTGCCTTTGCTTCTGATGCAATAGTGGAATCCGTAGATGCGGGAATTGATGTAATAGCCTGTATAACGGAAGGTATCCCTGTTCAAGACACTATAAAAGTAGTCAGGTATCTTAAAGATAAGGACGTCACGCTAATAGGTCCAAATTGCCCTGGCATCATTTCTCCAGGAGAGAATTTTAAAATGGGCATAATGCCTGGCCATATACATTTGCCAGGCAGAACGGGAGTAGTCTCCAGAAGCGGTACATTAACCTATGAAGCAGTTGGACAATTAACTGACCTCAATATTGGACAGTCAACTTGTGTAGGTATTGGAGGAGATCCCGTCTCTGGTGTGACATTCGTTGACATCCTAGAGAAATTTCAAAATGACCCTGATACAGACAACGTTGTCATGATAGGAGAAATTGGCGGAACCAAGGAACAAGAGGCCGCTGAGTACATAAAAAGCGACTTTACAAAACCTATTGCAGCTTTGATCGTTGGTCAAAGTGCACCTCCTGGCAAACGAATGGGGCATGCTGGTGCAATTATCACCGGATCTGCAGGAAAAGCTGAAGAGAAGATGAAGGCCCTCTCCAATGCTGGCGTCTCTGTGATCCCTGGACCTGGTTCAATTGGTGAAACACTCCAAGAGCTAATCTCGTAATTCAATAAACACCCATGTTCTAATTTGATGGTTTTTTTTAGAACATTTGTCTTTACTTTGCATAATTCGTGTGCTAGGCTTCCTGTAATTCATACATCAATTACTGTTTGAACCAAATACTCAGGAGATTTACCATGGACAAAACCGAGAAAACAAAAGCCCTTGAACTTGCTCTCGGACAAATAGATAAACATTTTGGAAAGGGCGCCGTCATGAAATTAGGTGATGCCCAAGACGTTAAAGTAGACTCCATTTCAACAGGCTCACCTTCGCTAGATGCTAGTCTTGGTATGGGTGGAATACCCAAAGGAAGAGTCACTGAAATTTTTGGCGCTGAATCCTCTGGCAAGTCAACTCTTACCTATCATGTGATGGCCGCAACTCAAAGAGATGGGGGAACTGCGGCGTACATCGATGCAGAGCATGCCTTGGACCCTAGTTATGCTGCCCGTTGTGGGGTGGACACTGAAAATCTTTTAGTCTCTCAACCAGATACAGCTGAACAAGCTTTAGAGATATGTGAATATCTTGTCAGAAGCAGTGCTGTAGATGTAGTCGTCGTCGATAGCGTAGCTGCTATGGTTCCTAAAGCCGAATTAGAAGGAGACATGGGCGATTCCCATATTGGTTTGCAGGCCCGATTAATGTCTCAAGGCCTTCGAAAATTAACTTCATCTATAAGCAAATCAAATACTGCAGTCATATTTATTAATCAAATTAGAGAAAAAGTAGGAGTATTCTGGGGAAGTCCTGAAACAACACCTGGTGGAAGGGCTCTTAAATTCTACAGTTCTGTTCGAATAGACCTCCGAAAAATCGAATCTTTAAAACAAGGAAGTGAAATTATAGGAAACCGCGTGCGCGCTAGAGTTGTAAAAAACAAAGTAGCAGCTCCATTCAAAACCGCGGAATTTGACATTATGTTCAACGAAGGTATTAGTATGGAAGGCGACCTACTAGATTTAGCGGTTGAGCATTCGATTGTGAAGAAGAGTGGAGCATTTTACTCTTTTGGGGAAATCCAAATAGGCCGTGGAAGAGAAAGTGCTAAAACATTTCTTAAGGAAAACCCTGTTTTGACTGATGAAATCAACGAAATGGTTAAGGTTGCTTTGAATCCCGGACCAATGGATGACCTGGTAGTGCCTTTAGACGATATAGAAACAGATGAAGAAGCGAATAAAGCAGTTTAAATAGGTTCGTTTTCTTGAAAATTATCAAAATTCCAAAAGATTCGACTAATTTAGATACGAGCCTAACTAAAAATTTAGTCGAAGACCTTCGTAAAGATGAAGAGAAAGAAAAAGCAAACACAATTGCCAGACGATTCATATCTTATAGACCTAGAAGTGAGTCTGAATTACGTAAAAGATTGCTAAAAACCTTTTCCCCTGAAGTAGTTTCTAATTCAGTTGCTCAAATGTATAGGGAAAATCTACTGGATGATTCACGTTTTGCTCAAATGTGGGTAGATAGTAGACAGCAATCCCGACCAAAAAGTAGAAGAGCTACCAAACAAGAATTAATTTCAAAAGGAATTTCTGAACACAATGCGGAACAAGCAATTTCAGAAATTCATGATCTAGAGAATGCGTGGATATGCGTCAAAAAGAAAGTTAGATCTCTAACAGGTTTAGAAAAAGAAGCATTTTATAGGAAATTGGAAGGACATTTGCAAAGAAGGGGATTCAATTTCTCAGTATCTAGTGCAGCCATCCAACAGGGATGGGAACTTAGTCAATCCGAAATTAACAACACGATTGATTCAATCAATCTATAATTACCTCCACAATGTACCGAGTTTTCTAGGTTTGGGAGGTGGTCGTTGTCAAACGACATTACTTTTAGCATCGTACTGATAGGTATTTTTCTTCTTCTGTCGGCATTTTTTTCAAGTTCAGAGGCAGCATTCCTATCTCTTCAAAGAACACGTCTAAATTATCTGATAAATAACAATATACCAGGTGCTAAACGTGTGCATGACATGGTAGCCAACACAGAAAGATTACTTTCAACAATCTTGTTGGGCAACAATCTGGTGAATGTGGCCTTTAGCGCAGTAGTCACGTCCTTAGCAGTCAAATTTTTAGGGGAAGGAGCCTTCGCATTGGCTGTCGCCACCATTGTAGGAACAGGGTTATTGTTGATTTTTGGCGAAATAATACCCAAAAGCGTGGCAGTTAAAAAATCTGAAAAAGTTTCTTTTCTGTACGCGAGGCCCCTTAAACTAGTTGAACTCTCACTATACCCAGCGATCCTATTTCTTCAATGGTTATCTCGGAGAACTCAATCTATTTTTGGACAAGAGCAAGACTCTGAAGATAGCGTAACGGAAGGTGAGATTTTATCGATGATCGATCTTGGGGAGGCGGAAGGCACCGTTGAACCAAGCGAAGCTGAGATGCTGGAAAACGTATTCAGATTTGGAGATACTCAAGTTAGAGAAATAATGACTCCCAGAACTGAAATGATTGTGATGGAACGTGGCACGACTTTTGCAAACTTTTTATCTGTTTATTCTAAACATTCGCACACACGATTTCCTATCTACAAGGACGCGAATGAGAATATTGTAGGAATAATCTCAGCAAAAGATGTCCTACGTGTTTTATCGACAAAAGGCATAAATGAAAAGGATTCTGTAACAGATGTAACTCGTGATGCCTATTTTGTTCCAGAAACAAAATGGGCATCAGAGCTTTTTGAGGAACTTCGCCATACAGGTAACCAAATGGCTATATGCTTAGATGAGTATGGAGGATTAGCTGGTCTGGTAACTCTCAAAAGATTAACAGAATTGATTGTAGGAAGGGTCGGTGAGGAAGGTGAATCCCCTGAATCTGAATTTGAGAACATAATGCCTAACGTTTTTCAAATTGAAGGAAGCATGGACATATCTGAAGCCAACAATGAAATGGATTTAGATCTTCCAGAAGGGGAATATGAAACAATTGCTGGTTTTGTTTTAGATCAAATAGGAGAAATTCCAAATTTAAATCAGGAATTTGAGTATGGGAATTTAACCTTCCGTGTACTGGAAATGGATCGGTTTAAAATTGAGTCTCTATTGATAACACGAGACCCAGAAAAAGAATCTAAAGATCCTAAAATAGATAACATAAGCAATGAAGATATTATTAGTTAGACATGGGGAAACAATAGCCAACAAGACCCAGTTGGTTTTGGGTACCAGTGAGGTCCCATTAACTCGTTTAGGAAGGCGTCAAGCTAAGGCAGTAGCTCAAAAAATTTCTTCTATGGAACCACCTCCCAGATTACTTTTCTCAAGTCCTTATTGCCGGGCAAAGGAAACCGCTGGGTACATTTCTAAGATGACTGGTTTAACTCCAATTTATCTGGACGGCTTAAAGGAAATGGATTCAGGGGAAATGGAAGGTATCAAAGCATCAGAAATGAATGACAAATATCCGGAATATATGGCACAGTGGAGACGAGACCATTCCACGGCCCGACCCCCAGGAGGAGAAACCCTTGGAGAGGTACACACAAGAGCCTGGAAATCCACATTAGAAATATTCAATAACTACAATCAAGACATTATCGCCATCGTTGCCCATCTTTTCCCTATCCAGGGGATAATTTGCAATGTTCTGGGAATCCATTCCAATGATTTTGAAAAACTAAATATTAATTTGGGTTCTATCTCATCAATCGAGATAGCAAATGACTCGTATCGTCTCATCTCTATGAATGAAACACCTTAGATAGATTGATTAATCCTTTTTAACCAAATTGAAATGAAGACTATCTCATTTGAAAAAACTATTTTGAATGCATCCTTAAAGCATGGCCTTAAGGGTAAAACTCTTTCAATTGCTGTCTCTGGTGGACCTGACTCGATGGCGGTGGCACATGTTCTAATCAAGAACCAAAAAATAATCGATTCCGATATTGAAATCTTGCACTTCAATCACCAAATTAGAGGCGAAGAATCCAAATCTGACTCAGTTTTCGTTCAAACCTATTTTAGATCTTTAGGTATACCAACTTTTGTATCAGAGGGAAATGTAGTCGAGTTATCTAAAACCCGCAGAATTTCATTAGAAGACGCCGCTAGATCAGCCAGATACGAATTTTTCGCTAGCCACATCCATGAAAAAGATAATAGATCTATCCTCATATTGGGTCATAATTTCGAGGATCAGGTGGAAACGATATTAATGCATATCATTAGAGGGTCTGGGTTGAACGGTCTAAAAGGAATGGCAGAAATGTCACATCAAACTATTGGGGCACGAAGTTTAAATATTTTTAGACCTATGCTGTCTTTAAATAGAAGTTCAATACTTGAATACTGTCATGATAACAATGTTCCATGGCGTTCAGATCGAACTAATAGTTCCACCGATTACACCCGCAATTCGATCCGATTAGAACTATTACCATTTTTAGAAAAATACAACTCAGCAATATTTAGATCCATCGATAAATTAGGCCGTTCAGCAAAGAGAGATTACGACTACATACAGGAAAAAGTAGACGAAATTTGGCCTTCCACAATAAGCCTGAATGATGATGAAATCAGCATTAAAATGAATTCCTTCAACAAATTACATGAGTCTTTGAAATGGAGAATACTCCAAAAGGCAGCACAAACTGCTATAGGAAACCAGCGGGACCTTTCGTACAAACATGTTGAATATATGCTTGATATAGCCAAAGGAGCCACAGGAAGATCTCTGAATCTTCCTGAAGGGGTCGTTGTAACGAAAGACTACGAAGAAATTAAAATTTCTAGGTCACCCATTAATCCACCAAATCTTACAAATGCGAACAACACAACCTTAATTAAAATTCCCGGACCCACTTTTACTGAAAATTGGAAAATATCAGTATATGCGGGAAGTGAGCCTGATTTCTTAGATACTTCAAGTACGAAAAACCCTATTTTATCTGCCTCGCTCGACATAAATCTAAGTGAAGAATCATTATGGGTACGCCATAGAAATCCGGGCGATATTTTTCAACCTGCAGGGATGAGCAATTCTAAGAAGCTACAAGATTTTATGGTGGATGCCAAAATACCACGTAGGGACCGTGACTCAATTCCTCTGATAGTTTCCAAAAAAGGTATTGCAGCTGTGGTGGGGTGGAGGACTGCAGAATGGGCCAAACCTTCAAAACATGCAAATTCCCTGCAGATTATTTTTAGCCCTAGAACTTCATAAAATCAGAGAATTCTATCCAAACGATTACCATTAAGACGACCAGGTACGCGGCCTCTTTTTGCAACTGGTTTGTCTTCTATTTCTAAAATATCTGCCCTAAATTCGTTCGGAACAGCAGATGAGATATAGCTACCGACTAAATATCCATTAACTGGTGCTTCAGAATCTCTAAACTCTCTGATTTTCTCAGGGCCAAACCCTCCACTGACATATATTTCCACATGTTTGAAGTTCATATTGTCGAGCCGATTCCGAATTTCTTTCACTAGCATAGGTGTTACACCTCCTCTCTCATGAGGAGTATCTAATCTTATTCCCCTGAGTCGATCCCTAAGAGCTTCTGCTACATTAAGAGATTCTTCAGCCTCATCTTTAAAGGTGTCTACCACTACTATCCGCTGAGTTTCCATACCAATGTGTTTATCAAAAGCCTGGGCTGCAGCGACAGTATCCCCAAACAACAATGGCAAGCTATGTGGCATATTGCCCAGCGGGTTTCTTCCCGCATGTTTGGAACCCAAAATTGTAGATACCGACGAGCAACCTCCTATGACAGATGCATAATCAAGTATGTGGGCCACATTTGGATGTATATGCCTCGCGCCGTAAGCTATAACCGTTGTTTCACCAGCCGATTCTACACAGGCATTAGCAGCTGTAGCCCAGCCTGAAGAAGAGGAAAGCATGCCTAATATACTGGTTTCATAAAGTCCAAAAGAAGCATATTTAGAAATCACCCGCAATACAGGTTCTCCTGCCTCAAATTTTTCTCCTTCCTCCATCGCCCATACTTGAACAACATCATTACCATTATTTATCTGGGGGTCCTGCTCAACTTTAGGAAGAACATTCAGTAAAAGAGCCTTCGCTTCCTCGACTCCACATAAAATACCGGAATTAGGGGCTGAGAAATCCATTAGTACCTTAGGATTAAGTGATTCTAGGCGCATAACTTCCTTTGTCCAATGCAAGTATGCGTCCGCGGGATCACCTTTTATTAGAGAAGGTCTTATATCAAATTGAGGTGTTGTCATTAGCCAGGCCTACGACACAGCAAGAAAAACAATTTTCCTATGTCTTGATCCTAAAATTTACCTGTATTTATTACCCATAAACAGATGGGCTGTTAATTGTACTCTTGCCGCAGTGCCATAGCAATGGAGGCCACTACTCATAAGAAGTCAATACAGCTCTCGACCTTGCTACGTCACGAAACCTAA
>CENY01138658.1_pt1 | contig 10717 bp, 10 predicted proteins | sample 356181 | NCBI WGS metagenome assembly CENY01 (sample SAMEA2619840, study PRJEB7988) | marine metagenome | isolation source: saline water (ENVO:00002010), including
TATTGCAGTTGGATGTATCACATTAAATTGATAACAAATTATTCTTTAATTACTTATCAAGAATTACTACTAATTATTTCTTTCTATCTACAATAGTTGCTGCCCATTGTGCATCAGCCATTTTTCTTTCATCAACTAGTGCTTCTCCTTTATATTTCCACACTCTTCCGTGAGATCTAACAGCTTCAATATTCAGTTCTAATTTACAATCTGGTATGACTGGATTTCTAAATCTTGCTTTATCAACTGTCATCAAAAAAACTAATTTATTTTCATATGTTTCTTTATCTATACCGGCAGCTGTTAAAGCGGCAGCGGCTTGGCCAAAAGCCTCTACTATTAATACACCTGGCATAACAGGTTCACCTGGAAAATGGCCTTGAACAAAAAAACTATCTTTGCGCACATTAACAATTGCTGTTGCAGATTTAAGTTTTTTTATATTTATTAATTCATCAATTAGGAGCATTGGCTCTCTATGTGGTAATAAATTTTTAATTTGTTCTTTACTAAGTCTATCTGACATCTATTTATTTTCTTTTAAAAAATTTCTTAAATTTTTTGCAGGATACCCCATCACATTAGAGTTGTCTGGTATATTTTTTATGACACCACTACCACCACCAATTTTAACATTATTTCCTATTTTAACATGGCCTGAAATTCCTGATTGACCTCCCACTTGCACATTATTTCCCATTTTAGAACTTCCAGCAAAACCTACTTGTCCTGTAATTATACAATTATTGCCAATCTTAACGTTGTGAGCAATATGTACTTGGTTGTCTATAAAGGTGTTACTTCCAATTATGGTATTAGAGATAGAACCACGATCTATTGTATTATTACAACCTATTTCTGAATGATCACCAATAATAACAATACCTACATGAGGATATCTTTTATTTTTTTTTTGGTTAGGAAAAAATCCAAAACCATTTTTTCCAATTACAGCTCCGTCCTGTATTTTAACATTATTTCCAATTATTGAGTTTTTGATTAAAACATTACTACCAATTTCAGTTCCATCTCCGATTATAACATTAGATTCAATTATGCTGTTGTGACCAATGCAAGTTTTTTTTCCAATTTTAACACTTTTTCCAATTAAAACATTTTTCCCAAATTTTGTATTTTTAAACAAATGTTTTTTGGGATTGGATACTGAAAAATCAACTAAATCATCTAAAGAATTTGGGTAAAATAAATATGTTATATTTGCAACTGATTTCAAAATATTTTCTACATAAATAGGTGAAAAATTACTGTCTAATAATTTTTTATATTTGACATGCGTTATAATAAATTTTGATTTTGTAGCTTTTAGATCATTTTGATATTTTAAAGAATTAAAAAAAGAAATTTCATTTTTACTAGAATGTGATAGGTCATTTATCCCATCTATTTTTTGATTTTTATAAGTTGGTTTAACATTAAGCAAGTGAAATATATCATGTAAGTAAATATTTTTTTTTTTTTTAAAAAAAGGATTACTAATTTTCATTTATTATTTTTTTTTCTTTAATTTCTTTATTTAAAATATCTAACATATTAGCTGTTATATCTAAGCTTTTTGCACCAACCAATATATTTTTTTTTTCAATGACTATGGTTATGTTATTTGCATCAACATATGAAGTTAATAGTGGATTTAGAATTTTAAGTATTGTTTCAGAGTACTGCTTTTTTTGATCTAAAAAAGTTTTATTTAATTTATTTATATCAATTTGGTATTTTTGAACTAATTCATTCAATTCACTAATTTTTTTTTTTAATTCTTCATCTTTTAAAATATTTTTTTGATTTTTAACGTCAGTTTCTTTATCTTTTATGATTTTCTGTTTTTTTTTTAAATTCTTATTATTCAATTCCTGTAACGTTTTTAATTTTTTTTTATAAAATAAACCTATTTCAGAGTTATCTATAATAAATTGAACATCCAAATATGCAATATTAGTATTAGATTGAGAATGTGATAATTGAAAAAAAAATAGTAAAAAAAAAATTACTTTTTTCATCAAAAAGATGTTCCTATTCTAAATCTAAATTTTTCAGTAATATCTGTATCAGCTTCGCTCAAAGGTATGGCGTATGAAAAGGATAGTGGACCAATAGGGCTAAACCAATCAATAGAAATACCAGTTGCCGATCTTATTTTATTTGAATCAAGAGAATTATTATAATCTACCTCCCAAACGTTTGCTAAATCTAAAAATAAATTTAAATCAATATTCTCATTTTCAAAAAAAATATCTGGCATTGTGGAGTTAAAATTAATTGAACTTGCGTAATTACCTCCAATATATTGTGTTCCCTCTTTAGGTCCGATTTTGCCACTTTCAAAACCTCTCAAATATCTATTTGGAACATAAACTCTTTTTGAAACTCTAACATTGTCCTCAAGAGAATTAATAGTTTTTAAGAAAAATCTCGCAGATAATATAATATCTTCATTAAGTGAATGAAATACTGAACTTATCAACTGGTTTTCTATTGATAGATCATCAGAATAGATAGGCAATGTTTGCTCAAAAGAATGAACATATCCATCTGTTGGTTGAAAGTTTTGGTTTAACATATTATATCTAACAGAATAGGTAATTAAATTTTCAAAATAATTACCTTCTTGCTTTTTAACAATGCTATTTGCGTTAGATGATGTTTCAAGATCTTCATAAAAGTTGGATAAATCTACATTTACAAAAAAATTATTCATTTGTTCAAATTCGGTTCCTATACTTACGCCAGTTCTGCTAGTTTTATAACCACTAATACTCATCAAATCATTTGTTGAACTTTCAACAGATAATTTCATAGATTTATCTGAATTATTGTAATTTGGATTATTAATTGAAAATTTTCCTTTAATAGAGTCGTCTGTTAATGTTAAATCAGTGTCAAGTTGGATACCTAATCCGGAGTAATTATTCTCTTTTATACCAGCTGAAAAAGTACTTCCAGTTGTACCTGTTCCAGCTCCTGCAAATATTTCACCTGTCGCTTTCTCCTCAACTGACAAATCAATAATTTTATTAAGATTTTTTCCATCTGAAACTTTATAATCAACATTTTTAAATATATTTCTAGCTTTTAGTGATTGTATAGATTTATCGAATAGCAAATTATTATATGGGTCACCTTCATCAATTATAAGTGAATTTCTTATAACTTTTTCATCAGTTATAAAATTACCTAAGACATTAATTCTTTCTACATAAACCTTTTCTAGATCATCAAAATTAATTATCACATTAATATTATTTTCTTTTGTAATTATCTGATCAAAATTAGCATTTAAAAAAACAAAATCGTTTTTTAAAGTATAATTATTTACATCATCAATAATTTTATTAATTCTTTTTTTTGAATAGTTCTTTCCTGATAATTTTGAAAATTTTTTCTCAAAATCATTTAAATCTATTTCTGGTGGTTTGTTAGTATCATTAATTTTAATTTCACCAAATAAATATTTTTGACCTGCATTAATATTAAAAATTAATTCAAATTGGCCTTTGTCATTTATAAGTGCATTTGTAGATTTAACTTTTGCATTAAAATATCCACGATTTTGATAAAAGTTAGTTAATTTTGCAACATCTAATTTTACTCTATTACTATCAAGGAATTTTTTTCTTGTTAAAAATTTCCAAAATTTATCTTCTTCAGAAGAAATAATATTTCTTAAGGTGCTATCTCTAAATATTTTATTTCCTATGAAATTAATCTTTTTTATTTTTGCTATTTCTCCTAAGTCAAAATCATAAACTAAATCAACAGTGTTATTTTCATTTGTTGTTATAGATGTCTTTAATTCAACAAAATAATATCCAAAATTTTTAAGTAAATTTTTTAATAAATTGGTCTGATCATTAATTCTATTTTCTGTAAATGGATACTTTTCAATTTTATTAGTAATGTCTTTAATTTGATCATAAATTCTATTTTCATCAACTCCATTTATTAAAACTGACTGTATGATTGGATTTTCTTCAACTTTTATTTCAACTATCCCATTATCTATTGATAATATTACATTTTTAAAATAGTCCGTTAAATATATTTCTTTAAGTGCATTATTCAAATTATTTTGATCAACTCTATCACCTACATTTAGGTTTGAGAACATAATGACAGTTTCATTTGAAATCCTATCGTTTCCAGTAACATTAATTTTATTTATAACCTCTGCTCTAACAGTATTTTGGAAGACTGTTAATAATATTATGAAAATTATTGCTTTAAAATTTATCTGAAAATTATTTAACATAATGTTTTAATTTAAAATCTAAATATTTTTTTGTAATCTTTATCATCTTATTTATATCATAAATATTTTTTGGTTTTAATTTATAATATTTCTTAAAATATGAACAATTTATGAAATATAATAAATTATTATGAATAGATATGTAATTAATTTTACCTTTCAAATATTTATCAACTAATGAGTCGTTCAATGTAATCAAAATAGTTTCAAAATATGAAGTTTTATCTGGTATAAATTTTAAAATTGAAATTAACGGATAATTGCTTTTTTTTGGTAATGAAAAATTAATACTATTTAATTTTTTTATTTTTAAATTCAAATTAGGTTTTTTAGATTTTTTTTTAATACCCAAAGCATAAGATATAGGAATTGACATATTTGTATCATGTGCAAGAAATTTTATTAATTGACCTTTCAAATATATAATAGCATGAACAAAAGAGCTTGGATGAATTAAAATAGATAATTTATTTTTTTTTAAGTTAAAAATATTTTTTGCCTCAATAAATTCAAATACTTTATTCATCATGGTAGATGAGTCGATTGAAATTTTTCTTCCCATTTTCCAATTTGGGTGATTTAATGCAAATTTTGGACTAATATTGGCAAATTTTTTCCGAGGGATATTGAAAAATGGGCCGCCTGAAGCAGTAAGAACAATTTTTTCAACATCGTTAATTTTATGATTTTTTATTAACTGCCATATTGAAAAATGTTCTGAATCTATTGGTATAAAATTAGTATTATTTTTTTTTAATTTTTTAACAATAAAATTCCAACCACAAATAATTGACTCTTTATTTGCAACTAAAATATTTTTAGTTTTAGGAATTACTTTTAGAGTTGGTTCCAAACCCTCAATACCACTAATCGAATTAATACAATATGTAACTTTATTTTTTAATATTTTATTAATATTTTTAATTCCAAGATGTAATTTAATTTTCTTTTTTTTAAATTTGTTTTCATATAAATTATACTTCTTTTCATCGTCTATAATTACATTCTTAACTTTATGAAGAACAGCTTGCTTATAAAGTTCATTTATATTTTGTTTAGATGTTAAAAGTTTTACTTTAAATTTTCTATTTTTTTTTACAATTGATAGCGTTGTTTTGCCAATTGAGCCAGTTGATCCTAATATAATTATATCACTAATCATAATAAATTTATTAAAACATATCCTGCTGGAATTGAGAATATAACTCCGTCTAAACGATCAAGTAATCCACCATGTCCAGGTAAAATATTTCCTGTATTTTTTAGATTAGCTTTTCTTTTTAAATATGAAATAAAAATATCTCCAGATTGAGAAATAGATGAGATTATTAAAGTTGATAAAATTATGAATTCATAATTATAAAACTTGTTAAAAATTAAATATGTAAATATTAAAGATAAAAAATATGCACCTAATAACCCAGAATACGTTTTATTTGGACTTATCCTTGTTAGTTTTTTTCCCTTGAATAATTTTCCAAAAATATAACCTCCAATATCTGACGAAATAGTTATTGTGAAGATTAATAATAAAAATATTTTGTGATCTGAGATACTGTTAGTAAAAGCCAGCCATACATATAATGTTATTGTGGTAATAAAAAATAAGTTACATAATAAAATTAAATATAATTTAATTTTATTTTTTAAAAAAATTTTATTAAATATATTATAGAATTCAAAATATAATTGGTACAGTATCAATAATAAAATAAAAGATAATAAAAAATCGTTATAAAAAGAAAGTATTAATAAAATTGACAACATAATTGAGGTAAATATTCTTTTATTTAGCTCACTCACCAAGTCCACCAAAGTTGCGATTTATTTTCATATAATCTTTTAATATTTTTTTAAAATCTTTTTTTTCAAATTCAGGCCACATTTTCTTAACGAAAAAAATTTCTGTATATATAGATTGCCAAATTAAAAAATTGCTAATTCTTTTTGTATTTCCAGTCCTTATAAGAATTTCTGGATCAGGTATTCCACTAGTATAAAGAAATTTTTCTATATTTCGTTCACTTATTTTATGAGATCTTTTTTTTATTATTTTAATTGCATTTATTATTTCTTCTCTTGAGCCATAATTCAAAGCCATATTTATTTGAATTCTTTTATTTTGTTTTGTTAATTTTTCAATTTTTTTTAGATTAGATTTAATTTTCTGAGGGAATGGATTAATTTTACCTAGAATTTTTATTTTAATATTGTTTTTTTGTAAATTTTTAACTTCTTTATTAATATAATTATTTAATAATGAAAATAGATAGTTAATTTCTTTTATTGGTCTTTTCCAATTTTCAGTTGAAAAAACAAATAAAGTCAAATATTTGATTTTTTTTTCTATTGCAGCATCAATTATTTTTTCAACGGTTTCTAATCCCTTTTTGTGACCATAATTTCGTGAATTTTTTTTTTTTATACCCCATCTGCCATTTCCATCCATGATTATGGCTACATGATTTGGTGGGTTCATATTGTCATTATTTCATTTTCTTTTGATGATACTTTTTCATCAATTAACTTTATGTTATGATCTGTATATTCTTGAATAATTTTTTCAAATTTTTTTTCATCATCTTCTGAGATATCTTTTGATTTCAACATTTTTTTTAAATCTTCATTTCCCTCTCTACGAATATTTCTTATAGAAATTTTGCATTTCTCTCCCATTGATTTGACAATTTTTTTCATTTCTAATCTTCTTTCTTCACTCAAATCTGGGACTGGTAGTCTTATTAGTTGCCCATCTATTTGGGGGTTTAAACCTAATTCAGATTTTTTTATCGCTGAATCAACAAGAGGAACATTGTTGATATCCCAAATTTGTATGTTGATTGTTCTTGCTTCAGGAGTTGTTATTGTGCCTAATTGGTTGATAGGCATATTTTGTCCATATACATCAACTTTCACTAAATCCAACATACTTGAATTTGCTCTTCCTGTTCGCAGTGAACTCAATTCCTTACTAAAGACATCTAATGTCTTTGACATTTTAGATTTATAAGAAGCATCATCAAACATTATTCACCAATTTTTACTCTGTAAAATTCTTTTATTTTTAAATCTTGAATGTTCATTTCTGAAATTATATTTTTTACTTTTTTCTTTGGCTCCATAACCCAATCTTGGGTCATGAGACTATTTTCTTCCTTAAATTTGTTTATTTTACCTAAACTAATTTTTTTTGCTATTTCTGGGTTTTTTCCAGAGTTTTTTAATTCTTCTGCAATAAGGTTTTTTTCTTTCTCAACTAATTCATTATTAATATTTTCGGAGTTTAATGCTAAAGGGTTAGAAGCAGCAATATGCATAGACAATTGTTTTCCAAAAGTATTGACTTTTTCATTTTTAATATTTGTTTCTAGCGAAACTATTACTCCTAACTTTGATACATTATCTTTTATTATTGAATGTTGATATGTAAAATTTTGAGAATCAGTATTTTCAATAGTTTTTGATCTACCTATTGTTATTTTTTCTCCAATTTTAGCAATTAGTGCTACTAAATTATCTTTAACACTTTTTCCATTTTTCATATTTGTATTATTTAATTTATCTAAATCTGATGAACATTTGTTATTAATTTCACTAAGTTCTTTTACAAAATTTAAAAAATCTTCATTTTTTGCTACAAAATCTGTCTCACAATTCACTTCGATTAAAGATGACTTTATATTGTTACCACTTATAGCTATAACTCCTTCTTTTGCATCTCTTGACATTTTTTTTGAAGCTTTTGCAATGCCCTTTACTCTTAAAATTTCAACAGCTTTTTCCAAATCACCTTTGGACTCTTTTAGAGCTAAGTTACAGTCTTTAAAACCTGCTCCGGTAGAGTTTCTTAATTTTTTTATTTTTTCTACATCGCTCATTATTTATTGCACTTAAAACAAGGTTTTAATTTAATTTTTTATCTGTTTTCTTTAGGTTGATTTTTGCGATACTTTCAGACTTGTTGTCATCTATTTTGTTTTCAACATTCAATTGTTGAATATTTTTTTTTGCATCATTAATGGTCTCTCTCATTAGATTGCAGTATAAGTCAATTGATCTTCTTGCATCGTCATTTCCTGGAATTGGAAAATCAATACCATCTGGATTAGAATTTGTATCTAAAATAGCTATTATTGGTATCCCAAGTTTAATTGATTCTTTTATTGCTAAAGACTCATAATTTGTATCAATTATAAATACTAGATCAGGTATTTTTTTCATTTCCATTATTCCGCCTAGAGATCTTTGTAATTTGTCTCTTTGGCCACTCATCTTTAGTAATTCTTTTTTTGTAAAACCTCTATTTTCGGTTGAAAGGTCTGAATTTATTTTATTTAATTTTTTTATAGAATTAGAAATTGTTCCCCAATTTGTTAACATTCCACCTAACCATCTATAATTTACAAAATATTGGTCTGTATCTTTTGCTAACTGTGCCACTGCCTCTGATGCTTGTTTCTTCGTAGAAATAAATAAAATTTTACCACTTGATGAAATTGTATTATGAACTTTTTCTAAAGCAACATTAGTCAACTCCAGAGTTTGGGTAAGATCTATAATATGAATGGAATCTCTTTTGCCGAATATATATTTTTTCATTTTAGGATTCCATCTAAGCGTTTTATGACCAAGATGTACTCCTGCTTCTAATAATTGTTCTATTGAAATCTTAGGTATCTTCATAATTTTTCCCGGTTGTGCCACCACAATTATTGCCCTAAAGGGACCGGAGGTATAAAACCACTAATTGTGTGCGTGTTAATTTGAGAGATAAATACAAAAAAAATTACAAAAAACAACCTTTTTTTAATCAATTACCACATTTTCATGCAAATTTAACGAGTTTAATAGCTGATTATTAACTTTTCTTTTATCTTTAAGCTGAAATTTATGAATTTTATTATCTTTATCTAGAATAATATTAACATCAGTTTTTCCATCTATTATATTAAGACCTTTTATTTTTTTAAATTCTTCAATATTATTAAATTTAAAAGTAATATTTGTCAGTTGTTTATTTGTTAATTCTTTTAATGAAATCATTTTTTTTACATTAATTCTTCTTTGAGATTTATCATCATCAACATAATTTTTTATTAAAGTAATCATTAGAGAATTTCCTTCAAATATATTTTCTCTGTTTGTTTCAAAAATATCTGAAAAGATGAATAACTCAAATACATTTGATAGATCTGAAAATTTTACTATCGCATAGGAGCTACCCTTTTGAGTTTTTTTTTCTTGTACTTTTAGTACAGTGCAAGCGATATTTGAACTTAAAATATCAATATTGTTTTCAAAATCTTCATAATTGACAATATTATAATGTTTAAAAACTGATTTGTATTGATTTAATGGATGGTCAGAAATATAAAAACCTAAAGTTTCAAATTCTTTAGTAAGTTTAATATCTAAATCCCAATCATCAACATTTTCTAAAATATTAGTATTATCGGTTTCGTAATCTTCAAAGAGGTTATTTTGATTTAACATTTTATTTTCATGTATATTTTTTGATTTTAGTATTAAATTTGGAATTGAGTTAAATAATGATTGTCTATTGTTGTTGAAAAAATCGAAACATCCTGCTTGAACTAAACCTTCTAATTGTAATTTATTTATATCCTTTGGATTTACTCTATTTATAAAATCTGAAAGATTTTTAAATACTCCATTAGAAACCCTTTCTTTAACTATATTTGAAATAGCCTCATATCCAACATTTTTTATAGCACCTAAAGCATAATAAAAATTTTCACCATCAGAATAAAAATCTCCAAAAGATTTATTTACATTAGGTCTAATAATTTTAATTTTAAGCCTTTTTAGTTCTTCATAAAACTCACTCAATTTTTTCTGGTTAGATAATTCCATTGACATAGATGCTACAAAAAATTCATGAGGATAATAAGTTTTTAGGAATGCGGTTTGATAAGCAATAACTGCATATGCTGCTGCGTGACTTTTATTAAATCCATATTCTGCAAAAGGTTCGATTTTTAAAAATATACCTGCGGCTATATCTTTGCTAATTCCATTTTTATATGCACCATCAACAAATCTTTGCTTTTGTTTTTCAAGTTCTGCTCTTTTTTTCTTTCCCATTGCTCTTCTTAAAATATCTGCTTCACCTGCTGTAAATCCAGAAAGAACCTGCGCTATTTGCATTACCTGTTCTTGATAAATAATTACTCCATATGTTGGTTTTAATATTTGCTCTAGCTTTGGATGTAAATAGTCGGGTTCTCTTTTTCCATGTTTACATTCATTATAAATTGGAATATTGCTCATTGGACCTGGTCTATATAAAGCTACTAAAGCAATAATATCTTCCAATCTATTAGGTTTCATGTTTAAGAGAGCATCTTTCATCCCGGAACTTTCAAGTTGAAACAAGCCTACAGTTTTACCACTTGATAATAGTTCATATACTTTTTGGTCTTCATAATT
>CENY01099671.1_pt1 | contig 10709 bp, 9 predicted proteins | sample 356181 | NCBI WGS metagenome assembly CENY01 (sample SAMEA2619840, study PRJEB7988) | marine metagenome | isolation source: saline water (ENVO:00002010), including
GGGATAGTTGGAGGACATTGCATACCTGTAGATCCTTACTATTTAACCTATATTGCACATCAAATTGGCTTTAACCCTCAGGTGATTTTAGCGGGCAGGCAAATAAATAATGCAATGCCGGAAAGTATTGCCATACAAACTGCAAAATTATTTGCACTCGCACAGAAAAACCTCGATACCTGCAAGGTGCTAATTCTTGGAGCAACCTATAAAGAAAATGTTAAAGATTTCCGCAACACGCAAGTCGCCGAACTAAGCAGCAAACTTGCTGAATACGGCGCAAATGTCCAAGTATATGATCCTCTCGCATCTCCAAGTGATTTAATTCAACTTGGGCTAACCCCTGCAAATCATAACGTGCTTTCCCAGAAGAACGTATTTGACTGCTTAATACTAGCGGTTCCACATAAGGCGTTCTGTAAAGTAACCTATCAAAATTATTTAGAATTGCTTAACTTCAAAGATTCTCCCGGCATCGTTATCGACATTAAAGGAGTACTCGATCCAGAGCCACGCGATGATATTATCTACTGGAAGCTGTAACCCTAAAGGTTATTCTCTGAGGCACAATGACTGCGAAGTTAGTCTTCAAACGAATATTTGATCTGCTCGTTCTATTTTTCTCGCACGCTCTTCTAGCGCCAATATGGCTCTTTCTTTGGGTGGTAATACCCTTAAGTATAATAACCGAGTCAGGGTTTCCGGTATTTTACAAGCAGGAACGTGCAGGTAAGGATGGTAAGGTTTTTAATGCACTAAAGTTCCGCACAATGGTAAAAAATGCAGATGATTTAGGTCCAACTTGGAGTATTCCCAATGATCCAAGAATAACAAAAATCGGCCGTATCTTACGGCCCACAGCATTAGATGAACTCCCTCAAATTATTAATATTCTTAAAGGTGAGATGAGCTTCGTAGGTCCTCGTGCATTAGCGCAAAAAGAAATTGATGAACTTTCCCTTCGTTTTGTCAGCCTTCATAAAAGATTTTTAGTACCAGCCGGTCTGACTGGATTGGCCCAGCTAAATGCGCATCGAGACGATATTGAAGGGAAAATTCGTAATGACATCGAATATGTCGAAAATTTTTCACTTTGGATGGATGTCACTATTATTCTCCGCTCTATTTACAGGACGTTTAGAGCAAAGTGGGATGATAGTATCGACCGTAGACAAGATAGCAGGTAAAAATGCGACTAGCGATGATAATGGCAAAAGTTGACGCTGATGATTCGGTCTATGGAGCTAACATCGCATGGATCAAATCACTAGCTAATCGTGTAGAGCACCTTACGGTAATAGGGATGTCTATTGGTAACTATACTCTCCCTGAAAATGTCACAGTTTTTTCCATGGGAAAAGAAAAAGGTGCCTCGAAATTCAAACGATTTCTGGTCTTGCAACGTATAATGTTTCCTTTATTAATCCTGAAAAAAGTTGATGGCGTATTTATTCACCAAGGTCAAATCTGGGGACCGTTAATCTTTTATTCGAAGCTACGTAATATCCCCGTGATTCTGTTTAAAGCACATGGCTCGTTGCCTCAAACGGTTAAAAATTTTTTACCTTTTTTCAATTTTGTTACAACAACCACCGATGAAACATTTCCAATAGAGACCGAGAAAAAAATCTCCGTAGGTCAAGGAATTGATACTGCTAAATTTTCGCCTAAAGGCACCCCACCACAAGATCGTGTAGTTACATCCGTAGGTCGAATTACCGCACTTAAAGGATATGAAGTGTTAATTGATGCAATAGGCATCTTAAACAAATCAAACGAAACACCCACTTATCTACGAATTTATGGTGAAGCCTACTCAACTCATGACCAATCTCATTTTGTTAAATTGCAGCAACAAATAAAAAGTTTAAATTTATCTGAAACAGTAACGCTAGAAGGAGTAGTTCCAAACGATTTGATGCCTGAAATACTCAATGCAACCGATCTATACGTAAACCCTAGTACCGGAGCTAGCGCACTAGACAAATCAGTGCTTGAGGCTATGGCATGTGAATTACCTGTTATTTCATGTAATCCTAAATTCCGAGCGTTCTTCGGAAATGATGACTCTCTTCTTTATTGCCCTCCAAATGACGCGCCATTACTTGCAGCGAAAATTGACCAGGTTTTTGCTTTGGATCTCAAAAAGAGATTAAAAATTGGATCTAATTTAAGAGCCTTCGTAGTAAGAGATCATGACGTAAATCAATTAATGGACCGTATCGTCAAAATTTTCAATAGTTTCCAAAGTAAAGATGGGGAAGGTAAATAATTTATGAAACCGAGGTTCATAGGCATTGGCGGGCAAAGGTGTGGGACTGCATGGATCTATAATTGCTTAGATGAACATCCAGAACTATGTCTCCCTCAAAAAGAATTAAATTTTTTCGTACATGATGAAAAATATACTCAAGGTAACTCTTGGTATGAAAATCAGTTTGGGTCATGTAAGTCCTACGCTTTAGCAGGAGAAATGTCCTCGCTTTACTTATATGATGATCAAGCCCCAGACCGCATCTATCATTTTGATCCCAATTTGCTTTTAATAGCTTCAATTCGCAACCCTGCTGAACGTACATATTCTGCGTATTTAAATGGTATCGCCGCAGGAGAAATACCTAAGGAATTGATATTCGAAAGTGCACTACAGCAATACCCTGACTTATTAGAAAAAAGCCTATATGCACCTGGGTTAACTCGATACAAATCGTATTTTGGATCCAAGCTGCTAGTAGTGATATACGAAGAACTGGTAGCAAATCCTGAAAAATCATTTACTCAAATCTACGAACACCTTGAGGTCGATCCCACATTTATTCCAAGCATGGCAAGAGTTGAAGTAAATGTTGGCCGCCGGCCTAAATCTACTTGGGTGGATCAACAATTCAATAACGCAGGAGATCTAGCTAGAGCTTTAAACTTAAGGCAACTCCTTAGATGGGCAAAAAAAATTGGAATTGTAAGTAAATTACGTGAAATGAATACTCAATCAAGCACGGAAACTTTATCATCCGAAACCCGCAAAATGCTCAATGATTACTTCATGAAAGATATAGAAGAACTATCGAATATAGTAAAAAAACCGCTAACTTCCCTCTGGCTTAAAGAGACTTAATTTTTTTCAAATTTCTTTTAAATCTGAAATAGTCCCCTAAAGTTGGAGAAAACCATTGCTTGCTATTCAAATCATCCCTCACAAGGAACTTTAATTTACTAGCTAAAGCGTCATTTACTGCTTTAGACATCAATGGAATCCCCACTTTGTACTGCTTCGCAGCCAAAGTGCGATGCGTCTCAAAGTCTGTACTAACCGCAACTTCCTGTTGAAATACGATACTCCCCGTATCCACTCCCGCATCAATTTTGTGAATGGTGACACCTATGTTTGAGAAATCTTCATGTGCTACTGCCCAGAATCCACCGTGAACCCCTCTATACCTCGGAGTTACGCCACAATGAATGTTGAGAAACATAGGGCTCCGATTCAATACTTCAGATCTGATGATCGATGTCCCTGTAACCACACAAAGGCTAGGTTGATAATACTCCAGTAACTCTAGGGTTCGTTGGCTGTTTACATTTTCTACAATATAGACAGGAACCCCAACCGGAAGATCATCAAAAGAGGATAAAATTTCTCGAATAATTCTCAAAGATTTTCTCTTCAAAAATAGCTTGTCATACGCCAGAAGTAGTAATTGGCCTACAACTTTTTTATAACCTAATCGTCGTATTCGATATCTCAATGTCTTTATAATGGCGGCTTTATTTTTTTTCTCGATTATGACTGCAGAAACATCATGATCCTTTGCAATTCCTGCCAGCATTGCCCTAGATTGAAGATCATCGCTCGCCAAAATACAAACGCTCACGAATCACCGCCCAAACGTTCAATTGCTACTTGTTCCATTGTCATAGCACGGAAGTTTCCCTGGAGTCGCAATTCAGTAACTCGCTGTAATATCCCCTCAAGCCAAGCTTCAATTACCGGTGTACCTCCGGCGTTCCACGGATGGAACCAAAGATGGAAAATAGATTCAGATTTAGCTGCTTTGTTTATTCCTTTGATTGCTTGTCGAACCCTAAAAGAACCTGGAATTAACCTGCGAATTCCATCTGGAGGCATCAAGTACATTGAGGCAGGAATATTCACTAATCCATTGTTAGTATCCAAACTATTCAAGGGGTAAACAGGAGGGGTAATACTCAAAATTCTTTCCCCAAATGACAAAGCTTTATTGAAGGGCGATGGAAGAATCGAGTACCAATTTTGCTGAAGCCCTCTATACGAAATAAAACCATGCTCTCCTAATATTTTTTCGTACTTAACTCTATTTCTTGGATAAACAAATGATCTTAAATTAATTTTTTCTAAAGATGCGAGCTCATGGCATTTCCCCAATTGCGATGCGATGACAGCCTCATCAACCTCAGGATGGTCGAAGGGCAAGTGGCTAAATGTATGGCACCCTATCTCATGCTTAGGTTTGGCTTCAGTAATTTCTTTTAGAATATCGTCGCCGTACCAAAAAGGATCGGTGGACCGATTTGTTGCTGGATCAGCGGAGTGCCAGTGCAAGCCATTACTTAGCTTCCTGCCAGTTTGAACATCAGGATGCGGATCAAAGCCCTCAATACTGTGGCACTCTCTCAAAAACAAATGCCCAACCATCGCCCAAGTTACAGGTATTTCATAAGTATCAAATAAACCCAGAAGGCGAGTGATAGCCGCGCGCGTACCTTCTAAGTGCCGTGCATATTTAGTTGGGTTGTATTTATCTACTGTACCCCAACCCAATTCTGTGTCTAATGAAAGAACAAATGTACCTGCCATACCACTAAATTGTACCATCGCAAAAAACGACGTTCCGCAAAACAGGGTTCATTACTTGTTTTGCGACGTATAATTACAGCAATGTGTGGAATATGCGGGTTTATTGATTTACAAGGTGAGCCTTCGCAATCTCAAATAACTGAGAAAATGATTGCGCTGCTAATGCATCGTGGGCCTGAAGGTACAGGAAGCCTCGTCAGACACCAAGAAAATCTCCCTACCGCGTTTATGGGACATGCCAGGCTACGAGTAATTGATCTCAGCAAAAACGGAGATCAGCCTATACCAAACGAAGATTCTACAATATGGGTTTCCCTAAACGGTGAAATATATAACTACCGAGAGCTTCGTCTTGACCTGGAACTTCAAGGCCATAAGTTCCGTTCACAATCAGACACAGAAGTAATCGTCCATGCCTATGAGCAATTTGGAGACATGGTGGTCGATCATTTAGATGGAATGTTTGCTTTTTCGATATGGGACGAGAAAAAAAAGAAGCTCCTTCTCGCGAGGGATAGGGTTGGGAAAAAACCTCTCTATTACCATTTTAACAATAGATATTTTACCTTTGGTTCAGAAATTAAATCCTTACTAGTATGCCCTTGGGTACCTAAGCAGATTGCTATCCACAACATCCCTGATTTCTTAGCACATGGCTATGTTCCTTGGCCTGAAACAATGTACGAAGGCATTCTGCAAGTACCTCCAGGCTCTTTAATGATTTTTGACCAAACTGGAGTTCATGAACCTGAAAATTATTGGACTCTAAAGTTTGGAAAATCAAAAGGAAAGATTCAATCTTACGATTCTATTAAGGAAAAAATTTACGAATTATTACACTCCGCAGTAAGTAAAAGGCTCATCAGTGATGCTCCTTTAGGAGCGCTTTTAAGCGGCGGGCTTGATTCTGCAATCATTGTTGCTCTCGCCTCGAAAATAACCGATAAACCTTTAAAAACGTTTACCGTAGGTTTCAAGAATAACGATTATGACGAACGATCTGCAGCAAAATTAACCGCAGATATGTACGGAACGTCTCATACTGAAATCTTAGTAGATTCAAATATCGCGGATCTTATTGAAACAATCCTATGGCATCATGACCAGCCTTATGGTGATGAATCTGCAATTCCTACGTACCTTGTATCTCAGGCAGCAAAAGAACACGTGACAGTTGTACTGAACGGGGATGGGGGAGACGAGAGTTTTGCTGGCTATAATCGATTCCTTGGTTCAGTTTACAACCCTCAAATAGCTAAATTTATAACTGGATTATCCCCCTCTCTTTCGAACTTCTTACCCTCTAGCGGCAAATTCGGTCTCGTAAAAAAATTCCTTGCAAATGCTAATTATGGCTCCTGGCAGCGTTACCTTAATTTCTCTAATATAATTACCCCTCCGGAGATCCAGCAATTACTTTCTTCTGACCTTCAATCCTTTGCAAGTGAAGAATTTTTGTATACTTCAGAAACCGAAGCGAAGAAAAAAATAAGCGATGCGTTTCCTCTCCATCAGATAATGCAGGCTCATTTTTCTACAGTGCTGCCTGATGCATTATTAGTAAAAGCAGATCGAATGAGTATGGCCGTTGGCTTGGAAGCTAGGTCTCCATTTTTCGATACTGCACTAATGGAGTATGTAGCATCATTACCTGAAAACTATAAGTTGCAGGGAAGAAAAACTAAAATTGTTTTGCGTGACACTTTCAAACACTTAATCCCAAAAACTTTACTTAAAATGCCTAAGAAAGGCTTTGATCCACCATTAGATCAATGGTTCCGAAACGAGCTATCCTCAATTACAAAAGATACTTTACTCAGTAGGAATGCCCGTGTTTCTCAATTCCTTAATATGAATAAGATTGTAGAAATGTATAGTTCTCACCAAAAAGGTAATCCTATGGGACGCAAGCTTTGGGTTCTTTTAAATTTAGAGCTATGGCTGAGGGCATTAGAGGATAATTCCCTTATCACTTCTTCATCACAGGCTTCGAAGGCAGATCAGAATGTCTAAAATCATGCTCGTAACCAACGAGGACACAGGACATTACTTACATAGGCTACCACTTGCACGAGCCTTGAGACATGATGGGCATGAAGTGATTTTAGTCTGCCCATTTACGCAATACAAAGAGCAATTACTTCAAGATGGCTTTAGATGCATTGAATGGAATCTGTCGAGAAAAAGCCTAAATCCATTTAAAGAATTATTCTCCGTTTTCGCTCTTTCACGAATCTACAGAAAAGAGAAGCCCGCAGCTATACAGCATTTTACAATTAAGCCAATTCTCTACGGCTCTATAGCCGCACTCTTATCAAACAAACCTAAAGTTATTAATACTTTCACCGGAGTCTCATTTCCCTTCACAGACAGTAAATTTTCAAAGCGCTTTAGGCTGATCGTTTCGGTTCTGCTAAAAAAATTACTTAAGAACAAATACTCACATACCATCTTCCATAATCCTGATGATCAAGAGATGCTGATTCGGCACAAAATCATTAGTAAGCAAAATTCTTCAGTAATACTTGGCGGTGGCGTCGACACCACTAAATTTCAACCAAGAGAAAGAGTGTATAATCCTATCCCTGTTGTCCTCATGGCTTCAAGGCTGATACAAGAAAAAGGTATACAAGAATATGCCGAAGCTGCAAATATCTTATCTTCATCTGGTATTAAGGCTGAATTCTGGCATATAGGAGGCGACGACGAAGGAAGTCTTCTATCCATCACACAAGAGGAAAAAATCAGCTATGCGTCAGCTGTAGATTTTAAAGGTCATGTCGATGATATGCCGTCTATTTTGAACAAAGTAGATATAGCTGTGCTACCTAGCTACCATGAAGGACTCTCACGTTTTCTGCTTGAAAGTGCTAGCTCGGGACTTCCAATAGTCGCCACTGAAGTTGGGGGATGTAAATATATAACCAAAGATGGGGTGAACGGATTCCTAGTATCTCCACAAGACTCGCATGCGCTAGCTGCATGCATCAAAACTTTAATCCAGGATCCAATCTTAAGAAACCAAATGGGACGAGAAAGCAGGCAAATCGCCGTAGAAGAATTTGAAGAATCGTTTATTACTAATCAATACCTGAATGTTCTAAACAAATTGATTAATCAGTAGCATCTTCAAATTGCGATGCCAAATCTTTGAACAATTCACTAGTTTTTAAAAGCTGTTGATATTGTCCACTTTCGACGAGAGCACCTGAATCAAAGATAAAAATTTCGTCGCTATTCATAACTGTAGAAAGTCTATGCGCAACCACAATAGTAGTCATCTCTCCTTTTAGATGATGTACTGCAGACATAACAGCTCGCTCTGTAATCGAATCCAACGAACTCGTAGCTTCATCTAAAATTAAGACTGATGGAGAAGAATAAATTGCACGCGCAAGCCCGACCCTTTGCCTCTGTCCACCACTTAAGCGCACACCACGTTCACCTAAAAATGTCGCAAATCCTTGGGGTAATTGGTCGATAAATTCATTCACCTGAGCTATTTGTGCGGCCCGTTCTACTTTCTCCTGATCTACCAGTTGCTCAGGAATACCAAGGGCTATGTTTGCCGATAAAGTATCATCTGCCAAGAAAATTTGCTGGGGAACATAACCAACTTGCCGCCTCCACATTGGAGCATTAGATTGATTAATTTGAATCTCATCAACGCTAAGTTCACCAGAGTCCGGTTCTAGAAGTCCCAGGAGTAAATCTACCAAAGTCGTTTTCCCTGATCCTGTTCTACCGACGATCGCGACGAAAGACCCTTTATTAATTTGCATAGAAACATTCTGTAATGCTTCGCTGTTTCTTTCGCTATAGGAGAAATTTATATTCTCAAGTTTCACAAAATGCTCAAAATTGATATCACCGGAATGTTCAGCAGGAGTATCAAGTCTTGCTCTATCTTCTTGCAGATCTCCAATTAACGTATCAGCAACAATTTTAGTGAATTTCAATTTTGCTGACGCTCGATAAATTTGTTGCAAAGCGGGTAACGTTCGGAAGCCCGCAAAAGAAAAAATACTTGCAAAAATAACTATGTCTTTAAATTCGGACCCAGCCAATAACAGATACAGGACAATGATTAAAATCCCACCAAATGCTATTGTTTCTACTAAAAATCTAGGTAGTTGTGCGGATAGTGACTCAATAACAAGAGCGTTCGTATACTTACGTGAACTATTTCTAAATCTACGCTGGTATTCTTCTTGCCTCCCAAGTACTTTTAAATCTTTCAGCCCAGTGAACGACTCGTTTGCTGATCTAAATCTAATAGAATTTGCTACAAATCGCTTCTCGCCATAACTGGTCATTACTTTTTGAATTATCAAGTAAACAACAGTAAATGAAATCCCCATTACTCCAATGACTATCAGCGTCATCGCAGGGTTAAGCCATAAAATGAAACCAAAGATGAAAACTGAAGTAACCGTTCCTGTGAGTATCTGAATTGTTGGGAGTACTACTCCTTCAACCAATATTCCTGTCTCAATGAGTACATTGCGAGAAAGATCATTGGAATTACCTTTTAAAAAAAATGCATATGGCCGAGAGAGGTACCCTTCAAACAAACGTACCGATAGTTTGTGCTGCATGCCCCGCGCATATTTTTCAACTATAAATAAACCTATAGCTAAAACAACATTAGACAAAACCAGAGCGCTTAATGCGATCCCTCCAACAAAAACCAAGAATACACGAGAGCTCTCAAAATCAAAGGCTTCATAAGACCACGACAGCAAACTATTTTGCTGCAATTGTTCAGGATCTGCTAAGAGAGTAATGAAAGGGAGGAGAGCCCCGATACCAATTAGCTGCGTGAAACCGATCAAAAGCATCACCGCGAGAACGAAGGTGAAAATCGTTCGCTCACGCCTACCTAGTATTTTCAATAATTTCAGCATTATTATGTTTGCTCTGAAACCGAACGACCACCTTTCAGGAACCTCAACCCCAATTCTAAAGCCTTAAGTCCTAGGGCCTGAATAGTTGCTACAAATATCAGTCCCAATGTTTCAGGAGGAGTTAGTGTTCGTCCTTTTTGGGGTAAAGGTTCCCCTACCGCAGGTTTTTTCCCTCGAACAACCCATTGTGTTGCAACTGCTTTAGGGACTCGACCCTCAAGGAAGCGATCCAGCTTATAGCAAACTTTACTTAACTTGCTATGAAGGTAAAAGTGATACGGAGCATACATTTTTTCGACACTTAACCCGGCATCGGCTAACCAACGTCGCATACCCCATGCATCAATTGTGCGCCAGTGCACGACACGATCATTTCTTCTTAAATAGTATCCCCAGAATTTCCACCACCCGTAACGGTTCGACTGCAATATGAAAATTCTTCCTCCAGGTATCAAAATTCGAGAAACCTCGCACATCATTCTGTCCAAGTGCTCCACATGTGCCATAACGTGAGATAAGACGACAAATCCAACCGAATTGTCTGAGAACGGCAAGGATTCCCCATCACCTAATACAAACTCTCCGTCGCCAGGTCTATTTTCAATATCTACGCGAGTACAACGGACCCCATGAGCCTTAAGCATGTGACCAAGGTCATCATATTTTGACCCTATATCCACACCAGTTAACCAATCACCACTAGGTAAAGCGTCAAGAATATCTCGAACCAAAACCAACTGCCGTAAAGCTGCAGGTTTCGATGCAAACTGAATTCCTTCATACTGAAGGTCTTTATTTAATATTTCATCAATATTTATAGTCATTTTTAACCGTGTTCATCTATCGTAACAGCTTAAGAAAATAATATGGAGCAACTAAGCAACTAACGTTTCTTTTAGGTCTCTGTCGCCATCTCTAGTGCGCTTCCCATTAAGCAATCTCCCTGCCCATGTATAACGCACGGCAAA
>CENY01023500.1_pt1 | contig 10694 bp, 8 predicted proteins | sample 356181 | NCBI WGS metagenome assembly CENY01 (sample SAMEA2619840, study PRJEB7988) | marine metagenome | isolation source: saline water (ENVO:00002010), including
CTTATAGCTCCGTCATTGGATTCACCTCCGACTAACAAAACTTTGCCATTTCTTAGCAAAGTCGCCGTATGGTGGATCCGAGGACTAAAAATACTGCCCGGAGCTACTGAAGACCCTGGACTAGCTACAATTGTATGGTTTTCAGGAGGACCGATGGACTCATTATTTGTAGGCTGGTTACAACCTAGAACACAAAATAATGAAACTAAAGCAATAGATATGATTCTATTTTGAAATTCAAATTTGTGAAGCATACCTATTTATTCCAGATGAATGCCTTAGGGAATTAGTGAAAAATTTTAACATTGTCTGTAAGGTATCTTGAAGCTAGACAATCAGTTTATACTTGAACAACAAATTAGAACTATTTATCTGAAACGGCATTAATAGAAAATGACAAATTCTTTGGCCCAAGCAACATACGAATTAGCAAGCGAGTCACTCCAAAATATGACGTTGGGATTAGATCAACTTCCAGGAGAACTTGCCGGGTTCTCATTGTTGAGAGAAAGCGTTTTGGATAATAAAACTATGGCAGCCCACGGTTTCCCTGGTAATACAGAAGAAAGCTACGGCGCAGCCGGTAGACTCACCGGATATTTAAGAGAATTCGCCTCTGCATCTGCTATACCCCAAAGTGAAGACGGTTCAGATATTGTAGCCGCCACTGTTGCTCATTTATTTAAAGATCCTGAACATTCTGAAAAATGGATGACAGAAACATTTGTAGCACAATTCAAAAATAACGTAGGTAATGAAGTTGGTGAAAACCAAACATTGGTAGCTGTTGAAGAACTTGAAATTGACGATTTCTACGATAAATCCGTTGGAATAAGAGCAGTTCAATCAGGTGAAGAAGGAATATTATCCACAACAGTAATAGATTTTAAAATTGGTAGGCTGCTGGGAGTCTCTTTTGTAGTCACAATCGGAGACCATGGCAGAACAGAACTAACCACCATGTTAGGTTTGGAGCTTGAAAGAAATATTGTTAGAGAACTTTTAGCAACGGGCTAGAAAAATTTACACTTGAATTAATGCCAATTATGTGCAGAAGGTAACCCGTTTTTAGGTTCCAGCGTTTCCAAATGAGATACCACCACACTACTTGTACCATCTTGCTGTGATATTTTACCTCTAGCTAAAATAATAGGATCTTTTAAAACATCCATATATTTTTTATGTATATCTGGCCAAAGTATCAATTGAACATCTGAACATTCATCCTCTACGGTAACAAAAACAGTTCCTTTATGACCTCGTGGATGTTGTCTGGCAATCCCAATTCCACACACAGAAACTATTTCACCTTCCTCCATAGAATAAACTTCATATGTACTCAAAACATCCTTGGGTAGTAAAGGCCTAATAAATTCCATAATATGGCCTTTAGGATACATACCCATAAACTCATACTCGAATATCATTTTTTCATGATTGGAAAAATCCATTAAATCGGGGGTGCTGTCATCCATTGAAATCGGCAAGGTTATTTGATGTCCTGATGGGCCTTTGTAAAGCCCTGATTTCCATAAGGCCAACTTACGATTGGGTTCGATCAAATCAAATGCTCCAGAAAAAATTAGTGCTTCAATTGCATCTGGCTTTATTTGAACTCTACGAACAAAATCTCCTACAGAATCAAAGGGACCTCGTAGATTACGCTCATCCAAAATATTTTTAGCATTCTGTACTCCAACACCCTTAATAAATTCCAATCCAATCAAAAGTGAATTGCCATTAATCGTACATTTACCTTGACTAAGGTTAATATCTGGATTACAAAAATCAATTCCAAATTTCCTGGCATCTTGCTTAAGGGTTTCCAAAGGATAAAAACCCATAGGTTGGTTATTGATAAGGCTGACATAAAACTCTAACGGATAATGAGTTTTTAACCACGCTGACTGATATGCTGAAATAGCAAAAGCATGGGAATGAGACTCTGGAAACATATATTGCCCATTTATCTTAGAAAATATTTTATGTGATATCTCCTCTGAAATCCCATTCTCTACCGCACCTTTTTTAAACCTATGCCAATACCCTTTGATAAGATTCTCATTATTAGACCTAGCAAATCCTCTTCTCATTTCATCAGATTCAGCCTGACTTATTCCTGATATATCTGATATCAACTGAACCACTTGTTCCTGCCACACAATAATTCCGCAAGTTCGTTCAAGAGCACGTTTTTCTAGATAATGGTCATATTGCCACGGTGTTCCATACCTATAACGATCCACAAACTGAGAAACTGAATTACCTTGAACACCCACCCCAGGTCTTATTAAAGCAACTTGATACGCAAGATCATTTAAATTTCTTGATAGAAGACGTTGTCCCATTTTTAACTGTGCAGGAGATTGAAGAAGAAAAACTCCTTTTGACAATCCTCTATTTATCATGTCAAAGACGTCACTATCTTCTGGATCTATCTGACTAATATCAACTAATTCATTTTTTGTATCTTTAATTAATGATATTGCTTCATCTATTTGATCCAAAACGGGAAGAGAGAGTATATCTATTTTTGCAAATCCTGCATCAGCAATACTATCTTTATCCCAATCAATGATATATCTACCATCTAAAGCACTTCTTCTAAAAGGAACCATTTCAGAAATAGGAGAAGAACTAAGAATCATTCCCCCAACATGCTGACCTAAGGCTTTAGGAGCGTCTTTAAGCTGAGGCGCCAAAGAAATAATATTTTCCCATTCCGGTAAATCAACAACATTTTTAAATTCTGGAATAGACAGCATTTCAGATTTTAATAAAGCAGGGTCTGAATTATGAATTTTTCTTGAAAGAGTGCTTATATCTCCATCAGGTATTCCAAAAACTTTACCTAAATCTCTTAAAATACCTTTTGATTTATACCTAGTTATCATCCCAGTAAGAACCGCAAATTGAGGTCCAAAATATTCATGAATTCTAGGTATTAATTTTTCCCTTATTGATCTAGGAAAATCAATATCGATATCAGGTAATGTTTTTAAATCGTCTGGAACAAATCTTTCTAATGTTAAGTTGTATAGCAAAGGGTCTACATGGGATATTCCTATTAGATATCCTGTCAACATAGCAACTGAAGACCCTCTACCTCTGCCTGGAGATCTAATTTCTATAGGCTCTTCTAAATCTGACTTGCCCATCTCAATACTTATATCTCGTGCTATGAGAACAATTTCTCGGTAGAGAAGCATGAAGCCTGCCAGATTATGTTTTTTTATAAGCCTCAATTCTTCCTTTAATCTATTGTCAACAGAATTGCTAACTTCTCCATAGCGTCTTTGTGCAGCTTCATAACACAGATACTTAAGATAAGAAAAAGGAGTAAATCCATCCGGTACATTAGGTGAGGGCAGTTCATAGCCAAGATCCGAGGATAAATTAAAATCACACTCATTAGATATCTTAAGTGTATTTATAAGAGCATTTGGTACAGACTTAAACAGATTTTGCATTTGCAATTCTGATTTTAAATAAAACTCAGAATTTATTTTAAGAATGTGCGCCAAACCATCTAAACTTTCATTACCCTTAATTGAAGCAAGCACATTTTGTAACTTGTACCTGTTAGAAATATGATAATGAACATTATTAGTTGCAACTAAAGGAAGATCCATATCTAATGCTATTGAAATCAGAGAATTGACTCTACTAGAGTCACCATGCATGAAATTACGATTTAATTCTATGTAGATTGAGTTATCCTCAAAATATTCTCGTAATTCTTTAAGTACCGATTTTGCTTTTTCTATTTTGTTTTCTTTAATGGCATTTGAAACTAGGCCATTTTGTGACCCGGTCAGTAATATAGTTCCAGAGGTATATTGAGGTATATGCTTAGGATCTAACCTCGGTTCCCTTCGGTCAGATCCATTAGCTAGCGTAAGTAATTGTGATATGTTGGAATATCCAGTCCTGTTTTTAGCTAGTAGTACTATATGTGAGTCGTCTTCAAGGATGATTTCAGCACCCGTTATGGGCTTTATCCCAAAATGATTCGACTTCCTAGAAAATTCTAAAGCTCCGCACATGTTGTAATCGGTAAGAGCCATCGCCGGATAATCTAGTTCATAAGCTCTATTAAGAAGCTCATCTATATGGGACGCACCTTCACCAAAAGAATAGAAACTATGGGAATGTAGTTCCACATACTTAGAGTTATATTGCATCAGTAATTTTGACGGTACCACCGTTTTTCAACAGTATCTTTAAATATCGTCATGACCTTGTTGTCAGGTGTACTAACGTTGTAATAAGTACGGCTAATTGGATTCTGGGTCCACCATAAATCAATTTTCCAGATATCTAAAACTTTAACTTTTAGATTATCCCCACCATATAGAGATATAAATTTAGGAATATTACTTAATTCTTGAACCTTAATTTTTTTAGGTATATTAATAGCCATAACAGAGAATTTTGTCTCTGGATCTATAGAAACTTGTACTGCCCTTCTCTCCGGAATTGGATGATCTGGATTCACAGTCAAAAGTTTATAAAGGGAATTTTTCGCAGGCATTTTTTTGCGGATATGACGATCTGTTTTGATCAATTTATTTTTCCTATCACGAATATCATCACGAATACCCGTAAAGGCTCTATATTGCACCCCGTACTCTCCAACAAAATCTGAAATTGTAATTGAGACATTTTCTACTAATCCAGGTAATTTCAAATCTCCTAATTCCGATCTAATTAATGACGCTAAATCATGTGGATTTTTAAGAGGGTTTTTTAAAACTAAATTTTTGGTCCAGACTGAAAACCCAATAAGCTCAAATAAAATAGATATTTTTCTAACATATCTACCTTTTAAAACAGATCTTATAAAAGACTTTTGTACTAAAAGTTCCAAGGCTGTGAAAAGAACAGAGTTAGAGTTGGTTGGAAATGGTAAGGATACGTGTTCAGTTATGTTCTCAATGGGTTTATCAGAATAAATATAATCACTATTATCTGCACGTGATAGTGATAAAGCCCTACACCCTTCATTTCCAAATTTAGCATAAATCAACCCATAATCTTGGCGTGCTATATCACCAATTGTATGTATGCCAAATTTATGAAAATCAATAATCGTACTTTTTTTAATAGGTAATATATCTACACTAAAAGAAGATAAAAAAGAATCTATATTATTTAATATTTTTGTAGATCCACCTGGAATAGACGAAAGTGCTGCAGAGTACGCCGAAAATTTATTCACAGAAATACCAAATCTTGGTTCTAGAAAATATGGGATAGAATCCAGTATAGATGTAACTAATTTGGCTTCACCTCCATACATTCTACTTAACCCCTGAATATCTATGTAAATGACACCTAACTCTGATCTTTCAATTTTTGGTGCTATACGTGCGACATTCGATATGACTGAAGCAAAAATCTGCTCGTAATTTTTACGATCAAATTCAAATTTCAAAGACTTTGGATATCTAGACAATGCATATGAGAGCGGCACTCCCTTAGAAATATTTTTTATACGCTTGGAAAAATCCTCAACAACAGGTGAATGATGCAATTCCTGAGAATACAAAAATATATCCTTATCAGAAAGTTCAGGTGTTTTATTGATCTCAGCCTTAACCCCAAAATGAGTTATTAGAAGGCATCCTATTTTTGAATTTTTGTTAGACATATCATTAACTATATTTCTATTAATACAAACCTAATAATACAATTATAATAGAACTTATGTTCTGTTTTCAACATTTAATAGATTGGACCAATTTTGTGTATTTCAACAAAAATTGACTGTATTTCTGCCTAATGTTATCTTCCGCATTAAGAAACATATTTCATAATGGAGAATAGAAAATGAGTGTTACCGTAGGAACTGGCAACTTCAAATATGAAGCCGTAGATTTATGGCCAACACTACCTAGTGGGGCCACTTTGATAGAAACACCTGGAGTGGCAGTAGACTCACAAGACGAAATATATACATTCAGCCGTAATACTGAACACCCCGTAATGGTTTTTAATAGAGACGGCGAATTTTTGAGAGGATTCGGAGCAGGAATATTTAGTAATAGAACCCACGGCATTTTAATAGGACCTGATGATACCGTTTACTGTGCAGATGATGGAATACATACCATCACCAAGTTCACTAGAGAAGGTGAACTACTCATGACAATAGGCACTCCAGGCAAATCCTCAGAAATATGGAAAGGAGAACCTTTTAATCGCCCAACTCATGCTGCAGTCTCAAAAAAAAGTGGTGATATATTCATAACCGATGGATATGGAAATTTTCGAGTTCACAAATATTCACCCGAGGGAGAATATATAAAGTCGTGGGGGGAACCTGGTATAGAGCCCGGGCAATTCCTCAGACCTCACAATATAGCCGTAGATGACAATGATAGGGTCATCGTTGCAGATCGAGAAGCACATCGAGTGCAAGTATTCGACACAGATGGGAATGTCATAGATGTTTGGAACAATATATTCATGCCTAACGGCCTCACTATTGGCCCAGACGGAAACATATATATTGGTGAACTACCAGGTATGACACAAGCAGATCCAACTCCTCCTAACCATGGTCACAATATCAGTATCATAAGCCCTTCAGGTGAAAAGCTTGCAAGAATTGGACATCCTGAAGAAGGCGAAGAACCAGGTAAATTTATAGCACCTCATGGAATCGGAGTAGACTCACATGGAGACATATATGTCGGTGAGGTCTCTTATACGATCAGAGGCAGCCACATGAATCCACCAAAAGAGCTACGCAGCTTGAGTAAACTTAAAAAAGTAACTTGACTTATTAAGTCAGAGTATCAGGCATAGGCCAAGAGTCTGGAATAAGTTGTATATCGTCCTCAACTTTATACACTCTCATCCCACGGGCTTTATAATTAGCCAAGGCATATGGATGGTCTAAGCTGCACGTATGTAACCAAACCCTAGAGGCTCCCATAGAAAATCCCTCGTTCAATGCGTTTGTTAAAAGATGACTCCCAAATCCCTTTCCAACATAACTTGGAAGCAATCCAAAGTATGCCACTTCAACATTGGCATCGCCTTGATGACTGAGCATATAAAATCCGGCAAGATTATTTGAAAGTTCCATTGTCCACATAGATATACATGAGCCTAAAAGCCATTCTTCCCATTCGTCCAAACTCCAGTAATACTGATCTACCCAGTACCATTCCTTACCAACTGACCTATAAAACCATCTCGCAAATTCAGGATCTGGTTCTTTCACTTTAGATATTTTCAGATCGTTTCTAACAACTGATTTTGGATTTACATTTTCCTTTGAAAATATTTCCAGATAATTCACGGTGATTGGAAAGTTTTTCATGCCAATTTATATCTGTTTAGTAAATCCATATTCAATTCAAATCCAATACCCGGTCTATCTGGAACGGTAACATACCCATCAGAATCGGGAACCATACGAGGCATAAACATCTCTGCTCTAAGCGGATCAACCGCTACTGGGTAATATTCCAAAAATTCTCCATGAGGTATCCCGGCAGCGAGAGGCAACTGAAGTTCCTGACAACCGTGTGGTGCAATAGACACACCTTTTTCCTTCGCTAAATCTGTTATATCTTTAGCAATGTCGTACCCCGGACAAATTGCAACATCAACATTTAAAATATCTGCACCTTCATGATTTAGAAGCGTTTCAAAATGAGACAAATGATACCCATTTTCTCCAGTAGCAATTTTCACATTGGAACCCTTTTTCAAAACACCATGTTCTTTATAACGATGTATTGGCATAGGCTCTTCAAACCAATATACCCCAAATTTTTCAAGCTCTTTCGCAAAATTTTGTGACTGCTCCAAATCTAATGCACAATTAGCGTCAACCATCAAAACGACGTCATCTCCTACTGCAGCTCTAGCCGCCTCCACTCGCAGCAAATCACCTTTGATCCCTTCATTTGGGTCACCAATCTTAATTTTCACTGCGCCGGCATTCATTTCATTCACATTAAAAAGGACCTCCTCTTGAAGTTCCTTTAGGCCTTTCCCCTCGGCGTAATAGCCACCAGCAATATAAGTCCTAATCCTATCCTGTGCACCTCCTAGCAACTGATGAACTGATTTACCTAATGATTTACCCTTTATATCCCAACAAGCGATATTTATTGCAGCTAGAACTTGGGTGTTAACACCACCAGGCCCCAGTATTTTTATATGCTTTTCTCCCAAATCTTCTGCTATCTTCCTTGTCTCCGTAGGATCTCTCCCAATTAATAGCTCACGGAAATACTCTACAAAGGGAGGAAACACATTCAATGGCCTTTCCGCTGCAGTTCCTCCATTCCAACCAAAACCTTCAATGCCTTCATCTGTCTTTACAGTAACTTTATGAAGTCTTCCCGGGCCATAAAAATGTCCCCCATTCCAAATACCTGGTCTTTCCCATTCAAAAACTTCACTAGTTACATCAATGATCTTCATTAGACTAAAATCTCCCTTTTTCTGGCTTTAATGAACGACTGAGAACCAAACGTAATAGCACCTGCAACTACAAATATTAGACCCCCTAACAACCCCCGTCCGGGATCTTCAGACAGAACTAACCATGCTAAGAGAACTCCAGCTGGCGGCTGTATGAATGAATAGAAAGTTACTGTTGAAGGTAAATATTTCTTTACTAACCAAGCATTAGCAAGGAAGCCAAACCCAGCAATCACAAATCCCTGGTAGGCGAGGGCCAACCAAAACCGCAATTCAATCGAATACTTAGGCGATTCAAAAATAAAACTTCCTACCAAAAACAATAAAATCCCTATAACAAGTTGGCCAAACATGATTTTTGCTTCTGACATATTTTGAGCGAAATTAGACATCAAGACCAATCTTAGTCCCAGTAAAATTGCAGAAAGAAGACTCATCAGGTCACCTTCTATAGACACACCTGGTACTACAACACCAGCATCTCCAAAAACAATAGTGAGAATTCCAATATATGACAACACAATTGCCAACACTTTCCATCTAGTAAGAGTGTCTGTAGGTACCAAAAAATGGGCTATAACCGCTGCCCATATGGGGTAAGTTGAATTAAGAGCAGTTGCATGCCCTGCAGTGGTCAAATATTGACCCACATTCATAAACATAATCTGAACTGTGAAAAGAGCACCTATAATTAATAGTGGGCGCACTTCATTTTTGGAGACAAGAAAAGATTCCTTCCGTAAAAGCATATATGCAAAAGTCACCACTCCCCCAGCAACAAATCTCATCCATCCGACTTGTAAAGGTGACCCATATTCAAGGGAAGCTTTTATACTGACGTGGTTACCACCCCAAAGTAACGAAAGGAAAATTTGAAAACCTGTAGGAATAAGACCTGCCGGTTTTCTTTTTTCAAATGTACCTGTTTTTTGTTCCGAATTGGCCAAAAGCTATATATACCTATTTTGGAAATGGCGTGAAGAAAGATTTTACCCTACATAGCCTAATGCAGACAGTTAACCACTTACTTTGTTATGCTTTCTGCACAAATATGCCATCATTAAAAGACATAATGCTCACAGTTGTAGACCAGTCACCAATTCGGAGAGGTGGTACCCCTACAGATGCGCTAAATGAATCTGTTCAATTGGCGATACACACCGAGAATCTAGGGTATTCCAGATATTGGGTATCAGAACATCACAATTCAAATTCTTTTTCTGGTACTAGCCCTGAGATTCTAATTGGTCAGATCGCAGCGAAAACCTCCAAGATACGGGTAGGGAGTGGCGGAGTTATGCTAAGCCATTACTCAGCTCTTAAAGTAGCTGAACAATTCAGTGTTCTAGATTCCTTTCACCCCAATAGAATTGACCTAGGTATTGGAAGAGCACCTGGCAGCGATAGGAGGACAGCAGCAGCATTAACATATCCAAGACCGACCATGGATGTATTTAGTGATTTTCCCCAAATGGTGAAAGACTTACTAAATTTTTTGGAGGATAGTCTAGAGGAAAATCACCCTCTTTCGGGTATCAAAGCTCAACCTTATGGAAAGGAAACATATCCGGCAGTTTGGTTACTGGGGTCCAGTGACTACAGCGCCAGGTTAGCAGCTGAAATGGGACTTCCATTCAGCTTTGCAGACTTTTTTGGAAACACTTCCGAATATGGTCCACAAGTTACAGATTTATATAGAAACAATTTTAAATCTTCTGAATATTTGTCAGAGCCAAAAGTTAATGTGAGTCTACAAGTCATATGTGCTGACACTGAAGAACAAGCAAAGTTTGTAGGTTCTTCCAGAAGTGTTAACAAAATCATATCAACTATGGGAATAGAGACGAAGGGCTTATTACCCCCAGAAGAAGCTTCGGTATGGCCAATGGATGATCAAGTTAAGGCCTATATGGAGCAAACTACCAAAAGCTATATAGAAGGTGATCCAAGCCAAGTAAAAGATGGAATTCTTGCTGCATCGGAACGATATCAAACCCCTGACATAGGAATTGTGTCGAACTGTTACTACTTTGAAGACAGAAAAAAATCATATTCCTTGGTTGCTGAATATATGGGTGTGCCTGCAGTCTCACAGACCAACGTTGCTACAGCCTAGGATCTACTTCAATCGACAATAGAAGCCTCTGGATGGATCGGCTTTTTCGCAAAAAGAAAACAAAATCCTCCCACAGCAGCCAATACACCTAGAACAGCGAATGCCACTTGATAAGTACCTGTAGAATCAC
>CENY01016742.1_pt1 | contig 10684 bp, 12 predicted proteins | sample 356181 | NCBI WGS metagenome assembly CENY01 (sample SAMEA2619840, study PRJEB7988) | marine metagenome | isolation source: saline water (ENVO:00002010), including
ATTGAAAGAAATAATTGAAAGTATTAATCAAAAATTATTTGTCCTTGATGATGAGGTTTACTTCTACCCCGGTCATGGAGATGATGGGCTATTGGGTGAATCCAAGAGGGAATATCAAATATATTCCTCAAAAGACCACCCTGATGATCTCTTCGGAGATGTAGAATGGCTCAAGAGCTAAAGCCTGATCTGTTTTTTTTCGGCCGTTCAGTTTCTCTAGGTAAATTTAATCTATTTTCAGTAGCGATTTTATTTGCAACTTTCTCAGTCACAATTTTTCTTAGAATAAAACTAGGTTCAGATCTTCAATATTCACCTGTTCCTTGGTATTACCCATGGATCTTAGCTGTTCCACAATTACTATTGTTAGGACCGGTTTTTTTATTTTCTTGCCTCGGTTATAAAGGGATGAAATCTCTTTTTTCTACTCCCGCCACACAAGGTTGGGTTTCTGTCTTAATATTGACCGTTTTCCTCAGTGTAAGTGTGATTCTGGGTTACTCGGTGGTAATTTTCAAGCTGGGTATTACATATCTAATGCCCCCACAGATTTCTAAGGACATCTTGGGAGAGGGAATCTTTGTACTAGCAAATTTGTTTGCCATAACTATATGGGTACCCTTTGTTGAGGAAATCTTTTTTAGAGGTTTATTGTTAAGCGTTTGGGTGCCCTACTATGGGGAAATTAAATCCATATTCTTGGTGTCTCTAATTTTTATGCTGGTACATTCACATCCTGGATTGTATGTTCCGGTGTTTATTAGCTCCTTATTGTTATCGTTCCTTTTCATCAAAACTGGAACCATTTGGGCCCCTTTTCTTTCTCATGCGATTCAAAATTTATTAGTGGTTGTAGTTGCGGCTTCAGCTTGAATTAGGCAGAATGGTCAATATAAAACTATATATTCTTCAGGTGTTTTTATAAGTGAAAAATAGAATTGACTCAAAAATTCTCAGCACTAAATCGGATAACCGTCCTGCTCTTGTTCCGTATCTAACAGTCGGATATCCAAGAATAGAAGAATCAGCTGATATAGCGTTAAAAGTTTTGGGATCCGGCGCAGACATGTTGGAGCTAGGTGTCCCGTTTAGTGATCCTATAGCAGATGGTCCTACTATTCAGAAAACCAGTTTTAAAGCCCTTGAAAACGGGGTTAGCCTTTCTGTTTGTATGGATGTGTTAACAACTATACGAAAAAGTGATGATAGCTCACCAATTATTTTTATGGGTTATTTCAATCCATTTTTTCAGTATGGATTGGAGTCTTTTTTATCGGATGCATCTGAGCGTGGCTTGGATGGTTTGATAATTCCTGATTTACCTATGGAAGAGTCTGAGACAATATCTAGGTGGTGTATGGAAAACGGGATACACCATATTCCTTTACTGGCACCAACCAGCACAGAAGAGAGGATAAAGCTATCGTGTGAACACGCTGGAGGATTCATATACTGTGTGAGTCTGACGGGTGTAACTGGAGCTCGTGACGGCATTTCCACAGATGTAGAAGGGCTAGTCAGTAAGATAAGATCTCATACGAATCTTCCAGTTTTGGTAGGGTTTGGAGTGTCTCAGAAAAGGGATGTAGAGAAAATATCAAAATTCGCGGAAGGGGCAGTTGTAGGAAGCGCATTTTTAGACCACATATCAGGGGCAGAACAAGGTGATGTAATTGAATCAGCTTCTGAGTTCATAAAAAATATAATAATTAGATAAATTATAAGAGGTTGAAATGTCTAAAGTGAGGGCTATAAGGGGTGCCACTACAGCGCCTGCAAACAGTTCAGAAGAGATTCTTGCCGCTACAACAGAAATGTTAGCGGAATTAACGAAACAAAATTCTCTGGAATTGGAGGATATTATCAGTGCTTTCTTTACAACTACCCAAGATTTAAACGCAGAATTTCCTCCAGTTGCTGCTAGAAAATTGGGATGGGTGGAGGTGGCCCTGATGTGCGCCCATGAGATGAAGGTTCCTGGATCGTTGGAAAAATGTATCAGAGTTATGGTTCACGTCAATACCGATAAATCTTCTGCTGATATTGTTAATGTGTATTTGAGAGAAGCTGTTAATTTAAGAAAACGTGGTTTCGAAGACGATTAGTCATCTGGCTGTTGAAGTAATTGGATTGTATTTCCGTCTGGGTCTAGAAAAGTGCATACCCATCCCCCCCAGTGCTCTCTTTCAGGGTTTCTAAGGAATATGACTCCTTTTTGTTTTAATGTTTTTGTCACTTCGCCTATATCTGGGACATTAAAGTTAAGCATAATACGGAATGGTTCTTTTGAGCTTCCGTGTACTTCTGAATGTAACCCAATGCTAAATCTTAGGTCATTCCATCGGTATGCAATGAAATTATCTCTTATTGAATGAGGTTCGAGATTTAACGTAGTTTCATAAAAAAGCCGCATACGGTCCAAATCATTAGTCCATATGATTGCTCCAGAAAATTTCACCATAGCACCGTTAATTATATGAATTTTGCTCGACAATTTGTATCCACTTTTAGTGTGCCTCCGTATATAATGCGCTTGGAAGACAGAAACGCATGGGTGGATGAAAGTTTATAGAGGGTCTTTTAAAAGGAGGTAAGTCGCGTTGGATAGTAGTAGTAGGAGGTCGACCAGGTAGGTGTTCTCTGGAACGCCTCCACATGTAAAGTGCCCGTAGTATATATACTATGGGCACTTTTGTTTAATTATTCAAAAAACCTTCTTGGATTATTAACCATAATATTTTGAATGTCTTGTTCTGAGGCACCTAAATCTTTTAGCCTTGGAAGTACTTGCCTGGTTATGAACAGATATCCGTCTGGATTATATTTGGATCTACTGGTTTGTCCTTCTTTGGAATCTATGCTCAAAGTTACTGACCAGTCATGACCAAGCATAATTTTTTCACCGTAGCCATCAGCTATGAGTCTCATAGCTGTTTCAGTTCGCTGTTCCCAATCAGGAGTTCCCATAGTTCTGCCGCCAGGGTACCTGTCAAGACCTATCCAAACCCCTTTATCTAATAGGCTTTCTAGATAATGGATGTCCATGGTGTCATTACTATGCCCAATGTAGACTTTGTTTAAATCGACCTTTTCATCTTCAAATATTCTGACTTGTTGTTCACCAACTCGATCTGGTGCCCAAGTATGGGTGGATATAGGTACTCCTGTTTCTTTCTGTGCTCGTGCAGCAGCTCGAAGAATGATTTCCCCTTCCCTAGTCACACCACCCATGTCATTGGCTACTTTAATTATTCCTGCTTTTATATTAGTACCTTCTATACCGGTGGTTATTTCTCTTTTGTATAAATTGGCTACACTTTCAATGGATGCATTCCAGAAGACTCTGGGTATATCTCTCCAAGTGCCTGTGGCACAGATTATATTGACTCCGGATTCTTTAGAAACTTGTTTCAGCATATGTATATCTCTGCCTAAATCCAGAGTGGTCACATCGATAATTGAATCTAAACCTTCAGTTTTGGCATGTGATAATACTCTAATAGCCTCAGATATCGATTCATCTCTTTGTATAAATTCAGGGTATATTTGAGGTATTCCCGCAGAACTCACAACGATATGTTCATGCGACAGGGTAAAGCCTAGATCAGATGTGTCTAAGGGTCCTAAAACGGATTGTATTTTACTCATAAATCTCCTTAACTAACAAAGGCGTTTAAATGGCTCTGGTGACTGGGTTGCTAAGTGTTCCAACACCAGAAATTTCAATCTCACAAACATCTCCATTTTTCATATTTTTGGATGTTCCATCAGTTCCCATCCAGATTACATCCCCAGGATGTAATGTAAGGTATTTGGTAATCTCAGAAATATACTTTTCGACTCCAAAAATCATGTCATTAGTTTGAAAAGAAATCGTTTCTTCGCCATTGAGTCTTACTGTTGTCACCATTTGGTTGAGGTCCGCTTCGGTTTCGATCCAGGGTCCCATAGGTTTAAACGTATCGGTATTTTTGGCTCTCCACAAAGTTCTGTCGGATGCCTGCCAAGTACGTTCACTAACATCGTTGCCAACTGTATATCCAAGTACGTATTGTAATGAGTCTTGAATGGGTACATTTTTGGCCGTTTTCCCAATAACAACTACTAGTTCAGCTTCATAATGGATTTTATCAGTGGCGTCTTTTGGTATAACTATGGCATCGCCGTGGCCAATGATTGCATTGTTAGCCCTGTATCCAATGTCCGCTTTTTCAGGTAAGTTTGGTTCCCTATTAAGTAAAGCAGCGGCTTCTAGAACATGTTTTTTATAATTTATTCCCGCTGCATAGAATGTTTTTGGTATTACGGGCGGTAAAATTCTAACTTCGTCAAGAGAAATCTGCTGATTCGTTGATTCAAATTCTGTGAAAGGAGACCCAATAGTTTTTGTTATAATATCGTCACCTAATACACCGTAAAAGACTCCATCATCTGCTTGGTATCGTACCCATTTCATACTTGCAAATTCTCCTCTATTTTTTCAGTTAGAACGGGCAATAATTGTTCTGAAACTGTGTTACATTCCTCCACGTGTGGGAATCCTGACAAAATAAATTCATCTATTCCGAGTTTCCAGTAGCTAAGTAATTCCTCTGAAACTTGGTCCGCGTTTCCTACAATTGCTGTTCCGCAATTAACTCTCACATTCGAAATCCCATTCCACAAATGAGTGGACATTTTGTCATTTTCGTATTTTTGAGTTTGTGACCTTCTTCCTACCATGGCCGTGTTGGCGGAAGATGTTCCTCTTTGTTTCAAGACTCCATCTGAGGCTTTAGATAACAATTCATCAGCAGCTTCCCAGGCTTCTTTTTCAGATGGTCTTACAATTATGTGGGTTCTAAGACCAAACTTGGGAGACCTACCTTTGTCCATGTATTTTTTGCCGACCCTGTCTAGGTGTGGACCCAGGATTTCTCTTGGAAGGATCCAGGCTAGGTAGGTGTCAGCTTTGTCTGCAGACAAGTTTAAGGCTGATTCAGATGCTCCGCCAAGGTAAAAAGATGGGTGACCTTTGGGACCTGGAGAACACACAGCACTATTCAAATTAACAAATTCACCTTCAAAATTGATTGCCTCGGGTTTGTCCCACAGTTTTTGGCAGGCAGCGATGAATTCTGAGGCTCTTTCATACCTGGTGTCATGGTTGGCTTTTTCACCTAATCTTTCCATATCACCGTCAATGCCACCTGGCACAATATTTAAGTCTAATCGCCCATCAGATATTTGATCTAAAGTAGCTGCCATTTGGGCAAATAATCCGACTGATATAAAACCAGGTCTAATAGCCACTAAAAACCTTATTTTTTCGGTCACTGAAGCTAAAGCGGCAACTGTAGTCCAGGTTTCAGCCAAGGGAGCGTTTGCATCAAATAGACCATTTGAAAATCTGGTTGGGATAAGTAAGGAATAGAAGCCGTTTTCTTCGGCCGTTAGGGCAACTTCTTTGAGGTATTCAAATGTGGGAGGAATTTCAGCTTTATCGGTTCCGATGTGTGTGCCGTCGCCATCTATAGGTATAAACCAATCAAATTTAGGTCTGGGTCTGTGCTTGAAATTTGTTTTATCTGACAACTCTTTGCGCTCCTTATTTCGGTAAAGGCATTGGTTGTTCAAGGCCTAATAAAGATCAGGCGAACACTTTAATCCAAACTGCTTACACTTTGGAGTATTTTGGGTATGCTATTTGAGTACCGTCGCCTAGATCTTCAATTGAAAAGTCCCCGAACAATAGAGGAGCTTCCTTTTCAAGAAGCTTTAACATTTCAATAGCAAGAAACCTTATTTCCCAATCTGCAAAAATAGCTCCTCTCATTTCAATGAAATGTCTCAAGGCCCTAACATTTGCAGTGATGAAAATTTTCGTTTCTGTAGCGTTTGGCAATACTGACCGAGCAGCTTGTCTTATAGCTTTTCTTCTATCCGTGTTGCTCTCAAACATTTCCTTGGGTAATGAATCTTCTAATGCTTTAACGAGCTCCGTGTAACTCTCTGCTGAATGGATTAATGCATCATCTAGGACTTGTCTTGCCTTTTGGGAGGATTCTCTTTCTGATGAAAGGGCTGGTGGTATTACAAATGTTCCTTCGGTTTCATCCACGTATCTTTGAGATCGTTGACTATATGCAAATCCTGCCCTATGGCGGACCAATTCATGAGTGAGACTTCTGGAAACACCAGTGACTATGAAACCGTAATTTACGTGTTCAAACACGCTACCATCGCCGGAACTTAGAAGATTGTTTACAAAGTCAGTAATATCTTTCCTACCTCTACCGTAACTCATGTAGCACATTCTGGCGGATATCTCTATTACTGCAGCAGATTCATCATCCCCAGCTCTCACTGAATCAGGGATAGGAGGTACATTTTCATTTTCAAAAAAGTTTGCGATTTGTGACCAATTAACAGCTGGTTTAGTGACAAGATAAACGCTAGGTTTTTCTTTGAATGGCATAAACTTCTCCAAGGACCTCTAATTTGAGGGAATCTTATCACTTAGCCTTGGATTTTGGCATTTTGTGTCGACTAAATATGCGGGGCTTCATAGAGCAATTTTTATTGGTCGGTACAGCATCTCCGTGCTATACTGAAGGTTGGCAAAAAAAATAATCCGTGGAGTATTCCAGCATTGGCAGAAAGAAAGCGAAATTATGAGTTAATTATGGCACTATCACCAGTTGCCACTGAAGCAGAGGCTACAGTGATTGTGGACGATGTTGAAAAATTTATTGTATCTGCAGGTGGAGAAGTCACAGGCCGAGAGGAATGGGGTGTCAAAAGGTTGTCATATTTGGTAAATAATTTCCAGGAAGGAAGTTACTACAAGGCTGACATTCTGTTGGAATCATCCGAGGTTAAAGAGTTGGAGCGGACATTGAATGCGAATCAGGATGTACTGGTGCATTTAATTTCCAAGCCATAATTACTGAAAGAGTGGGCGGTTTGCCATGACGATGAATAAAATACTCATAATCGGTAATCTGGGTTCAGATCCTGAAATGAGATATACCCCCAACGGAAACCCTGTTACCTCATTTACTGTTGCTACCAATCGCCGATATAGAACTGGTGATGGGGAGAATAGGGAAGAAACTGAATGGTTTCGAATTAGTGCATGGAATAGGTTGGCTGAAACATGTAATCAATATCTGCAACGTGGTAGTAAAGTTTATGTAGAAGGCCGATTGAGTAGCCGAACCTATGTAGGAAATGACGGAGAGACGAGAGTTTCTCTGGATGTTAATGCTTCAGAGGTTCGTTTCATTGATAGCAGAGGTGGAACCCAAGGATCAACGGGCGGGTTTTCGGAAGGAAGATCCATGTCGGACGCCTCGGGACCCCCAGTAGAGGAATCAGGTGAAATCGAAGATGATTTGCCTTGGTAATCACTGACTATTAAAATTTAAGATTTACACCATTATTGGAGTCAATGGATGACAACGGAAAATGAAAGTACCCCACAAAGAAGACCTAACTCACGACCGAGGTTTTACTCTCGCAGGAAGGTTTGCCAACCTTGCGTAGATAAGAAGGAATTAGATTATAAGGATGTAGATTATCTTAAAAAATTCCTCTCTGATCGATACATGATTGAGGCTCGAAGGAAAAGTGGGATGTGCGCTAAATGTCAAAGATCATTGGCAAGAGCGGTCAAAAAAGCACGACATCTGGCTCTATTACCGTTTTCACCTGCACAGAGAGGTGCCTTACCTGTTCATTATAGGCCAAGAAGCTCATAGCAGTAAAAGTTGTGTCTAACTATAGGCTACTAAATTACATTTCTGGGAAGTTTTATATCAAGTGAGTTCTGGTCGTCCTTTACGTGTAGATAAAAGAAGAGTTGCTATGCAGCAACCAGTTTTAAGGCGCCGACAAAAGCTGACTATTGGCTTTCTGGCCGTGTCGTTTTTGATTGTGATATCTATATTCATAATTGGATATATGGTCGTCTTTGTAATGCCTCATCGAGAGTTAGTCGTTCGAGTCGATGGCGTTGAATACACTAGAGGGGATTTGGTCGAGCTAGTCAGGATTAGGCAAAAAAGTTCTGAATTCCTTGGTGGTACTTTCGATGCTAGCAATGGGATATTTGAATCCCTTCAGTTAATGGTTGAAAATGAAATATTGTCTCAGATGGCCCCATCGCAAGGTATTTTTGTGTCTGAAGAAGAAATAGATGAACAGATATCTTTGATCATGCGGCCAGAGCAAGACATGGCATTTGGTAAATCAGAGGAACAAATTCTACGGGAAACGGAAGAAAGACACCTGAATTACCTAAATACAATTCAGATAGATGAAGCTACACACAGATCCCTGGTTCATAAAGCTATTCTGAGAGAGAAATTTCGCCAGCAAGTTGGGGAATCTGTGCCTTTAGTAGCTGAGCAAGTGCACTTATTTAGACTTGTTATGCCTCAAACAGGGGAGATGGACATAATGGGGGTCAAGTTTGAAGATGCTACTAGAGATCTTACAGATCCAGACCGTCTTCAGATGGCTTATATAGAAATCGCACGCGAATTTTCCGTTGATATACCGGAAAAAGTCAGGATGGGAGGCGATATGGGTTGGATTGCGAAAGGAGTAATTCCGGACTATGAAAGAGACTTTTTTCTTTTGGAACCTGGGGAGTTAAGTGATCCAGTAAAAAACAAAGATAATATGACTCAAACTTTCTTTTTTATGATATCGGAACGACAAACGGCGAGAGAACTATCAGTCGACGTTAGAGAGGAACTGAAATCTAAAGCCCTGCAAGATTGGGTTAATACTGAAAGAAGTAACCATGATGTTTATGCGATTTTTAATTCCGATATATACGATTGGGTCTTTCAGCAGCTTCGACTGTCGTCTAAGGCTCCAACACCGACGCCTGATCCTCTTCAATCTATATTGAATTCGGGGTAGAGGCGATTATGAGAAAAATGATAGGCGTTGGTCTTATTGGTATGGGGGTAGTTGGATCAGGAGTTGCAAGGACCATAGTTGAAAAATCAGGTGCTTTAAGTAGTCACGTTGGATTGCCCTTGCAGGTGACTGGTGTGGCTGTCAGGGATATCTCAAAACAAAGGCCTTTCGAGCTTTCCTCAGGTATATTAGGGAATGATCCTCAAAAGATAGTTAACGATGACTCTGTAAATATCGTGGTGGAATTGATGGGAGGTGAAAATCCAGCGTTGGAATTAATTCTGGCGGCTGTGAGAAATGGTAAACATGTGGTTACCGCAAATAAGGAAGTAATCTCGAAGCATGGCGCTGAGATATTTTCCTTAGCGCGAGATAATAACGTAAGAGTGCTTTTTGAGGCAAGCGTTGGCGGAGGAATACCAATAATATCTCCACTGATGCGCGATTTAGTATCTAACGATATTAGGTCTATCAAAGCTATTATTAACGGTACTACAAATTATATTTTGACCCGCATGGCGCATGAACAAGCTGACTATGGTGCAGTTTTGTCTGAAGCCCAAAAATTGGGATACGCTGAAGCTGATCCAACCAATGATGTTGAAGGTGTCGACGCAGCGTATAAATTATCAATACTGTCAACTCTTGCTTTTCGAGCTAGCATTAAGGACACAGATATATATACAGAAGGCATCACAAACCTTACAGATAAAGACTTCCAGTATGCCAAAGAGTTAGGATATTCCATAAAATTGTTAGCTATAGCCACTCAAATAGATTCAGATGTGCTGGGAAGGGTTCACCCTGCATTGATACCTCAGGACCAGATGTTAGCTAAAGTTGATGATGTCCTGAATGCTGTTGAAATAGAAACTGATTTAACGGAAAAGGTATTGTTCCATGGTCCTGGAGCTGGTTCATTGCCGACAACCAGTGCCGTGGTAGCGGATATTGTTAATATAGCTCGAAGCATTGCGGGTGATACAGAATTATTGGACCCTGTTAGATTATCGGAAGATGTTAAAGTGGCTCCTATAAGTACGCTGTCTGCTAAGTACTATTTTAGGATTGAAGTTGTAGACCAGCCAGGGGTATTGGGGAAAATTGCTACAATTTTCGGCGAATGTGGGATTAGTATCTCGTCTTTCATTCAAAAAGAATTGGACAAGAAAACATCAGATGCTGAATTGGTCATCATGACTCATGAAGCAACCGAAAGTTCTGTAGATAGGGCAGTGACAGGCCTAAGGGAACTTGAAGTTGTCAATATAATAGGGAATGTTATCAGGGTAGTCGAATAGGGAAATCGGTCATTGGAGTATGAGATGGATGCTTTGACAATGTATGGTTGGAATCGTTGAAGTAGTTGTAGGAAGGCGAAGGCGGAGCTTTCGCAAGCTGGATTTCATTGTGAAATGCGAGATCTTTTTAGTGAACCACTCTCCCCCGAAGAATTGCAGCACATTTTATCTGGTGATGATCCATCAGAATTATTTTCCTGGAGAAGTCCTTCTTTCAGGAAATTAGGGTTGGACAAATCAGAACTGACACCATCCCGGATGTTGGAACTTATGGCCTCGGAGCCGAGACTAATAAAAAGACCTATTGTGGTTTATGGGGATCAACGGTTCATTGCTGCAGAATGGAAAAAACTCCTTCAATAGTTCGCGGTATTTAATCCTATAAGAAGGCTAATGCAAAAAATGATCGACCTATCTGGAAAAGAAGCTATCGTTACTGGTGGAGGTAGTGGAATAGGGAGAGGCATTTG
>CENY01155001.1_pt1 | contig 10665 bp, 8 predicted proteins | sample 356181 | NCBI WGS metagenome assembly CENY01 (sample SAMEA2619840, study PRJEB7988) | marine metagenome | isolation source: saline water (ENVO:00002010), including
TCTGATAAGGAAATTTCAGAAAAATTTGGATTTTTTATAGATGCACTCAAATATGGTACTCCTCCTCATGGAGGCATTGCTTTTGGATTAGATAGACTTGTCATGTTACTAGCTGGAGTGACAAATATTAGAGATGTAATAGCCTTTCCAAAAACAACATCAGCATCAGCTTTGATGGAAGAAGCTCCAAACGTTGTCTCTGAACAACAATTAAATGAACTCGGAATAAAGATTTTAGATGATGAAAAAAACATTTGAAATAAAAGGAGTTGATTTAACAAGTCTCTATGGAGTTGGTGATAAAAACATTCTTTTTTTAGAAAAACAACTTCCACTTCAATTAAATGTTAGAGGAAATAATATTTTTTGCCAGGGACTTAAAAAAGATATCAATCATTTTGATTCAGTTTTAAATCAAATGATTGACTCAATTAAGAAAGGTAATACTTTATCCCAAAAAGATATTTTACAATTAGTAGCGATGAACGCTTCTACAAAATCAACTAAATCAAATGGTTCAATTGAAAACGTATTATTCTATGGAAAAAAAGGTCCTGTTTTTCCAAGAACTGATGGGCAAAAAGATTTAGTTCAATCATTTCTTAAAAATGATATTATCATTTCAGTTGGTCCAGCCGGAACAGGAAAAACTTTTCTTGCGGTAGCATATGCATTATCATTATTAGAGAAGCATGAAATTGAAAAAATTATTTTTTGTAGACCCGCAGTAGAGGCGGGGGAAAATTTAGGTTTTCTTCCTGGTGACCTAAAAGATAAAATCGATCCATATTTGGCTCCATTATATGACGCATTACATGAATTATTACCAAAAAATAAAATTCAAAATTTTCTAGATAGAGGAATTATTGAAATAATTCCATTAGCATACATGAGAGGTAGAACGATAAATCGTTCAGCAATGATTTTGGATGAGGCTCAAAATGCTTCATCAATTCAAATGAAAATGTTTTTAACAAGACTTGGAATTGAATCAAGAGCGATAATAACTGGCGATGAATCACAAATTGATTTACCAACAAAGTCTAATTCAGGACTAATTGATGTTTTAAAAATATTAAAAAATATCAATGATATAGGAATTGTAAAATTGAGTGAACATGATATAGCAAGACATCACCTTGTTAAAGATATAATTGATGCTTATTCTAAATCAAAAAAAAATAGGAAAGAATAATGACTAAAATTTTCGATAAAATTTCAGATAAAAATCATGAACAGGTTGTTTATTGTAATGATCCATCATCAGGTTTAAAGGCAATTATTGCAATTCATAATACTGTACTTGGGCCAGCTTTAGGTGGGTGCAGAATGTATCCTTATAAGAGCGAAGAAGAAGCACTTATAGATGTATTAAGATTATCAAGAGGCATGACATATAAAGCTTCAATTTCAAACCTTAATATAGGAGGAGGTAAAGCAGTAATTATAGGAGATCCTAATAAAGACAAATCTGAAGTACTTTTAAGATCATTTGGAAAGTTTGTGCATAGCCTAGGAGGAAAATATATAACTGCCGAAGATGTAGGAATGTCAGTGCATGATATGGAGTTTATTAGAATGGAAACTAATAGTGTTACGGGTATTACAAGAGCAATGGGTGGAAGTGGAGACCCTTCAATATTAACAGCACTTGGAGTTTTTGTTGGGATGAAAGCTGCATTGAAAAAAAAATCAAATATACAATCACTTAAGGGTTTAAAAATCGGTGTACAGGGTTTTGGAAAGGTAGGCTATTATTTATGTTCACACTTAAAAAGTGAAGGTGCAAAAATTTATGGTTACGATATTAATCAAGAGTCATTAGATAGGGTTGTTAAAGAGTTTGGTGTGATTCCAGTTGACAATGATGAACTTATATCAATGAATTTAGATGTTTTTTCTCCTTGCGCAATGGGAGCTATTATCAACCCTTCTTCGATTAAAAATTTAAAGTGTAGTGTAATAGCTGGTGCAGCAAATAATCAGCTTGAGAAAGAAGATAGAGATTCAAAGCTTTTAAGTGAGAAAGAAATAATGTACGTACCTGATTATGTTATTAATGCTGGTGGACTTATGAATGTTGCAAACGAATTAAAGGGATATAATAAAGAAAAAGCTAAATACCAAGTTGAGGGTATTTACTATATTCTAATGAGAATATTTGATTATGCTGCAAATAATAATATGTCCACTCTTCAAGCTGCAAATCTTTTAGCTGAAAGAAGAATTCAAGATTACATAAAATGGAATCATCAACAATGATATCAAATGTCTAAAAATAATAAACAGCAAAGAAAGTTAGCTAGAGAGGCCGTATTGCAAGCACTTTATGCAAAACATTTTTCAAGTGAAGATGATAAAAAAGTTTTACATGATATCTTTATTAGATATGAATTTGATAAAATGACAAAAAAGTTTGTTGAAGAATTATTTAATCTAACAATCAAATTTTCTGAAGAATTGGACAAAAAAATTGAATCAAACTTGAATAATTGGACTATTGATCGTTTAAATGTTGTTGACAAATTAATAATGAAAATGTCTCTTTGTGAGATGATGTATTTAAAATCATATGATATTTCACACAAAGTTACTATTAGTTCAGCAATTGAAAATGCTAAAAAATTTAGTTCTGAAGATAGTATTTCGTTTGTGAATGGAGTATTAGATTCAATTTATAAGGAATTATAAATGAGTATTCTAACAAAAATATTTGGAACAAAATCCGATAGAGAAATAAAAAAGATTTTGCCGATTGTAAATGAAGTAAATGAGTTTTATGATTCTCTCGAAGGAAAAGATATAGCTTATCTTCAAAGTCGAACCAAAGAATTGCAAAAAATTATTCAACAATCTATTTCAACTGTAGAAAGTGAAAAATTATCTAATATTGACGACCCTAAAGAATTAAAAAAAATCAGAGCTCAAATTACTGAAAAAGTTTTAGGTAAACATTTGGTAGAATCTTTTGCTCTTGTAAAGCATGCATGTAGACTTCTATATGATGAGGAGTGGGATGTAGTAGGGCAAAAAATTAAATGGGAAATGATTCCTTATGATGAGCAAATTATTGGCGGCATCGTATTACATCAAGGAAAAATTTCAGAAATGAAAACTGGAGAAGGTAAAACCTTGGTTGCTACATTTCCTATTTACTTGAATTCACTTTCTGGCCGTGGAGTTCATGTTATAACTGTCAATGACTACTTAGCTCAAAGAGATGCAGAGTGGATGGGTAGGGTATTTGAGACTCTTGGATTATCAGTTGGATTTATATTAAATAGCATGAATCCTGAACAGAGAAAATCTTCTTACAATTGTGATATCACATATGGAACTAATAATGAATTTGGTTTTGATTATCTTAGAGATAATATGACCATTGATAGAGAGTTTTTAGTTCAAAGAAAACATAATTATGCTATTGTTGATGAGGTAGACAGTGTTTTGATTGATGAAGCAAGAACTCCCTTAATTATTTCTGGACCTGTTGAGACAAAAATTAATCAATCCTATATCGATTTAAAACGCCCAGTACAATCTCTTGTTTCGAAACAGACTCAATTAGTTAGCTCTTTGGTTTCAGAAGCCCAAACATTATTAAAAAATGAAGAAATTTCTGATGAAGAAAAACAAAAAGCAGGATTATTATTGCTTAAAGCCAAAAAAGGTCTTCCAAAATTTCAAAAATTGCAAGATATATTTCAAGAACAAGGTACTATAAAAATGATGAATGCCGTTGAATCTGAATATATTGCAGAGAAGAAAACATATCTTCTAGATGAAGATTTATTATTTTCTATTGATGAGCAATCAAATAGTGTTGATTTGTCTGACAAAGGAAGAGAAGCTTTATCACCCGACAACAAGGATGCTTTTACAATTCCAGATTTAGGTGATTTATTATCTGATATTGATGATCAAAATCTTAGTGTTGAGCAAAAACAATTAGAAAAAGAAAAAGTATATAAGTTGCATTCAGAAAGAAGTAGCAAGATTCATTATCTCAGTCAACTTTTAAAAGCCTACACATTATTTGATAAAGATGTTGAATATGTCGTTCAAAATGGACAAGTATTGATAGTAGATGAATTTACTGGAAGAGTTCTTCCTGGACGAAGATTTAGTGGAGGCCTTCACCAAGCTTTGGAGGCTAAAGAGAATGTCAAAATTGAAAAAGAAACTCAAACATTAGCTTCTATTACAATCCAAAATTATTTTAGAATGTATGATAAATTATCAGGAATGACTGGAACAGCAAATACAGAAGCAGCTGAATTTGAAAAGATATATAATTTAGGAGTAACTGTTATTCCAACTCATAGACCTATTAAGAGAAATGATTTCAACGATGTTATTTATAAGTCAATGCAAGCAAAATATAAGGCAGTTATAAATGAAGTTGGTGAATATTATTCAAAAGGTCAGCCTGTACTTATTGGAACTATTTCGGTTGAAGTATCTGAATTATTATCAAAGATGTTAAAACAAAAAGGTATACCTCATAATGTTTTAAATGCTAAGCAACACCAAAGCGAAGCACAAATTGTTTCTCAAGCAGGTTTGAAAAAATCAATTACAATCGCAACAAATATGGCTGGTAGAGGAACTGACATCAAATTGGGTCCAGGGGTAGAAGAACTAGGAGGTTTACACATTATAGGAACAGCCAGACATGAATCTAGAAGGATAGATTTACAATTAATGGGCCGTTCTGGTAGGCAGGGAGATAATGGTTCTTCGCGATTTTATATTTCTCTTGAAGATGACCTTATGAGATTATTTAATATGGATAGACTTGCAACTTATATGGATAGACTATCAATGGATGATGATCAAGAATTAAGCGCAGGAATGCTTAATAGAGGAGTAAGCAATGCGCAAAAGAAAGTAGAAGAAAGAAATTTTGCAATGAGAAAACATCTTTTAGAGTATGATGATGTTCTTAATCAACAAAGAGAAATAATTTACGATTTAAGAAATAAGGCTTTATTATCTGATTCTATTAAGGATACTGTTCATGATTTCATTGAAGATTTTATTTATGATATTATTGGTGATTTGGATTTTAAGCAATTAAAAGAATGGGACTGGCAAAGTATAAATCAACAATTAAATAGTAACATACTTGTTAATATTGATATAAAAGAACTTGACTCTCTTAATTCTATAGATGAGTTAATTGATTTTATAAACGAGAAAGCATTAAAGTACTATCAATTAAAAGAAGATATTATACCAGAAGAATTATTAAGAAAAGTTGAAAAATTTATTGTGCTCAAAACAATTGATGAAAAATGGAGAAATCACTTACTTGGAATGGACCAATTAAGAGAGGGAATAGGTTTAAGAGCATATGGACAAAAAAATCCGTTGATTGAATATAAATCAGAATCATATAACTTTTTTCAAGAACTTCTTATAAACTTACGAAGTACAGTTATTCAAAGAGTTTTTCATGCTCAAATAAGTGACCAATCACAATCCCAACAAAATCCATTGCAAAAAAATATACAACTTAAGCATGATGAGGTTGATTTAAATTCGGATACAATTCAGCCTGAAAAAACCTCTTCAAAGATAAAATCAAATACTGATTTAAAGATTGGAAGAAACGATAAGATAGAACTGATTTCACCGTCTGGAGAAAAAGTTAAAATAAAATTTAAAAAAATTGATCAATATCTTATGAAAGGGTTCTCCCGTGTCGAAAACTAAAAATAATACGAAGTTTTCCACTAAAACTATTCATGTTGGAAATAAAATTGATGAAACTGGAGCAGCTGTAACCCCGTTACACTTAACTTCTACTTTTAGGCAACCAACATTTACCAGTAGCGAAAAGTTTGTTTATTCAAGAACTGGGGGACCTACAATCGATGCACTAGAAGAAAACTTTGCAATGCTTGAAGATGCTAAATATTCATTTGCATTTTCGTCAGGTATGGCTGCAATGTCTGCAATATTTTTAATGTTTAAACCAGGAGACCATGTATTGATATCAAAAAATGTTTATGGTGGTGTTTTTCGATTGGTTACAAAAGTTTTAAATAATAATGGTGTTGATTTTGATTTTATCGATACAACTGATTTAAATGTAATTAAAAAAACAATCAGGAAAAGTACTAAATTAATTCATTTAGAAACTCCAAGTAATCCACTTTTAGAAATTACAGATATTTTAGCTGTATCAAAGATATGTAAATCAAACAAAATTTTATTAAGTGTTGATAATACATTTATGAGTCCATATGGTCAAAAACCTCTAAATCTTGGAGCAGATATAGTTATGCACAGTACAACAAAATATATTGGAGGACATTCTGATGTTTTAAGTGGTGCATTAATGGTAAATGATAAAAAATCTGCAGAAAAAATTACTTTAATTCAAAATACATCAGGAGCGCTACCTAGTCCTTTCGATGCATGGTTATTACTAAGATCTATTAAGACTTTATCTTTGAGAGTCGAAAAACATTTTAACAATACAATGAAAATTGCAATTTGGTTAAAAAAACAGAACAAGGTTACGAGAGTAATTTATCCAGGTCTTAAAGAGCATCCGCAGCATTCTATTGCTAAGAAACAGCAAAAAAATCCCAATGGGAATACGGTTTTTGGTGGAATTATTTCATTTGAATTAGAGAAATCTATAAACATAAATAAATTTGCAAAGAAATTAAATTTTATCACTTTAGCTGAAAGTTTGGGAGGAGTAAAAACATTAATTTCCTGTCCTTATTCAATGACACATGCTTCTGTTCCCAAGAAAGAAAAAGAAACACTAGGTATTACTAAAAATCTCCTAAGACTTTCTGTAGGTATTGAAAATGTAGATGATCTAATTTCAGAGCTAGATTTAGCAATAAATCATTAAATAAACTTTTTTTTTAAATTATATTTATATTTCGATAATTATGCCGTGGTGGCGGAATTGGTAGACGCGCTGGTCTTAGGAACCAGTATCGTAAGATGTGAAGGTTCGAGTCCTTTCCACGGTACTTATGGAAATCTTATTTCTTAGCGGAATAATACTGGCGGCATTAATACTTTTTATTACTGAATTATTTCCTATTGATGTCACAGCTCTATTGGTTTTGGGCCTATTACTCATTTTAGGTTTAGTTAGCCCTGCAGAAAGTCTGGAAGGATTTTCTAATCCTGCTGTAATTACTATTGCATGTTTATTTATACTAAGTCATGCTCTACAAAAATCCCATATTCTCGAATATTTAATAATCAATATAAATTCTTTGATTGATAGATCAAGAATATTAGGTATGATTGCATACTTATTTGCTATTGGAGTTGCTTCAGCAGTTGTAAACAATACTGCAATTGTTGCTATTTTTATGCCAGTTACAATTAGGTTAGCAGAAAAGTATAACATAAGTCCATCTAAAGTATTAATTCCATTAAGTTATGCTGCCATTTTGGGAGGTACTTTAACTCTTGTAGGAACATCTACAAATTTAATTGTTAATTCCATTTTAGTTGATTCTTCAAATGGACTTGTATCACTAGGAATGCTTGAATTTGCAAAGTTTGGTATTATAAAATTTGTTGTTGGATTAATATACATATTTACTATTGGATACAAACTTCTACCAATTAGAGTGGCCAAATCATCAAGTATTGAAGACTATCGTCTTGATGGTTATTTAACAGAATTTAAAGTATCTAAAAATTCTCCATTAGCAAATAAAACTCTTCTTGATAGAAAAATTAATGAAAACTATGATGTAATTGTCCTTGATGTTCTCAGAGGGGGAGAAATAATAAATTCCAACCTACGTAATCTTACTATTCAACAAGATGACATTCTTTTTGTTAAGGGCTCATTTGATAATTTTCAAAGATTAAAAGAAATTGAGAATTTGGTTATGTTAGCAGATGAAAAACTCACACAAGAAGAACTTGAACAAGAAGATAATATCTTAGCTGAGTGTCTTGTTACCGATAATTCTGAATTAATTGGTCTTTCCTTACAAGAAGCAAATTTTAGAAGGTCTTTTGGAAGTTTTGTATTAGCGATTAGAAGAGAAGGCGAGATTATTCGTAGAAAGTTAGCTCATTTCATTCTTAAGCCTTTTGATACATTATTAGTTTATGGACCAAAAGATAGAATAAATCAACTTGCAAATAAGGAAGGATTTATTGTGTTAGGAAAGGTTGTTGGATCATTGGATGGACACCCATTCTGGTGGCTGAGTTTAGCTTCAATATTATTGGCTGTAACATTAGCTATATTTGATATTATTCCAATCGTAGTTGGTGTTATTTTAGGTGTAATAGCATTATTACTTTCAAAAGTGATTACACCAAATGAGGCATATAACTCTATTCATTGGCAAGTTATTATCGTTATTGCTGCATTTCTTCCAATGGGGGCTGCAATTCAACGTACAGGGCTTGATGTGATTATAAGTGATTCAATTTCAACCTTTGTTAATCTGTTTCCTGCTGATATTTTACCGTATTTATTATTAGCACTTATTTATTTTATTACAATGATTTTAACCGAAATAGCATCAAACGCTGCTACAGCTATTATTATGACACCTATTACATTATCGTTAGCAGCAAACTTTGGATTTGATCCTAAACCATTTATTTTTGCAGTCTGTTATGCTGCTTCAGCTTCATTCATTACTCCAGTAGGTTATCAAACAAACTTAATGGTGTTTGGTCCTGGTGGATACAGATATTCTGATTATATTAAGGTTGGTCTTCCATTAGGATTGATACTTTGGGTTGTTTCTGTTATAATGATTCCAATGATATGGCCATTTTAATATGCAGTGGAACGAATTAAACAATACGATTACTAAAACCTTTGAATTTAATTCTTATTTAGATGGAATTGATTTTGTAAATGAAGTTGCTAATTTAGCTGAACAAGAAAATCACCATCCTGATATTGAAATAGTATATTGTAAAGTCACCATTTCTTTGACAACTCATGATGTAGGTGGGCTAACTGATAAAGATTACAAGCTTGCAAAACTTATTGACGATTTAAATATTTAAATGTCATATCTGATAATAGTTTCTATACTTTGGTCTTTTTCTTTTGGTATAATTAAATATGGACTAAGTGGTGTTGACTCTTCATATATTAGTTTTATTAGAAGTGTTATTGCATTCGTATTTTTTTCATCAATTTCAATCTACAATATCAAAAAATTTAGTTTTGATATAAAATTGGTATTGATTGGAGCAATACAATTTGGTTTAATGTATGTTTTTTATATACAGTCATATGCGTATTTACCAGCATATTTGATAGCCACCTTTACTATTACCACACCAATTTTTGTAGGTCTTGCATCGAGCTATATCTCAAACGAAACAATATCAAAAAATGGCATTTATGCGATTATTTTAGTATTAATTGGATCATTTCTTATGAGATTTAATGTTGTTAATCCTTTTAACTATTGGATTGGATTTATTTTAATTCAATTTGCTAATTTTTTCTTTGCAACTGGACAGGTACTCTTTAAACAATGGAATATCAAAAATGGTACCAAAAATATAGTTTATAATTTTTCCCAATTATTTTTAGGAGCAACATTAATTACTTCTATATTTTACTTTTTGAATATTAATAATAGTCTGGAGCTTACTTCAGTAAACTTATTTACATTAATATTTCTTGGATTGATTTCAACAGGATTAGGTTTCTTGTTTTGGAATATTGGTTTATTGAAAGTATCTAATGAAAAGCTCGCTGTTATGAATAACCTAATTATTCCAATAGCAGTTCTTAACTCTTACTTTATTTTTGGAGAACAAATTAATCCTCTTACATTTTTTCCAGGGATTGTTTGCTTTTATTTTGCGTTAAAAGCCTTATAATTTATTTCTATTCTTTTTGTGATTATTTCTAAATGGCATTGACATAAAGAATGATATTGGTCCTTCAAGCGCAATAACCAATTTCCAAATAAATGGAAAAATGAACATTTTTTTCTTTTTGTCTAAAGCTTTTACAATACGATTAACACCATCTTCTGTACCAATCATAAACGGTGTCATAGTACCCATGGAGTCAGTCATTTCACTTTTAACAAATCCTGGACAAATTAAAGTAACGTCGACATTTTTTGGTAAAGTTCTCCTCCAGCTTTTACTAAGTGCTTTAACAGCATGCTTTGAAGCAGCATAAGCACCAGCTCCCGGCCAAGCAAAATGGCTTGCAACTGATCCAATGATAGCGATGTGACCTTTATCATTTTTTATCATTGAAGGCATAAAAGGGACAACAGTATTGATTACACCATTGACATTGATATCAATAACTTTGTTTAGTTCAGTTGGATCACCTTTGTGAATCCTGTCAACAAAACCGTATCCTGCGTTTGCAATAACTAAATCAATATTTGCTACTTTTGATAAAAAGTCTTGAATTGACTCTTTGGTAGCATGCTGATCGGTTACATCTAAGCAGTAGGTAACAACTTTTCCACCTAGTTCTTCACATTTCTTAGAAACATCAGTTAATTTTTCTTTTCTTCTGCCGCTTAATGCTAAAAAAGCACCTCTTTTAGCATACTTGTATGCAAGGTGTTCTCCTAAACCACTTGTTGCTCCTGTTAGATAAATATTCATGAGGAATACTACAAATTTATCAGTCACAATTCCATAAAAACTATTTATATT
>CENY01171968.1_pt1 | contig 10658 bp, 8 predicted proteins | sample 356181 | NCBI WGS metagenome assembly CENY01 (sample SAMEA2619840, study PRJEB7988) | marine metagenome | isolation source: saline water (ENVO:00002010), including
GAAGCAGCAGCAGCCAAGAAAAAGGCAGCAGCAGCGAAAAAAGCAGCGGAAACTCGCAAAAAGAATGCAGCAGCCAAGAAAAAGGCAGCGGAAGAAGCAGAAGCAGCTGCAAAAAGAAAGGTTGCAGCAGCTAAGGCGGCAGCCACAAGAGCTGCTAAAAAGGCAGAAAAAGCAGCTGCAGAAAAAGCAGCAGCGAAAAAGGCAAAAGCGGCAAAGGCAGCAGCAACTCGTAAGAAAAACGCAGCTGCTAAAGCTAAAGCAAAGGCAGACGCAGAAGCAGCGGAAGCAGCTCGTTTAGCCCTTGAAGCAAAGCGTAAACCCGGTTTGTTACTTGCTTCAGATCAAAAAGATGCAAATGTTGCTAAAAAGTTGCGAGCAAGAGCAGCCACATCAACAGCAGCTACTCACGTTGATTCACGCCAAGAAGTTTCTAAAATCATGTCAAAGGCAGTTAAATCCGGTTCTGGCAAGAAAGAAACTGCAGAAAAGAGGAAAAAGGCATTTCATAAGCGCTGGCTCGAAGGTGGTAATGCAAAAACGATTGAAGAGTTTGCCTGGCAAAGAGAGTTTCTTAATTCATAATCAACATCTTCATTGACTTTCTTCCCATCACAGACTATCGTGCCAAGGCGAAAGTATGGGAAACTGCGCAAGGCAGTTGAGTTACCTAAGAAGGATAATTGTTCGCGTTGCCGTTCAGGAAAATTTTGCCCAATATTAGGTCATTCGGGTAATGAGGTGACTCCAGAAAAAGAGTGGAAGGGTCCAGAACAAGTTAAGCGTAGAGATGCTAAAAAAAACAAGTAATTTATTCGATTTCTCCGAATAAATCAGGCTCTTGTGCTCTATGATATACTTCTCTTAGGGTTTGATCAGTTATGTCAAGATAAACACGAGTTGTGCTGATATCAGCGTGTCCGAGTAGTCTCTGAATACTAACAATATCTGCGCCACGCTCAAGTAAGCCAGTTGCAAAATTATGCCTCAATGTATGAGGTGAAAGGCGTTTTCTTGGAATGTGCGCCTCATCTGCAAGTTTGTCCATCATTTTTTGTACGTTTCTTTGAGTAAGTCTGTGCCCTCGCGAATTTATGAATAATGCTTCTTCATCTGTAGTATTTCGTGTGGTCTTATGCAACATCCATTTTTCCATTACTGATTTACTCAGTTTAGTGAATAAAACTCGGCGGTCTTTGTTTCCTTTTCCAGACCATACTGTTGCAGATAAATCATTAAAATCAATATCAGAGATATTCAATGCACATAATTCACCAACCCTCAGACCTGTTTCTAATAATACAACAACGATTACTTCTGCAAGAGGATTTTCTGATTGACGGCAAACTTTGATTAAATCATTCAGTTCTTGACGAGTTAAAGTACGGGGTAATTTTTTACTTCTCTGCGGGCGTACAATCCATTCAGGAATAGTATGTCCAATCCATTTCAATAAATGTGTTATTGCAGCCAATCGGGCATTAATTGTTGATGGCTGTAAATGAGAGATGGATTGCAACCAAATATCAAGTCGGCCGTTATTTGGATCAAGATGACCAACTGATTGAATCATGGTAAAATCTTCGATTTCCTCGTCAGTTAATTTTTCTTCACATGGTAAATTAGTTGCAATTAGTTGACGGGAAGCAATAAAATATGCTCTTGATGTGTGTTTACTCTTCTTTTCTGAAACTAATTGTTGTTTATAGCAACCAAGCATTGGCAAGTCTCTGAGCCGAGATAATCTGGCTGGTAATGTGAAACCATGACCTACTACTTCATCACTAAAACGCTCAAGATATTGGCGATTCCCAGAATCAGCCCATGTCTGTTTTTCATCATTATTTTTCTGCGACATACTAACCTCTCTTCATCGTTAGCGCCACGCATGACGCCTTATCCCATCCCCTTACAGGGAAGCGAGGTTAGACCCATTTGACTATCAATGCTTCGCGTGTCAAGGTGTATTATCCGTCTAACGTTAAGCGGTTTAGAAAAAGCCACTCACAAATAATCACTGCTAAATTCTACAGTTGATGGATTGAAATTATCATTCTGTGAATGGGAAATCCAAGGTTCAAGTTGTTCGTGAATTTTGTTTAATTCTCCATAACAAATTATTTCATCACCTTTTCTCAGAATAAATGTTCTTCTTGGTTTCCAAATGTGCATACCTTCACGTGCAATTGCAAATACCACATTGTGTTGTTCTATATCTGTGAATAAATCACCAATTTGTTTGCCATTAAGGATTTGGTGCCTTGCTGTTGAAAAACTCACCACTCCATGTCCTGGTCGGCTTCGTAATAGTTGGTCCAATCCAACTTTACTAAACCCTTGATGGGCTATACAATAATCAATTATAGCACCAGCAACATTAATTCCAGATGCAGACTCAATTCCTTCTAATCCGGGAGATGAATTTACTTCTAAAACCAAAGGTCCTCGATTGCTTTCTAACAAATCAACACCAGCCACATCTAAATTTAACAAACGCGCAGCACGTGTAGCAACTTCTGCGTATTCTCGTGGTAAGTCTATTTTTTCGACTGTCCCATTAAGGTGGAAATTTGAACGAAATTCCGTCCCTCTAGCTTTTCTTCGCATTGCTGCAACTACTTCGCCACCCACTACTAATACACGTACATCCCGCCCATGACTTTCTTCTATGTATTCCTGAACAAGTACGTGATGGCCTTCTGATAGTAATTTGTAAGTCAATTCTCTTGCTCTGTCTTCAGAATTAACTAAGAATACTCCACTACCTTGTGTGCCTTCTGTAACTTTAATCACAATTGGCATACCCCCTACTTGATGCAATGCTCTTTCCACATCTTGCCAAGCGCGAACATGGCAAGTAGTTGGGACAGGTATTCTGTTTTTTGTCAACAATTGTGTTGCATGTAATTTATCTCTACTTTGACTAATGCCATCACCGCTGTTAGCTACATAAATTCCAAGACGCTCAAATTGACGAATTAAAGCAACTCCATGATGGGTGATAGAATAACCAATTCTTGGGATTACAGCATCAACTTCAACAGGCCAACCTGAATTTAGTATTCTTGGTTCTTCATTTCCAACGGTAATACTGAGTCTCATTGGATCTAATACCTCAACGTAACAATCACGTTTCTCAGCCTCCTCAACCAGACGACGGGTACTGTACAAACGAGGGCCACGTGAAAGGATAGCTAGGCGCACCGTCATGGCCGGCGGTCCAACCCATCATTTTTGAGACCTATGGAGGAAATCCCATAAAATGCCGACGAAATGTTACCTTTTAGTGTAAAAAAGCCGCTTTGTTAATTATTTCAAAATTAATGGTATTGTCGGCGCTTTCATAATCAAACCCGTACTGCCGTAATCATGGAAACAGGCCCCTCAGGACCGCCCGCTTCAGGACCGACCGGTCCCCCTACAGTGGGTCCATCTGGTCCACCTTCATCAGGCCCTTCAGGCCCTCCTGCGACAATTAAAGGCCCACCAACCAAAGTAAAAGGCCCTCCTGTTAAAGTCAAAGGACCTCCTAAATCCTTAGCAACTCCTTTTTCAAAGAATGAGATGAAAGAAGAAGATTATGAGGGTCTTGCTGAACAAAATATTGTTCGCCAAAAGGAATTAGACCGTCGTGATAAAGAAATTGAATTAAAGAAAGAGAAAAATGAAAAGCGTAACAATGTAATATTATTGCTTCTTTTCATGGTCATTTTTGGCATTGCTGCTTTGTGGCCTATTTCTCATGGAGATATTTCAAGAAATCCACACCAGAACGGTGAAGAGCATGTAATTGTACAACGTTATGCTCAACAAACATGGACAAAAGATGATTTGGAATTAATGGATTCAAAGATTTGGGATGGGAATGATGTTTCATCAGGTTCCTTTCAATATGATTTATCTCTTCCAGGAATTCCAGTAGCAATTAATGGCGTTACCACTGTATCAATTGAAGTCTCACTCATTAGTTATCGTTCTGATAGCGCTGGTACGGGTTTCAGACTAGGTTTATTCTCTTCAACTTGTATTGATAATATGGGTGTATCAATGGATGATCTTGATGCTAATTATATCCGTGAAAAAGATTCAATGATTATTGGGGATGAAGTAAAGGTTGAATTTGAAGTTCCCGCTGGTAAATATTGCTTAATATTTGAATATACAGATCCAGTACCATCGGATGAGCGAGGTTACCGTGCAACAATTGATGCAGAGATTATAGCACATTGGAATACTCCACTTTTTGCTCCATTATCTGGATTAATGGGTCTTTTAGCAATTTTTGCTGCTGTTGGTGCCCATAAAGTTGGTAAGGCTTGGAAGGCGGTAGCACAACCGGAAAATCCCGATAAGCAATCTACTGCAGAAGAAGTTTTAGAGCAAGCAGAAAAAGAACGTGGAGCAATGTCTGAAACTGGAGTTGATGACGCCCTAGATGAAGAAGAACCCTCATCCGAATCTTCAGAGGAATCAGCAATTGAAACTCCCGAAGAGACACCAACTACTGAAATACCAGTAGAGTCACCTCCAGAAGAATCTGTAGCAGAAGAACAAACGGATTCAACTGAACAAGAAGAGTCTGAAAAAATTTACACAGATGATGAGTTACGTGCATTTGGTTGGACTGAAGAACAGATAGAATGGCAAAGACAGGCAGAGGCTATTCAAGATAATCAAGAATAGGACTCAAATTGATTTTGGGGTTTGCTTTAATGTCTTGCAAATTACCAATTCCATAACAAAAGGCCGAAGATGTTGAAAGCCTCTAGTGTCCCCTATCATCTTGGGACACAGAATGGTTGCTGATTCATCGCCTACTGCTTCTGAGCTAAAATCTATGAATGTGGCCACTTTGAAAGAAATGTGTAAAGAACATGGTTTGAAGGTTTCAGGTAAAAAACAGGAACTTATTGACAGGTTATTAGAGGCGACAGCATCTGATGATGATATTTTTCTCTTAGAAGAGGAAGATGATGTAGATGTAATCTATGAAGCTGAAATTGAAGAAGAGGCTTTTGAACCCTCTATAATTGAAGAAGTAGAAGACGAAATTTTAGATGCTGAAGTTTTCGAAGCAGAACTCTTCGAAGATGAAGAAGAAGATTTTTTCCAAGAATCTGAACCCAAGGCTGTTAGGAAAACAAGATTACAAGGAGAATCTATATTTTCATCATTATCTAAACCTAATGTAATTGCAACTTTATTAGTTGTATTAATTATTGCAGGTGGTGGATATTGGTATTGGAGTAGTCATCTAGATCCGTTTGTCTCTAAGCCCATAGAATATGGAGATCAAATGGAATTTACTATATCTAGTGGTACATTTGAGGTCGAGGGCGAAGAAATGATTAGAGAGATTGACAATCGTCTTAATGGTGCTCTTGCAGAAATTTGTGAAAAAATTAATGTTGAATTTTATGGTTCCGGGGATATTTCTGTTAAGAAGGGAACTAGTAGTGAATTACTAGATTCATCAGACACAAAATTACTCGGGACAGTACAGGCAAAAGATGCCTATGGGTTGACATTTCTTGCAGTTGAACAAGAATTGACACACCAACTTACTGCAAACATAGAATCTAAAACTTGGTTTGGTGATTCTTCAGAAGGACATTGTTCAGTAGAGGGTTCAGTTCCTGGTTATTCTTTATCTCAAACATCTAAATCATGGACTGAAATTGGTAGTAAAGCATTGCTAAGTACTGATTCCTCATTAACTTTAGAAGATCCACAAGGTGCTGAAACCTCAATCAATGCAGTATCATTTGGCGTTCCTGATGATTCTTTATCTGATATCATGCCTGAATTATTACTTCCCTTAAAACCCGTTGAACTAACTCCTTTATTTGGTAATTCATTACTTGAAGAAGGAAGTAGTGGAACTAGTGGATATTGGGATTGGGTGGTTAGTGGTTCAGTATCTGTTGATGGAGTAAAGGGATTACAAATCAATATGCAACATACAGAAATTGAAGATTGTATAGGTAGAGCAAACATGGTTCTCTATGTTGTACCTTCATCTCCTTGGGCTGTAGAACAACGTGTTGATATTAATCTTGAAAAAAGTCGTTACGATTCATCTGGTTGTGGAGTTTTTGCTGAATATTTAATCGACCAAACATTGCCAGAAGGGTCCATAAGTATTCAATATACATTGGTTAAATCATCTATTAATGAGGGTGATGGCATGATTAATTGGCTAGAAGGTTACAATCATCGCCCCGCTTCAAATTCAGGTGCAATATCAGCAAATCAAAACTGGGGTAATTCTGGCACGCATATGCCTGACCTAAGCGAATCAAGAGATTGGACATTAGATGATGCTGTTGCATGTATAATTAACAAAACAGTTGAGGCTAATGATGCTGCAATTTCTCTAGCATCAGGGGGGTATGTATTCAAAGCTACAGATGATAGAAGTAATGGCAATACTCAATGGAATGTTTCGTGGGTGGATGACAATAATGCAGGATGGGTAATAGTTGAAAGTAGGACAGAAAATTGTTCAGTATTAAGTTTAGATTCTCTTAATGAAGCCGATAGCCCAGCACATAGAAGAGAGAGCATTCCGAAATCAGCCACGATTAAAGAAATTGAAGATAGGATTATCGATCCAGAAAGGTATCCTTCATTGGTATCAGATATCACGTCTAATGGTAAATTAACCAGTGATACAACAATTGGGTATTTCTTGACAGTGCCACCCGAAGCAAATGATTTGTTAGATTTGATAGATGGTTATCAAGATGGAACAATTGGTGTTACAGGACAACGTGAATGGACTGAAAATGGATTAGATCATTCACTAAATTATGCAATTGATGGCACAAATGGCAGAATGGTTGGCTGGATCAAAACTTCTTCAAATTCCTAATTATTAGGGTGAATTGTCCCGTCACCCTCAATAATGCTTGAGGTGCCGCTGACATGGGTGAATCGATGAGAGGCGAAGAAAATAGCATCCCTGCTGCTGCTCCCGCACCTTTTGTAATCGATGTTGAATTTGTCGAGGAGGAGATAATTAGTCCTGAGCCACAAGAAGTTGGCCAAGCACAAATTCGTGAACCTCTAGACTTACCTCGTGCAGCTCCTACGCCTAAAGGAAGGGCCAGGGTTGTAACTGTAATCAATCAAAAAGGGGGAGTAGCAAAAACTACTACAGTAATCAATGTAGCAGCCCACCTTGCTATTCAAGGAGTAAAGGTTCTTGTGATTGATTGTGATGCTCAGGGTAATTGTGCTACAGGTTATGGTATTGATAAATCAAGGATTAATTATGGTACAAGGACACTAATGGTTTCGCCAGAAGATGCAATTAGGGCAAGACATGCAACAGCCATAGAAAACCTCCATTTGATTGTAGCAGATAGGAAACTAGTTGGTATTGAAGAAGAATTAATTTCTCAACTTGGCCGGGAAAGAAGATTAGCAGAAGGCATAGAGATTCTCCTGCCTCATTATGATTTAATTCTAATTGACACCCCCCCTTCTCTTGGATTAGTTAGTATTAATGCATTAGTTGCTTCAGATGCTGTTGTAATTCCAGTTCAAACTGAATATTTTGCCTTAGAAGGATTAGCACTTCTATCTTCAACTATTAGAGAAATACGTCGCCGGCTTAATCCAAAACTGGGGGTAGATGCAGTGATTTTAACAATGCATGCCCCAACTCTTCTCAATGGCCAAGTAGCGTCTCAAGTAAGAGAAACATTCCCTGATTTAGTTTTAGATCCTCCAATCCGCAGAAACATTAGAATTGCAGAAGCACCGTCACATGGAACTCCAATTCATATTCATGCTCCAAAAAGTGCCGGAGGTCAAGATTATTTGCATTTGTCAAATTCTTTGATGAAATTATGGAATTTTGGTGAAGATAATGGGTGAAAAAACAAACAAGCCAAAGAAGGGGCTTGGGCGTGGTTTGGGTGATTTACTTGCTCAACATGATACTGATTTACCGTTTCTTTCAGCATATGGGGAAGCAACAGGAGAACATGAAAAAGGAGTTCCTGCATCAGCAGGTCAAGATAATTCCGATGAATTATTTGATGTGTGTCATAGATTTCTAATTTCTACATCAGGTTCTGAAAATCTCAAATTACACAAAAAGAAAATCAGTGTGGGGGATTGGCTTGTAGTATCAAAGTCAAAAACTAATGGAATTGAATTGCATGTAGTCGGGATTAATTTACCCCTTGTCCCATCAGATTTAGTTACACCCGGAATGGTTGATGGTGCATTATCTGAAGATAGAAGCGAGGCAACAGTATGTATTATTCAGTGGGGAATAGAGTCAAGGAGATTACTTAGTCGTCTTTGTGAACATTTTACATTATTATCAAACTAAGTCATTTTCTTGTCCACAGTGTGAACAAGCAAGTGATCCCATTGGATCCCATGCAGGCAATACAATTGGTTTGGTATCAAGAGCAGCAATCATTTCTTTTGAAAGGTAAGATTTAGGTGCAGCAATTTCAAACATATATTCGTCAAACCACGAGTCGTTCATAATGTAATATCCATCAATTCCACCCTTTGTTCCCCAAGAATTCTCAACTCTCCACCTTCTTGTTCCATTCTTATCTACATCTACTCCAGTAAATAACATGGCATGAGTCATCAATGAATGGTGGTAATCAAGTCTGCTTTGTTTGTCAAGTCCAAATTTAATCCCGTACATCTCTTCGTATTCAAACATTTTAGCATCCCATAACCCAAGTTTTCGGTGCATTTGTTTTCCAACGTCACAGCCCATCCATACTGGTATTCCATCTTCCAAGATTTTTCTAGTGATATTTTTCATTTCATCTATTGAAATATTGAGATATTCTACTGGTGGACCTCCAACAACATTTTGTAGAAAATCTACGGTATATGTTTGCATCTGAGGGTTTCTTGGATCATTAACTAAACAAACATAATCGTTGAAATCTATGGTTACAAACTCATCCTTAAATTCATGGGGAGTCATTGTACCACGTGAATGAAATTTCTTATCATTGTCTCTCCATTGCCAATCAAACTGAGTAGGGGGTGTTCCAAGATGAATGCAAAGAAGCCTCCAAACATCTTCCATTCTCTTAGTTTTATGTTCACGAGCATCCTTAACTGATCCACCATCTTCTATAATTCCACGAAGTTCAGATGCTATTGAGCGGATTAGTAACCGCAGATTCATGTTCATTCTAGCAGTTGCAGATGATGATTGAGATTCAGGATATGCTGATTTAGGGACTAGGCCATATTTGTTTATGACATTAATAGCCATATTCCACTGGCCACCATCCTCACTTGGATGATCAAGAATAAACCCTATTGTCCTATCATCTAGAGGTCTATCAGCTGTAGCAATCATAGCCTCAAGGTTGTGATTTGCACGCTCAAATTTATCCCAAAAATGAACAAATGCTTGAGAAAATTCGAAATCTTTCAAACCCATTTTTTCCATGGCTCCCGGGCGTAATAAATTCAATGTAGCAAAAAGCCAACATCTACCCGATGCTTTTTGGTTTGTGACCTTCCAATCATCAATTTTGGTTGAAAATGTGTTGTCAATATTAGCAATTATTTCACGTGAAAGTGCAATTTCTGATGCAGTTGTAGTAGTTACTGCGTTCTGAATTATACGTGCATTTGCATCAGATGAAAAGTTCTTTCTCAACGTATCAATTTCTTTTTTTGTTATCTTTCCAGCCATGTTGACCATCCCGTTAGAATGCTCGCTTACTCGGGCGGGTCTAAGAGATTACTATTGTCTGCGATTCATAGTTACTATTGCTACAACGCCTAAAACTGTGATTGCAACGATTGCAGTAAATCCTGGTAATCCCAAAAATCCGCCTTCACTATTACAACCGTCTCCTCCAGTTTCATCACCAGAAATCCAGCAATCAGACCACACTTTTCCACCCCATCCAGATTCAGGGTAAGTGGTTGAATTTCCATCTTCAAAATCTAGAGTAATTCTAAAATTAATATAAGAATGGTCATCAACAGGTGTCATACTTGTTGTCCAGGTCTTACCATCGTCTGATGATGTTAAATCCTCGGGCGTGGGGGCAAGGCATACTCCGCTATTGAGGCATATCTGCCATGTCCATGCAACATTAGTAACATTGTTTTCTTCATTTAGTGTTAAAGTAATGATGAAATTTTCCCCATCAGCAGATGTAGAAGGAATATCAATTGCAGATATTTGGGTTCCTTCAATATCAAATTCTTTGTTTTCGCCACCATCACTTGCTGAAACTGGGGGAATTATGAAAATCAAGCATAGCAAGAGAACGATGACCTTTCTCATATTAATCCCTAGTACCTTTTCCTTCATCAAACCTAACCTTAATTGTTCTCAAATTCAACTGTATGTGATGGTATGCTCAATCTCCATCATGGACAACTCGTAGCCGCTGTAGGTGCCTTTCGACTCGAAGTACAGGCGTGTGTCCATGACCGTGATGTAGTTCGCATACCCACTTCCGCCTCCGCTGTAGATGTCTGCAACCTGCCATGTACAACCACAAATCGTCTCGTGTACCCACAGTTCGTAGCCAGTGACCCCATCTATCGCCTCGAAGTACAGCCGTGTGCCCATGGCCGTGATGTCGGTCGGATACCCACTACTGCTGCCACTGTTGATGTCTGCTGCTTGCCAAGTCGAGCCG
>CENY01067040.1_pt1 | contig 10585 bp, 9 predicted proteins | sample 356181 | NCBI WGS metagenome assembly CENY01 (sample SAMEA2619840, study PRJEB7988) | marine metagenome | isolation source: saline water (ENVO:00002010), including
AATCGCGGGCGTGCGCACGCACGTCGGCCAGGCTGCGACTGCGTTTGCGCTCGGCGACGAGGCCGCGTTTGTACTCGGCGATCTCCGCGAGAATATCGGCCATCTCAGGCGTTGCTCACTTCGACCAGGCGCTCAAGCGCCTGGCGCGCCCGGCCCGAGTCGATCGACTCGCGGGCGATCTCGATGCCGCCAGCCATATCGTCGGCCAACCCGCCGGCGGCAATCGCCGCTGCCGCGTTGAGCAGCACCACGTCGCGCTGCGGCCCTTGTTTGCCATCGAGGATGTCGCGCAGAATCTGCGCGTTCTGCGCCGCGTCACCGCCGGCCAGCGCCTCGACCGAGACGACCTCCAGCCCGAAGTCACCCGGGTTGATCTCGCTCGTACTCACCTGTCCACTGTTGAGTTCGCTGATGTGAGTCGGCCCCGTCAGCGTGATCTCGTCGAGCCCGTCCGCGCCGTGTACCACGAAGGCGCGCTCCGAGCCGAGTTCGCCCAGCACGCCGGCAACTACGTCGGTCAAATTCCCGTCGTAGACGCCGATCAATTGCCGCTTTGCCCCGGCCGGGTTAGTCAGCGGGCCTAGGGCGTTGAAAACCGTACGAGTCGCCAATTCCTTGCGCGGGCCGATGGCGTGTTTCATCGCCCCGTGCAGCGCCACCGCAAAGAGGAAGCCGATGCCGACTTCGTCGATGCACGCGCCGACCTTCTCCGGCGCGGCCTCGATATTGACGCCCAACTCGGCCAGTACGTCGGCCGAGCCACAGGCGCTGGAGATCGAGCGGTTGCCGTGCTTAGCCACCGCCAGGCCCGCGCCGCAGGCAACGAAGGCCACCGTCGTCGAAATATTGAACGTACCCGAGCCGTCGCCGCCGGTGCCGCAGGTGTCGATGAGGTCCATGCGCGAGGTTTTGATCGGCGTGGCCTTCTCGCGCATCGCCTGGGCGCAACCGGCGATCTCGTCTACGGTCTCGCCCTTGATGCGCAACGCAACCAAAAAGGCGCCGATCTGCGCGTCGGTGGCGCCACCGCTCATAATCTGGTCCATCACCGCCCGCGCTTCCTCGCGGCCCAGATCCTGCCCGGCGATCAGCTTCTGAATAACTTCCTGTATCATTTTTTACTCCTCACATCTGGAGAAAGTTGGCCAGCAATGTTTTCCCTGCGACGGTCAGGATCGATTCGGGGTGAAATTGCACCCCCGCCAGCGGCCATTCGCGATGCCTGAGCCCCATAATGGTCCCGTCGGCGCACTCGGCCGACACCTCCAGACACCCGGGCAAGCTCGCGCGCTCGACCGCCAGCGAGTGGTAGCGGGTCGCCACGAGCGGATTCGGCAATCCGCAAAAAAGCCCCAGCCCATCGTGGCGCACCTCCGAGGTATGGCCATGGACGACATCCGCTGCTGGCACCACGCGACCGCCGTGCGCTACAGCGATGGCCTGGTGCCCCAGGCACACGCCCAGCACCGGTACCGCGCCGGCCAACCGCTCGATGAGCGCCAGTGAAATCCCGGCCCGATCTGGCGTGCCAGGGCCCGGCGAAATCACCACGCGCTCGGGATCAAGTGCCACCGCGTCATCGACCGTCAACTCGTCGTTGCGCACCGTCCTGGTTTCGGCGCCCAAATCCTCTAGATATTGCACCAGATTGTAGGTAAAGGAGTCGTAGTTATCAAGTACCAGGAGCATCGGCAAAATCAGCGCGCCAGCTGCCCGATGACCTGGGCGATTAGCCGCAGACCGAGGTCGTCCTTGAGCGTCAAAATCGATTCGGGATGAAACTGCACCGCCGCCAGCGGTAGCTCGCGATGCTCGATGGCCATGATCACTCCATCTTCGGTCCGCGCCATCACCCGGAAGCACTCGGGCAGCTTTTCGGGCACGGCGTAGAGCGAGTGATAGCGCCCGGCGATAAACTCCGCCGGGAAGCCGTCGAGAATCCCCTCAGGTGTGCAGCGCACCAGCGAGCTCTTGCCGTGCATCGGATACGGCAGCACTCCCAGTTCGCCGCCGAAAGCCTGCACGATGCCCTGTAGCCCTAGGCACACCCCGAAGGTCGGCAGCCCGCGCCGCACGCACTCCTCGACCAACGCCGGCACCCCGAACTCCGTGGGCGTGCCTGGGCCGGGCGAGACAAAGACCAGGCCGGGATCGACATCGGCGAAGATCTGGTCGGCATTGGGCAAACCGCGCGAACCGCGGCCGTCCCTCGACATCGCCGCCCGCACGGTCGTCACGTCCGCGCCGGTCTGCCGCACGTAGTCGCCGAGCGTGTGGACAAAGGAGTCGCGATTGTCGACGAAGAGCACCTTCTTGCCCTTGCCGGTCGCCGCGACCACAGGTGCGGCCTCCTGCTCGGTCGCCTGCACGCCGATCACCGCGTTGATAAAGGCCTCGGCCTTGGTGCGGGTCTCGCGCTCCTCGTCGTCGGGGTCGGAGTCGCACAACAGGGTCGCGCCGACCCGCACTTTGGCGTCGCCGCCCTCCAGATGCACGGTGCGGATGGTGATGCCGGTGTTGACCTCGCCGCTGAACAGCAACATGCCGATGCAGCCACCGTACCAACGCCGGGCCGAGTTTTCCAGGTCTTCGATCTTTTGCATCGCCGCCGGCTTGGGCGCGCCAGTCAGCGTCACCGCCCACATGTGCGACAGCAGCGCGTCGAAGCCGTCGCAATCGGGCTTGAGTTCGCCGACGACGTGATCGACGGTGTGGAAGAGCTTGGAGTATTGCTCGATCATCCGCCGTCCAATCACCTGTACCGAGCCCTCGACGCAAATCCGCGCCTTGTCGTTGCGATCGACGTCGGTGCACATCGTCAGCTCGGCCTCGTCCTTTTGTGAATTGAGCAAATCGCGGATCTGCTCGGCGTCCTCCATCGGCGTGCGGCCACGGCGGATAGTACCCGAGATCGGACTGGTCTCGATAAATGACCCTTCGGAACGCACGAACATCTCCGGCGAGGCCCCGACCAGGTGTTCGCCGCCGAGATTGATCAGGAATTCGTAGGGGCTGGGATTGGTGCGGCGGATATTCTCAAACAATTCGCACGGACTGCCGGGATAGCCGGCGCTGAGCACCTGGCTCGGCACCACCTCGAAGAAATCGCCGCGCTCGGTGCCGGCGATGACCTCGCGCACCTTGTCGGCGTACTCGCCGGGGGCGTGGTCGCACTCGACTTCGGTAGCCTCGCCGCGTACGTAGGGGACCGGATCGGTGCCGCGCGGCACGCCCTCGGTCGATAAGGCGCCCAGCGCAAACTCGTAGCTATAGCGCAACGCCTGCTCCTTGCGGTGGTCGACCACCACTAATTCGTCGGGAAGGAACAAGTGCAGGTCGGGCTGATCTGCCGCGCGCTCGTGCCGCAGTTCGATCGGCTCGAACTGGAACACTAGGTCGTAGCCCATCGCCCCGTAAAAGCCCAGATGCCGCTCGCCCTCGGCCCGCATCTGCGCCACCAGCGCCCGCATCACGCTGAAAATGGTCGGCTGTTTGGAACGCTCCTCTTCGCGAAAATAGGCCGGCATCGGCGCAACGCTGCCGCGCAACTCCTCCCCGGCGAGCGCCAGGTCGATCAGATGCGGGTGTCCCTCCAGCCCTGCCTGCAGAATTTCCAGCAGCACGCCGCCGCGCGCATTGAGCGCCCGGAAGGTGAACGCACGCTGCCTGGCCACCAATTCCAGCGGCGGATCGACGAAGCCGATATCCCAGCGGCTGTAGCGGCCCGGGTACTCATAGCCGCTGGCGAAGACGGCACCTCTATTCGCATTGAGTTTTTCTAGCAGCAAATCAAGCGGGCGCTCTAGCGGCAGCTCTGCGGTGCGCCGCCGGATCTCGACGCCGGCGGCGGTGCGGAAGGTTTCGCGGTAGTCGGACATTGTTGCATCTCCAAATAAAAAACGCGGACACCCTGGGGCGTCCGCGTCTTAAAAGTCGTTCTTTCGCAGTCTAGCGGGTGGACGCACCCCTTCCATTGCTCTGGTCGTACCAGGCGCGCCACCAAAAGCGATTGTAGGTTGAATTGTCCATAGCTCAAAATCCGCTTGCAGCGCTAAAAGTAAAAGGGGCATCAGGCTATGTCAAGTCGGTATTCCCCCGCGCGGCTGCATTAGTTTTATTTTACGCGTCCGCACTATCACCTGAAATCCCGGATACTGCCCATGCGCCGCATCATCTACAACGACGACAGCCAGGGCGTACACGAAGCCCGACCCGGCCACGCCCGGCCCGATCTCGAAGCCTGGATCGATCAGGCCCTGACCCTCTGCCGCATCGACACCTATGTCTGGTGCATATGCTATCCCGACATAGCCATGCACCGCACGCGGACTGGCGAAGTCTACGGCGCGCGCTTTCCCGAACCGCCCAACGCCGCAGCTGCCGTCATCGCCGAACTCCACACGGAGGGCACCGACGTGCTCGAAGTTGTCGCTGCGCGGGCGCGCAACCACGGCGTCGAATTTATCGCCGGCATGCGCATGAACGATACCCACGGCATGTATCCCGACCCGAACGACCCGCAGATGGCGCGCTTCCTGATCGACCATCCCGAATACGTGATCGCGCGCCAGGACGGCATCCCCGAGCGCGCCCTCGACTACAGCCACCGCGAGGTGCGCGACCACCGCCTGGCCATCCTCCGCGAACTGGCCGAAAACTACGACATCGACGGCGTCGAGCTGGACTTCACCCGCTGGGCCAAATTTTTCGCCCGCGAAGAAGCGCCATTCAAGACGGATATCATGAGCGATTTCGTCGCCGAGGCGCGGGCGATTCTCGACGGGGCGGCTGCCGCCAGGGGCCGCGGGCGACTGACCCTGGGCGTCCAAGTGCAGGAGTCGCTCTACCTCAACCACCTATGCGGCCTCGACCCCCGCGCCTGGGTTGAACGGGGCTGGATCGACTTCCTGATCCAGGCCGACTGGAATTGTACCAACCCCCATATCCCGGTTGCGGAATTCGCCGCCTTCTGCCGCGACGCAAACTGCACCCACCACGTGCGCATGGGCAATATGATGGGCGGTGGCTGGGGCGCAAAGCCCTTCGCCACAGGCCGAAAAACCGCCGCCTACAAAGGCAACAAAAGCTATGGCGGCATGGTGCTGACCCCGGAAGAGGCACGCGGCGCAGCTGCCAATATCTACGGCTTTGGCGCCGACGGCATCGGCTTGTGGAATATCTGCTGCAATCTGGGGGCACACCACAAGGCAGACGCCACCGGCCCCGACCGCAGCAAATTCCAGCGGGATATGATCGACTGGATCGCTGCGGTGGACGCGCCTGAAAAAGTGTGGGCGGCCCCGCGCCACTACCACTTCCTGCCGGTCTATAAAAAAGAGCGCCTGCTCGCGCGCAACTATCCCGTCAACGGGCACAACGTCAGCCCCACCGGCGCCCCGTGCCAGATCGTGGAATTCGACGCGAAGAGCCGCGGGTTCCGCCAAGTCTACCGCTTCCCGATGGCCGACGGCCGCAACGGCGAAAATCTGCGCGGCCACTTGCGGCTGCGTATCCTCGCCGCCACCCCGGACGACCGCTTCGCCTTCGACATCAATGGCGTGGCCCTGGATCGGATCAGCGCGAGCTTCGAAGAAGACGACGAGCTTCCCGCCATCCGCTACGAAGCCGACCTGGGCTGCTGCCCCCCCTTCGCCGGCGCCAACGAACTGGGCATGACGCTGCTCGAATTGGGCGCCCGTCGCGACGGATCGGCGCCCTATATGGAAGAGTTGGAAATCATCGTCGAGGAGGCTTCGACATGAAAGTCTACATAGCGACCGACAGCGAGGGCCAGGCCTGCATAACGCGCGAAAAAGACGAGCGTACGGTTTACGGCACCTGGCAGGCCGATGAGATCCGCCGCCAGGCAACCGCAGAGACGACGGCCGCGGTGGAGGGAGCGCGACAGGCTGGGGCCGACGAGATACTGGTCCACGACATCGGCTTTATCCGCGGGGCCTCGCCGATCGGCCTAGTGCTGCACTACGACGATTTGCCGCGCGGCATCCACATCGCGCTGGGCGGCGCGCCAATACACCAGGTCGTAGATTCCAGCTTCGACGCGGCCATCCTGCTGGGGCACCACGCTATGGCGGGCGTGGAGAAGGGCGTCATGGCCCATACCTTCAGTGCATTGACGATAGAAAACATCTGGCTCAACGGACAGCGCATCGGCGAAATAGCCATTGAGGCCCTGTGGCTCGGCGCCTTCGGAATTCCGGTGGTCATGGTCTCGGCCGACGAGGACGGCTGTCGCGAAGCCCGGGACTGGCTGGGCGACGTGGAGACGGCACCCACCAAAAGGGGCCTCGGCACCCATCGTGCCATCTCGCTGCACCCGGCCGACGCCTGCGACCTGATCCTGGCGAGGGCGGCGGCAGCCCTCGCCAGGCTAGACGACTTCGCGCCCTTCGCGCCACCTCCGCCCTACGAGTTGCAATTCGATTGCTACACCGAAGAACAGGCCCAAACCCGCTGCGCCAAACTGGATGGGCGAGCCGAGATAATCGGCCCCAGGAGTTTCCTCTTACGGGGAGAAAAACCCCTGGATCTCGTCTGGTAGCCGGAGTGGAGACCTAATGCCGCGCCTTGTAGGATTCGCGCTTACCCTGCCGTCCCTGCTCCGCGGTCCGCACCAGGAGCGCCAACCGCTCCTCGTCGTCCAGCGGCGCAAATTCGCGGGCTATCGACACATTCTGCCGCAGCTTATCCAGCGAATCCATTCCAGAGCACACGGTCGATACCGGCAGGCTCATCGCGAAGCGCAAGCACTCGGAGACCGTCGCCGCACCGGTTGCAGGGATGACTCCGGGCGTGCCGGCCAGCGTCTTCATCGCGATGACGCCGATCTCTTTCTCGACCGCGACGGGCAAAACCTGCTCGACGAAGCTCAGGTAATGCGGGTCGAGCACATTCACCGGCATCTGTATGGTATCCCATGAGAAGCCGCGTTCGATCATCTCCAGGTGCAGCGCAGGATCGGTGTGACCGGTGAAGCCGAGATAGCGGATCTTGCCCTGTTCTCTGGCCTTGAGCGCGGCTGCGAGTAGGCCCCGCTCGTAGATCTGCTCCGGCTCGTCAGGATGGTGTATGTGGTGCAATTGCCAGAGGTCGATCACATCGGTGCGCAGCCGGCGCAGGCTTTCTTCGAGACGTTCGATCGCAGTGGCGGGATCGCGGCTGGCTTCCTTAGTCATCAGGAATACGCGCTGGCGATAGCCGTCGGTGAGCGCCCTCCCCATACGCTCTTCGCTCAGACCACCGGAATAACTCCACGCATTGTCGAAGAAGTTGATGCCCGCATCGACCGCTTCGCGCATTAGCGCGATGGCATCCCGCTCGCTCAGATCGCCGTCGTAGCCCATGTGGGCGCCGCCGAGACCTAGTAATGAGACCCGCTCGCCGGTGTTGCCCAGCGCCCTGTAGGGCATGCCCGCCGGCCCAGCGCCCAGCGACAGACCGGCAGCGACCGATATTTTGAGAAAATCGCGGCGCGAATACGCCGACTTCGCGTCAGTCAACATGCGATCCTTGTACAATCATCTCGAGCAGACTGCCCCCCAGGATCAACTGCACCGCCGTCACCGCCAGCAGCGCGTAGATCACCCGGTTGAACCAGCGATCTGTGAAGCGCGCGTTGAGGAAGATACCTGTTTTGACGCCTGCGTAGGCCAGCGGCGCCAGTACTAGCGTGGTCTTGAGAATATCGGCGGTGAACAGTCCCAAACCCCAATAGGGCGGCACCTTGAGCACGTTGAGCGCAGCGAAGAAAATCACCGTGGTGCCGACGAAAATCTGGCGCGGAAGCTGCTGCGGCAGGAGATAGATCACCACCGGCGGTGCCCCAGCGTGGGCGATGGTCGAAGTAAAGCCCGATGCCGCGCCCATCAACATGCCTTCCAACCGGCCCGGGTGGCGCTTCTGCAAAGCCCCGACAATCAGCGCCCGCCCCGCCTGAAAACAGACGAAGACCAGCGCCAGGCTGCCCAACCCCACTTCCAGCGCGCGCTCGTGCTGGCTGAAATAGCCGAAAAAAAAGGCCCCCGCCCCGATCCCCAATATCGAACCGGGCAAGAGCCGCACTACGCTCACTTTGTCGAAGGTCTCTCTGTAGTGCTGAACCGCGAAGACGTCGCAGGCCATCAGCAAGGGCAACAGCAACGCCGCCGCATCGGCTACCGGAACCGTCAGCGCCAACAAGGGCATTGCCAGAATCCCGACGCCGCCGCCGAAGCCCGCCTTGGCGATCCCGATCAGCAGCACCGCCCCCACCGCACAGACCCAGAACGCAGTCGGATAGACGGGCAGCACTACTCCCCTTCGACCTGGGTCACTTCGATATCGAGGTCTTCGCGATTAGCGACGCGATCGACGCGGCCATCCATGACCCACACCACCCGGTCGGAGACGCTGAGCATCTTGTGATCGTGCGTCGCCGAAATCACCGTCACGCCCGAGTCTTTGTTCATCTCGCGCAATAGCTCGATGATCTCGGTGCCGGTGCGCAAATCGAGGTTGGCGGTCGGCTCATCGGCGAGGACCACCGCCGGGTCGTTGGCCAGCGCCCGGGCTACCGCTACGCGCTGCTGCTGGCCGCCCGACAATTCGTAGGGCTTGTGCGAATGGCGCTCGCCCAGGCCCACCTTGCCCAGCAGCTCCATTCCCTTGTCGCGCGCCTCGTCGCTGGTCAGGCCGGCGAAAACCATCGGCAGGGTGACGTTTTCGAGCGCGGTCATCACCGGGATCAGGTTAAAGGACTGGAAGATATAGCCGATCTTGCGACAGCGCAGCCAGGCCAGTTCGTAGGCGTCGAGCTGGGCCACATCGACCTCGTCGATATAGACCTTGCCCTCTGAGGGTTTGTCGAGGCCGCCGACCATATTGAAGAAGGTGCTCTTGCCCGAACCCGAGGGGCCCATGATCGAGAGATACTCGCCGGTGTAGATCTCCATATCCACCCCGCGCAACGCGTGCACCTCAATCTCGCCCATCTGGTAGACCTTTTTGACCTTCTGGGTGCGCACTACGGTGCGTTTTTCCTCTTCCTGGGCGGTAGCCGCTTCCTGGGCCGTTTCGGTCATCGCAGTGTCTCCATAAATAGGTTCAGGTGTCGGAGCGCATGGCTTCGACCGGCTCCATCTTGGCCGCGCGGTAGGCCGGCAACATTGCGCCGACCAGCGAGAGCAGGGTACCCACCACCAGCGCATAGCCGGCCGATTCGGCAATGCCGCTGACCGGAAAATAGTCGACCACATAGCCGCCGTAGTCCATCAGCGCCAGCCCCAAAGTCAGCAAAAAGCCAATGACGATGCCCGCCGAGGTACCGGCGAATCCCTGGAAGGTCGATTCGAGCAGGAACAGCTTGACGATAAAGGTGTCGAGCGCGCCGAGGCACTTCATGGTGCCGATCTCGCGGAAGCGCTCGGTCACCGACATCAGCATGGCGTTGGCGATGCCGACGACGCAGACCAGCAGCGACAGGCTGATCAGCCAGGTCTGCTTGGACCGCTCTTCCTGCATGCGGGCCTGGGCTTCGGCCGACGCCTCGCCCGACTCGGCGATGCCGGTCTCGATGCCGTTCTTCTGCAACAGCAAGTTAATCTCGCTCTTATTGACATCGCGCAGACTGCCGACGATCTCATTGCTCGACCATACCGACATCAGGAAGGCGATGGCGAGGACCACGCCACTGGTGGTGATCAGCGAGCGACCAAAGCGAATTTTGAGGCTGCGGAAACTGATTTCCACCGCCTTGCTCATCGGCAGTACGATCTCGCGACCGCCGGCGATGCGCTTATCAGACATAGTGTTCTCCCAGCAAAAAGCTCGCGTTCACAATAACGAAAGAAGGGCAAAAAATCAATACCCGGCACCGCGGTCGCAGACAAGGCCAGCAGGTCGCATACCTATCAATTCTTCAACGGCCTTCCCCCAGATCGATGAGCGGCAGCGGGCCGTCGTCGTCGGCCGCGCGCTGCGCAACCATCTCGGCGAAAGAGACCGGGACCATGCTGATGCGCAAATTGCCGACGCCCAGATCGCGCCCCAACTGCTCCAGCGACAGCGACAACGTACTGGGGGTGAAGACCAGCTGGTCGATTTCGTAGTCGCGCACCAGTTCCTCCAACTCCTCGACCAACCCGACTACCGGGCGGCCGGCCAGCGGCCGGCCCCGCTGTTCCGGCGCCTGTCCGACCACGCCGATCAGGTCGTAGCGCGAGGCGTCGGCCCGCGACAGGTGTCCGGCGAAATCTACGGCCGCCTGGTCGGTCCCCACCAGCAATGTGCGCAGACGGCCCGTGCGACCACGCTTGTGCAGCACCCAGCGCGCAACCAGACGCCAGCCGGCGACTAGCAGCGCGTTGAAGAGGAAGGCCGCGCCAGCAGCCAACCGCGAGAAGTTATAGGCCTTGAAGAAGAACACCAGGGTCACGATAAAGGCGAAGCCCAGCGCGACCCCGACGACCGACCACAGCGCCGAATAGCGGCGCCGGTCGTAGAGACCCGATACGTAGAACGCCAGCAGCCAAACCAGCGTCGAGACGCCGTAAACGGCAACCCATTGAATATCTGAATAGGGCGGCGG
>CENY01015739.1_pt1 | contig 10583 bp, 8 predicted proteins | sample 356181 | NCBI WGS metagenome assembly CENY01 (sample SAMEA2619840, study PRJEB7988) | marine metagenome | isolation source: saline water (ENVO:00002010), including
CGAATTAAGTGGGGACCTATTACAGCATCACGAAGACCACGCATCTGCTCAGGTTCAGCAGGGGAAAAGCTCGACAATAGTTCAAGATGAAATTGAAGTACCTCTTCAGGAAGGTCTTACAGCCCCAAAGAGGCATGAGGGAACGCTGCGTTTGCGAGGGTGGAAGCCTGGCGGATATATCTATAATCTCACTCAAGACGGGAGAGAGCCCTCTCCCGCTACTGTAAAGACACGTTATTGGAAGAATGTAGGAGCAGCATCTGGGTCAGCAATATTTGGTGCTCAAAACATTGAACGGATGAAAGAAGGGAAACCTCCACAACGACGCAATTTTAAAAGCGGGAAAATGGAGACTATGCGAATATCGCCAAAAAGCTTTGAGGAGTCCGAAGGAGAAATTCCTATCCCTTACTGGCCGTCAAATGCCGTCGATCCTTTTGGCGATCCATCATGACGAAACAAACGATCTCAGAACTACTTGAAGAGTCCGGCAGCGACACTATCAGTTATCGGGGAAGAGTAGTAAGGGCGCTTGTTCGCATCCCGGTGAAAGATGGATCTTTAGTAAAGGTTAAGCGAGAAAGCGTTAATTCTCCTCGCCTCCAAGCATTAAAAATATCAGTAAATAAAGGGGCACTAGATATTAATGGTCATCGTGAGCCTGTGGTTTCCTTATGGAACCATACAAGCCCTGACGAAGTTGAATTTAGTGTTCGTGGGAAAGAAGTGTCAGTGCTAGAAGTTTGGAATGCTTGGTCCATGGGAGGCGTAGATACATCATGGATTGGTAATAGCGGGATAGTTACAAAACCATCTGCAAAAGGTCAACTTCTCCAATGCAGCGATGGGATAGGTCAAGCTACTTTCTCGGACTTGGTAGCTACTATTGAAGTAATAGACTAAGTTTCGAAACGATCATCGGTTTAAGTCGTTACTGAAGCTACATAGTTACCATCGAAATCGAATGGGCTTAGAATCTCCAGTGTGCGAACAGCAAAGCTAACCACTTGATCTTGCGAACACTCCTCTGGTAGAGATATGACCATTCCCCGTTTTGGATGGTCTTGATGCAAGATCCATCCCTGCGGAATTTCTATCTCAAAGTCTTTAAGCCTTTCGATGGCCTTTGTTCCAACTGGATGAGTAATCCCAATCTGTGCTGGGACAACTTGACCCTTTTTTTCATAGGACGGAACCCATGTGAATTTCGGAATTATGGGACCCCGGCTCGAAAACATTCGCCAAAATATGGAGCTTTGGTGGACCTCCCCTTCTTCTACCATCGGCTCGAGATGTACCCAGAAATTTTGTTGATTGACGTGATGGTGATCACGGAGCAGCGTAGTGACTTCATCAAAGTCATTAGCAGAAAATTTGAAAGTTCGATAACGAATAGCCATACGGAATAACTTTACGACGATAGAAGAAACTCAGCCAAGATAGCCTGATTTGTTTCTATTCTTCCCAATATCGTTTTGGGCAATTGAAATCAACTACCGGTCGGAAGACTCCTCCCCTGACTTGCAATAACGCTAATCCACTACTTGGATCTTGATGCACAAGCGCAGTCATCATAGAACAGGGGCCTCCTGAGACATTAGAGGAATAAATTGTCCCTTGGATATTTACAACGTTAAAGAACGAACGAGTATTCAACTCCTCACCAATTTGATTTAGCAGATACATAAGAAAATCAGCGCTCCAGTAACCTAGTGAAATTGCTTGACTATAGATCAAAGGACCATTGACATTTTCTAAATCAGTCGCGATAAGAGTCGAAGCCTCTCGGTACTCTTCTTGAGGGGGAAATTGTGTGAAGACATACCCTCCTTCAAGCTCTTTAGAAGTTTCGTACTCTCTGAGAATACCAGGAAGGTAGGTAACATCATCGACGACCATTCCTGGGAATGAACTGATTAATTGTGCTTTCGCCTGAAGGGTTTTCCCTAAGCCGATCGACAGCCAAAGGATATCTGAATCTACATTGTTTATTCCTTCAATAATGCTCTCGGCTATCCCAGAATCTTGGGTTGGCGGGATCTTGATTACAGCGACAAGATTCTCTCCCCAGACTTTATTAACTGCTGCCTCCATGGCATCCCCAGCTATATCTGACGTGGTTACAAGAGTTATCGTTGGTTCGCGTCCATAAAAGATTTTCGTGATTCGCAACGAACTATCATCAACCGTTGCACCAGAAATATTTAAGGCGTGGCCGTTTAGGCAACCGTTAAAACCAAATCCCCATTTGTTTGGGTAGCAGAACCCTTCAAGAAACCCCCAACCAAAGAATGGAATATTTTGTTCAGCTAGATAATCAGTGACTGCTTTATCGGCTGCAACTGAAGCCACAACTATGGCAAATACATCTTGGCTGGCTAACGATTGAGCTGCCTCTAATGCCTTCTGTGGATCTCCGCCATCATCTATAACTTGAACAATTTCGATCTCTCTAGCGTTCATTTCATCTTCATTTTGAACGCGACTAATTCTGGCTTCCACTCCAAGCTCGACATCACTGAATACGTCTCCGGTCTTTATTATCCCTATGCGTACTGTAGTGTCGCTAACTCCACGTGAAGAAGGGATGATTTCTTCAACTATGTTTTCTTCTTGTTCGGCCTCAAGCTCGATGCTTGATTCTTGACCTAAAGTATCTGGCTCTTCCGAAGTTTGCTGATCTATTCTAGGTAGCGTTTCAGTAGCTTCGCTTTGGGCAGGGACAGCGGATAAGGAGGGATTGTCTGCGCTTGCGCACGACAGCATCATAAATAAAGCCATGCAGCCCAATAACAGTTTTACCGAGTTGGTGAATCCTAGTTTCTCTCTTCCCATTCAATTGGTTACGATAGGTCTAAATTTAGCTATTAGAGCATTTCCTCGGAGATTTGTTGATACCCATGAATAATAAGGTGCCTTTTGAAGATTGGTTAGATCAGCAGAGAGCTGAGAGTGACTCTTTAATCCCTGCGGCAACAGTAATCTTGCTTCGAGATTCAAATAGGGGTCTTGAAACATTGATGATGAGACGAAACTCAAATCTCTCTTTTGCCGAAGGTATGTGGGTTTTCCCAGGTGGAAAAGTTGAAGAGGAAGATAAGGCAATTGGGCAGAATCAGTATGATGCAGCTTTGTCGGCTGCTGTTCGCGAGTGCGAGGAAGAATCTGGAATGGTACTAAACTCTGATGACTTAATTTACTACAGCCACTGGATCCCCCCTGTAGAAGCTCCTCGGAGATTCTCGACATGGTTTTTTATCGCCCCCTCCCCCAAGGGCCAGGTCGTAATCGACGACGGAGAAATAATCGACCATGAATGGTGGAGGCCCGAAGATGCCCTCACCCGAGCTCATGATATGAAAATTCAAATCCTCCCACCTACCTGGATTACCTTATTCGACCTCCAGACATTTCCCTCTGTTGAGGTTGCGATGCAAACTATCTCTACTAGAGGACCAAGAGCTTACGCTACGAAAATTATTCGAACAGACAGAGGAATGGCAGCGATTTGGGAAGGTGATAGCGCATACGATGGCGGAGAAGTATCCAGTGAAGGACACCGGCATAGACTTGTAATGGAAGACCCTATTTGGAGGTTTGAACTCGGTGAAAATACAACGCTTCAAAGTTAATCCGATAGAGTTTGGTAGCGTGATCGATGCATTTAAAGGGAGAACAAGGTGACCTCGGAAACTTTTGATGGATTAAATTCCAGTGAAGTTGCAACGCGCAAAACCAATGGACAAACCAATAAAGCCCCAGAGACGACATCTCGATCTCTGTCGGAGATAATTTACGCAAACGTGTTCAATCCTGTGAACGCCATAATGTTGGCGCTCTTTGTCTTGATCCTCATAGCTGGGTTTCCTGCCGACGGCCTTTTTGTGGGAGTAGTAATCGGAAATAGCGTAATCGGTGTTGCACAAGAAGTATATGCTCGGCGTGAACTGATGAAACTACAGCTGCTGAATGCCCCCAATGTTCTTGTCAGACGGGATGGAAAAGAAATAGAAATCGACTCTGAAGAGATCGTCTTGGATGATCTACTCGTGATAAGTGCAGGAGATCAGGTTGTTGTCGACGGAGATGTAATCCAGTCAAACAGTTTAGAAATAGATGAATCTCTCCTAACTGGTGAGTCAGACGCGATAGTAAAAGAGACTACCGATGAGCTTCTTTCAGGGAGTTTTGTCAATGCTGGGTCGGGAACGTATCGAGCTAAGCGTATTGGAGCAGATTCATACGCCAATACCCTAGCAATGGAAGCAAAACGTTTTGAATTAGTCGATAGTGAGTTGCGTAACGGTATCAACCTTATTTTACGCATCTTAATGTTTCTTATACCTCCAGCCGGACTCTTACTACTCTTTTCGCTGTTCGACGCTGAAGATAGATGGCAGGATGCCTTGCAAGGGTCGGTCGCTGCCGCTGTCGCTATGGTCCCTGATGGGCTTGTTCTATTAACTAGCCTCTCTTTTGTTGCCGGCGTGGTCACTATTGCAAAACGTCATGCATTAGCTAAGGAGTTGGCTACAGTCGAACTTCTAGCACGAGTTGATACTCTTTGCCTCGACAAGACAGGTACTATCACAACCGGAGAGATAGGGTATGGGGGCTTAGAGGTCTTCGCTGGAGTTGAAGAAAGTTTCGTTCTTTCAGCAGTTGGCGCGGTTGCCCATAGTGATCCAAATCCTAACCCAACAATGGCTGCAGTAGCCCAGAGCCATCACTCTCCTCAAGACTGGAAAGCCGTCAATGTAGAGCCCTTTAGTTCAGCACGGAAGTGGTCATCTGCTGAATTTGAAGGGCGAGGGACTTTCTTCGTTGGTGCACCAGATATCTTAATCGACCAGTCATTCGAAGAAGCCGCAACAGCAGCTCAAAGACATGCGGAAACTGGTCGAAGGGTGCTCGCTCTTTGCCATAGCGCCCAATCCTATATGTCAGAGTTACCTAACGATTTGGAGCCTCTCTCGCTAATCCTCCTTGATGATACAGTTCGAGATGATGCCCCAGAGATACTTAAATTCTTTTCGGAACAGGGCGTTGATTTGAAGGTCATCTCAGGTGATAATACGGCTACTGTCGCTACTGTAGCTGACCGGGCAGGAGTACCGAATGCCCACCTTAACGTTGATGCTCGGACTTTGAGTAATGACTCAGAATTGGCGGAAGCAATTAACCAATCGACCGTTTTCGGACGAGTAACTCCATATCAGAAAAGATCTATGGTAGCCGCCCTTCAGAATGAAGGGCATGTGGTTGCGATGACAGGCGATGGTGTAAACGATGTACTTGCCCTGAAAGATGCAGATATGGGTATCGCAATGGGGAGTGGAAGTTCAGCCTCGCGGGGTGTAGCCCAACTAGTTCTCTTAGATAATAGATTCTCCACTCTTCCTGAAGTACTCGCTCAAGGACGTAAAGTTATTAATAATATTGAAAGGGTTGCAAATCTCTTTGTGACGAAAGCTGTGTACGCTCTTCTCCTAACAGCAATTATTGGCATACAAGGTGTTGAATTTCCCTTCCTTCCACGACAACTGACATTAATTGGTTCCTTTAGTATCGGATTACCTGGCCTAGTTCTTGCTCTTGCCCCAAATACAAACCTAGTTCGTCCGGGGTTTCTTAAAAGAGTGATCCGTTTCTCTCTTCCTGCTGGAGCTATAGCTGCATTTTCTGCTTGGGTTGTCTATATTCAATCGCGTGACTGGGCTGGAGCGGATATAAGTGTTCGGGAATTGGCCGAGGCTCGGACAGCCGCAACCATAACCCTTCTTTTGATCGGATTGGTAGTTCTAGTAGTAGTATCGCGCCCTCTGCGCATATGGAAGATTGGCTTGGCTTTTGCTATGGCAGGATTACAAGCCTGTATCCTTGCGCTCCCATTTACACGGAATTACTTCGCCTTGGAGTGGGTTGACGGCAGAACATGGGGCTGCATAACTATCGTCGTAGCGATAGCTACATTGCTTATTGCGGTGATCCCGTACCTCGTGCCAGGTATTTTGCCGCCTAAAGAAAGCGAAGAGACTTCCAGAAGCATGGGTGTTGGTTCCCTGGGCTGATCTATCATACCTATACGAGTAGAAGACAAAGGATTTCAAATGACATCGGATCTTAACGCTGAGAAACTATCTGCATTCGGGAAAAAAATTGGTGACATCTTAAATGGAGCTTCCGCAGCACTAATGATTAGCATCGGCCACAAGGTTCGTCTGTTCGACGTCATGTCAGAAATTGGGCCTTGTTCAAGCGAACAATTAGCAGAATTTTCAAAGCTTAATGAACGATATGTTCGCGAATGGCTCGCAGCCATGACGACTGCAGAAATTATCTCATACGACGCCTTTCGAGATCTCTACATTCTCCCCAAGGAGCATGCTGCAATGCTTACGAGAGCTGCAGGTCCGAGAAACCAATCTCTATATATGCAATACATCCCGCTGCTTGCCAAAGTTGAGGACCAGATCGTGGAGTGCTTTCGATCTGGGGGTGGAGTTCCATACAGCGAATACACTACATTTCACGCAGTGATGGCGGAGGCTAGCGCTGCCCGCTTTGATAGCCTCCTGATTCAATCCGTCCTCCCAATAGTTCCAAACATTGAGGAACGGCTAGAGAGCGGTATTAGCGTTGCTGATATCGGGTGTGGATCCGGGCATGCAATAAATGTAATGGCTCAGGCTTTTCCTAACAGCACCTTTACAGGAATAGATTTTTCTTCAGAAGCTATTAGCGCTGCTCGAGAAGAAGCACAGCACCTCAATTTAGGCAACGTTGAATTCCTAGAACAAGATGCCGGCGATCTTCAATTGAATGAAGCCTTCGATTTCATAACGACTTTCGATGCCGTCCATGACCAAGCGCACCCTCGAAAGATGGTCGGCGGAATTTATGCAAGCCTAAAACCTGGAGGCTACTGGTTATGTGCTGATCTTTGCGCCTCTAGCCACTTGGGTGAGAATCTTGACCACCCGATTGGAACATTTGGGTACACAGTTTCTTGCATGCATTGCATGTCAGTGTCGTTGGCATACGAGGGGGAAGGTCTCGGAGCCATGTGGGGAGCACAAAAAGCTCGGGAAATATTTACCGATGCAGGTTTCAAGGTAGAGGAAGTTAGGCGTGTAGATGGAGATGCTGGAAATAACTATTACCTATGTAGCCGTCAGAATTAACGAAATTTCTGCAGTCTAGTTTTTTTGCAACTGTCTCGAAATTAAATGATTTTTTAACTTGGCCAGTTGATCGCTTGTATTTCGCTATACGCTTCGAGGCCCCACTTGCCCCTATCGCGGCCAACTCCGGACATTTTGAACCCACCGAAAGGGGCATACATATGCGGCGCAATACTGTTAAGCGCCACATTTCCACTTTCTAATTGTTCTCCTATCTCGTAAGCTCTTGTCGTATTACCTGCATAGACGTAGCTAAATAATCCGTAATCACTCTCATTAGCCAATTCAATTGCATGGCCATCTCCGTCGTGGGGCATAATAACAACAACCGGCCCAAATGCTTCTTCCTGCACTACATGCATTTCTGGGGTGCAGCCTGCAATCAGAGTCGGCGCGATAAAGAATCCATCTCTTTGAGGTCGATCGCCCCCCACTATAACCTCGGCCCCGTCATTTATACCAGATTGGATAAAGGCTTCGATACGATCGCGATGAGTCTCTGTTATTACTGGTCCGACAAGAGTGCTTTCTTCACGTGCATCACCCAAAGTCATGAATTCAGAAACTGCTGTTAGTGCTTCTATGGTCGGTTCGTATATTTCTCTATGGCAAATCACTCGTGTTGGAGCAGTACAAATTTGTCCACTGTGAAAACCCCACACACTAGCTATTCCACCGACTGCTGCTTGCACATCGCAATCTTCAGTCATGATCAGAGCACCTTTTCCGCCTAGCTCCATAAGAAGCCTTTTCATCGTCTTCCCTCCAGCTTCCATGATCTTGGCGCCGACCTGAGAGCTTCCTGTAAAGGAGATCATGTTGACATCCTTTGAATCAACAAGTGCGGCTCCTACTTCTGGGCTTGAACCAACAATTACATTCACTACACCGGGCGGAAAGACTTCATTTAGAACTTCGCCTAATTTGATAATTGCCAAGGGGTCTTGTGGCGCAGGCTTTATTACGACTGTATTTCCCATAGCTAATGCTGGAGCGATTTTTCCTGCCACATTTACAAGCGGAAAGTTGTAAGGGGTGATACACGCAACTACACCTGCTGGTTGTCGAAGAACATTTCCAGTGATCAGAGACTCAGGGGCTAAAGCACTAGCAGCAGAATAGAGGGGTGGTAGCGGTTCGTTCATTTCGAATGGTTTGGAATAGTACCGAAACCGATCTACAAAGGCACCTGCGACCTGCATTGTTCGAGCGACTTTTATAGTTGCCCCTGTTTCAGCTTGAACAAGATCAACCCAATCTTCGCATTGTGACTCAATCGCATCTGCTGCTTTTCTAATATACTCACACCGCTCATCCATGGAGAGCGCCCTCCATGAGCTAAGAGCTTCTTTCGCCGCAGCCGCAGCCGCTAGTGCATGCTCAACGGTTGCTTCTGGAGCATGTCCTATAATTTCAGTTGTATTAGGATCAACAATGTCATAGTGGTCCGTTGTGGAGATATGCTCTCCACCAATAAGGATTCTCCACTCTTCGTCAACATTAACTTTGTTCACTGTGTGCTCCTATCTTTAAGCTAATTTACCTTAGCGGTCTCATTGAGAATACAACCTTAGATGAACTAACGTATCGTTATGAAGGTGAGGTAGCAATGTTTGATCTACTTATCAAAGGCGCTCAAGTTATTGACGGAACTGGGAGTAACCGATTTACCGGTGATGTTGGGGTCGTTGGAGATCGAATTCTAGATATAGGCAACTTGAATGGCGCAACAGCGGCCGAAGTTATTGAAGCCGAGGGGAAAGTGCTTTCGCCAGGATTTGTGGACGTTCATACTCATCTTGATGCACAGATTTTTTGGGATGAAACCCTTTCCCCATCACCTCTTCATGGTGTCACTACGGTTATTGGAGGAAATTGCGGATTTACAATCGCTCCGTTGGGAGATGACCCTGAAGTAGGCGAATACTTAATGCGCATGCTGTCGCGAGTTGAGGGAATGCCTCTTCAATGCCTTCAAGAGGGTGTTCCATGGAATTGGAAAACGACCAGTGAATATTTTGATGCGATCGGTGATAATTTGTCTATCAACGCTGGGTTCAAGGTCGGCCATAGCGCTTTACGGCGAGTAGTTATGGGGCCTGCATCAACTGAGCGGGAAAGCTCACCTGATGAGTTATTGGCGATGCAAGATCTACTTAGAGAAGGTCTTGAAGCTGGGGGTATCGGTTTTTCATCTTCATGGTCCCGAACGCATAATGACCCATTCGGAAATAAAGTTCCGAGCCGCTATGCCAGTCGTGAAGAAATGATCGCTCTTTGCAGCGTTCTTTCTGAATTTGAAGGAACCTCATTAGAGTTCATCCCATCGCTTGGCCCCTTTGAACCTTGGGCGATGGAACTAATGAGCGATATGTCTGTCGCCGCTAATAGTCCCCTAAATTGGAATGTTCTTAATATCAACGCGCGCACTCTCGATGATGGAAAGGCCAAACTTGAAGCAGGAGACGTTGCGTCAGCTAGCGGAGGGAAAGTAGTCGCCCTCACTGTTCCAATGACTCTAGCCCTTCACCTAAACTTTTTGGGTGGGTTCGTCCTAGACGCTCTCCCAGAATGGGAAAATTTCATTCTTTTATCAAAAGAAGACAAATTAGCAGCCCTGCGTGACCCTGATACACGAAAAATACTGGATGAAAACGCTCAACAAGAGGGGCCTCTTCGAAATGTAGCCCATTGGGGTGCGAAGACGATCTTCCATACTAAAGCTGACGAAAATGCCGATTTCGTTGGGAAAACTGTTTATGAGATTTCTGAAATCACTGGGAAAAGCCCTTGGGATACGCTGGTAGATATCGCCATCGCCGACGACTTGGAAACTTCGTTCGGCAATCCGGTGAATGACGAACCTGACGCTGATTGGGAAGCCCGCGTGGAAGTCTGGAGAGACTCTCGAGCTGTAATCGGAGCTTCAGATGCTGGAGCGCACCTCGACCTCTTTCTTAGCTCCAATTACTCAACATACATGCTTGGAGAGGCTGTTCGTAAACGTTCGCTATTGCCTCTAGAGGAGGCCATCCATCTTCTAACTGAAGTTCCGGCAGAACTTTATGGACTTCGAGACAGGGGAACTTTAAAGAAGGGCTCATTTGCTGACATGGTTATTATGGATGAGTTAACCATAGGGTCGAATCCAATAACTATCCGAAATGACCTACCTCTGGGAGCGCAACGATTATTCGCAGATGCAACAGGAATCGAAAGTGTCTTTTGCAACGGTAAAAAAATAGTTCATCAAGGAAATTTCACCAATGCTCGACCAGGAAACCTCCTCAGGTCTGGTACGCATACTCAGAATCCCTCTCTTGACTGATTTCTTTAATCTCACTTTCACATGGTCTTACGACAGAGAGTATTGTTCAAGATACACAAAGGTAGGAGAGA
>CENY01017912.1_pt1 | contig 10582 bp, 9 predicted proteins | sample 356181 | NCBI WGS metagenome assembly CENY01 (sample SAMEA2619840, study PRJEB7988) | marine metagenome | isolation source: saline water (ENVO:00002010), including
TTGATATAAATAGGTCAGGGACTCCACTAATGGAAATTGTCACTGAACCAGACTTAAGTAATTCGGAAGAAGTTGAGTCATATATCAATTCACTTCAACAAATTATAAGATACATAGAAGTAGGAACTGCAAATATGGAAGAAGGATCTTTCAGATGTGATGCTAATATTAGTATTCGACCAAAAGGTAGTAAGGAAATGAATACTAAAGTTGAAGTAAAAAACATGAATAGAATTAAGGCTGTTACAAGGGCAGTCGATTATGAAATAAAACGACAAATAAAAATGGTAAATAAAGGAGAAAGAATTATTCAAGAAACTAGAGGCTGGAATGATGAAAAAGGAATTACAATTTCACAAAGAAGTAAAGAAGAAGCACACGATTATAGATTTTTTCCAGAGCCAGACATACCTCCATTAGAGATAAGAGATGAATGGATAAAAAAAATTAGCGACTCTATGCCAGAACTACCATCTAAGATGAGATATAGATTTAAGGAATATTGGGGTTTATCAGAATATGACTCTCAATTAATTACAACTTCTTTATCTACTGCAAAATATTATGAAGAGGTTTGCAACAATGGTACTTATAAAAGTAACTCAGACAGACATTCTATAGCAAAAGAGGTAGCTAACTGGATTATTGGAGAAATGACAAGACTTATGAATCTTGAAGGTAAAAAAAGTATTTATGAAACTAAAATCACACCATCAAATTTATTTAAGTTGGTAGAAAAATTTAGGAATAGAGAGATAAATAATAACTCAGCCAAAAAAGTATTTGAAATAATGTATCATGATGGCGAAGATCCGATTAAACTGATTAAGGATTTAGGTTTTGAAGTAATTTCAGGCTCTGATTCATTGTCACCTATAATAGATGAAATTATTGAAAAAAATAAACAAGCTGTAAATGACTATAAAAATGGTAAAGAAGCATCATTGAAATTTTTGATAGGACAAGTAATGAAAGCTACTAAAGGACAAGCAAATGCCTCAGAAGCAAGTCAACTTATTATTAGTAAACTTAGTTAATTACAGGTATAATATTTTGTAAAGGAATAATAATGTTTAGTATATTACTTATCATAGTAGCAACGTCTCTTATTGCGGTTTTGCTTTTACAAGCTAGAGGTTCAGGCTCATCGCTGTTTGGTGAAGCTACAAGTACTTTTAGATCAAGGCGAGGTTTAGAGCAATTACTCTTTAGATTAACTATTATATTAGCTGTTATATTTGTGGGTATTGCTATACTAAATGTAAGATTCGGAGGGTAAAACTACTTCTTCCATTTGGTTCCTTCCGTGGTATCAGTTATTTCAATACCTAATTCAAGCAGTTTATCTCTAATTAAATCAGCCTCTTTCCAGTTCTTATCTGACCTAGCTTGGTTTCTTTCTTCAATCATTAGTTCAATTTCGTTAATATTTACATCATTAGCAACTTTATCTTTTGTTAATTTCTTATAATTTAATCCTAAAATATTTGAAAGTTCTCTGAACAAAATCAACCCTTGGCTAACGTCATGTGTTGATGATGATTTTTTAATCATTTTTGCTAAATCAAATATAGTTGCTATTGCTTTAGGAGTATTTAAGTCATCATCCATAGATTCTATAAATCTTTGTTTAAAACTGATGAAATTCATTTTTTTGAGTTCAGGTTTACTTTTTAATTCTGAGTTTATTAATCTTAAGCGTGTAAGAGATTTTTCAGTTGATTTAATTAAATCTAAATCTAGTAATGGATTTGTTCTATAGTGTGTTTGTAATATCCATAGTCTAATTGCGTCAGAACTAAATCGTTTTAGGGCTTCATTTATGCTAAATGTATTTCCTAGTGACTTACTCATTTCCGCTCCCTTAACTCTCAACATACCATTATGCATCCAATACTTAACGAATGGTTTTTTTGAAGAAAAACATTCACTTTGAGCAATTTCATTCTCATGATGAGGAAAAATAAGATCCATTCCTCCACCATGAATATCTATCTGGGCACCAAGATGCTTCTTTACCATTGCTGAACATTCAATATGCCAACCAGGCCTACCCTTACTCCAGGGACTATCCCAAAATGGTTCCCCAGCTTTAGATATTTTCCATAGAGCAAAATCATTATTATGTTTTTTACTATGATTTTCATCAACTCTTGATGATTTATACTCTTCATTATGTACATTGCCGCTAAGTTTACCGTAATCGTCAAATTTTTTTACGTTAAAATAAACTGACCCAGACGATTCATAAGCATAACCTTTATCGATTAAATTCTTAATAAAATTAATAATTTCTTCCATATCTTCAGTAGCTCTTGGATGTGAATCAGATCTCAATACATTAAGACCATCAATTGACTGAAAAAAAGACTTAATATATTTTTCGGAAATTACTTCAGATGATGTTTTTTCTTGTAATGCTTTATTAATTATTTTGTCATCGATGTCAGTAAAATTTTGCACTTTTTTTACACTGTAACCCTTATATCTTAAATACCTATAAAGTACGTCAAAAACTATACTACTTAGGGCATGTCCTAAGTGGGAATGATCATAAACTGTAACACCACAAATATACATATAAACTCGTTGTGGGTCAAATGGTTCAAAAATTTCTTTTTTTCTACTTAAAGAATTATATATTTTCATAAGAATTTATTTTCCTATATTTTTGCAATCGTTGCAATTGACTGAGCAGCAATTCCTTCTGAATTTCCTATGAATCCAACAGAATCTGTAGAAGTTATTTTCAAGTTAATACAATCTCTATCAAGGAGTAGAATTTTAGATAAATTATCAATTATGACTTCTACAAATTTACTCAAGCGTGGCTTTTGAGCAATGATAGTAGTATCTAAATATAAAATTTTCCATCCATTTTCAATCAAAAGTTTTTTAGACTGGTTGACAAAAAATTCAGAACTAATATTTTTATATTTTTTTTGGTTAGAGGGAAAATTACTACCTAGATCTCCAAAATTACCAGCGCCTAAAAAAGAACTCGCTATTGCATGTAATAAAACATCTCCGTCTGAGTGCCCTGCTAAACTTTTTTCAAAAGGAATTTTTACTCCACCTAAAACTAATGGTCCTCCAACTACTAATTTATGACAATCAAAACCCGTTCCATACCTATTTGAATTAGGTTTTACATTACTAATTGCTTGTTCTTTATCTATTATAGAGTAGGCAATTTTTAAGTCTATTGGATTAGTTATTTTAATATTTTCTAAAGAACCAGGAAAAGATGAAACTAAACCGCCTGAAAGTTCTACAGCAGATGCATCATCAGTAATTTCCTCATTCAAAAGTTCATATGCTGTATTCAAAACATCAAACCTAAAAAATTGTGGTGTTTGTACAGCAGCGAGCTTTGATCTATCGTATGTTTTTATAATCAAATTATTTGAGGTCTTTTTTACAGTATCTGATAATCTAATGATTGGAATTGCAGCGCCAGATGCCTGAGCTGATTTTATACCATTCTCAACTATAGTTTTACTAACAAATGGGCGAGCTCCATCATGGATTGCAACTAAATCTTTATCAGTATAAATTGAATTAAGATTTTTCAGGGCTATGCTTACAGTATCCTGTCTAAGTGCGCCTCCAATCATAGTATGAATGTCTTTGTTTATATCCATATTTTTTACAATTGCTTTTACTTCATTAGCGTTTTTTTCAGACAACATTAATGTTATGGATCGAGTCTCCGGGATTTTACTGAATAACTCAATACTATATTTGATTACATTTTTACCTCCTATTTCAACTAACTGTTTGTCTATTCCATCCATTCTGGAACTTTTTCCAGCAGAAAGTATGATCACATCAAGAAAAGGTTGTTTCATCTGAACCATCCAATAACTATTTCTAATCCAGAGTAACACGAATAGGATATAACTATGGACTTAATTGACTTTGAGAAAAATAAAATCACGATAAACTTTCTGATAGGATATTTCATGTTTCCGGATATAATTCCTATAATATCAAAGAAGGGATTAGGAAATATGCTACCAAAAAAAATAATTATATAGCCATTTTTTTTCATTTTTTGGTAAATATAATTCTTAAGCTTATTTTCTTTAAAACTACCGCTAAAACTCCTGCCTGCAAAATAGCCCGTAAGTTCTCCAATCGATTCAGCTAACCCTGCTATAAAACCTATTAATAGTGGATTTAGCCCTAAACTAGGGAGAGAACCCACACAAACAGAAGCAATACCAGGTACAGGTATTAATATAGAACTCGCTGAAATCAAGCTTGCAATATAAATACCCAAATAACCTAAAGTCTCATAGGGTATTGAGTTATTCATCCAAATTAATAACCATATTAAACTTACAAATAATATAGACAAAACTAAATATGAATATATTTTTGGAATTTTATAATTTTTTGTATCTAGCAAATTATTTTTTAAATTTATACTCTAGTTTTTTTTAATGGCTTTTTATCTAATTTTTTTAATGTTTTATAATCAAATTTTAACTCTCCATTAATTTCACTAACAATTATTTCAATATTTTCTTCAATATTTACTGAAATTATTTCTTTAGATAACGGGTTTTCAATTAATTTTTGAATAGTCCTTTTGAGAGGACGAGCACCATACATTCGGTCAAAACCTATTTTTGCTAGGTGTGTTTTTGCAGATTCAGATAATTTAATACTTAGGTTCATGCCTGTAAGTCTATTGGTAAATTCATTTATAAATTTGTCTACAATTTGTTTAATATCATTTTCATCCAAAGAATCGAAAATAACAAACTCGTCAATTCTGTTTATAAATTCTGGCCTAAATGCTTTTTTTAATGTTTCTTCAACATTTGATCTTATCTGAGCACTCTCGTTTTCTGCTCTTGACTTTTTTTGAAACCCAAATGACTCTCTTGTTACTCCATCTGAACCCAGATTACTAGTCATGATAATTATTGCATTTCTGAAATCAACTGTCCTTCCATGACTATCAGTAAGCCTACCATCATCCAACACCTGTAATAAAGTGTTAAATATCTCTGGATGCGCTTTTTCAATTTCATCAAATAACACAACTGAAAATGGTCTCCTTCTTATAGCCTCAGTAAGGTGTCCTGCATCATCATAACCCACGTACCCTGGGGGGGCTCCAATTAATTTTGAAACCGTATGCCTTTCTTGAAATTCTGACATGTCAATTCTTATCATATTATCCTCATCGTCGAACATACATTCAGCTAATGCCCTAGCTAATTCCGTTTTTCCAACTCCAGTAGGACCTAAAAAGACAAAACTTCCTATTGGCTTTTTGGGATCCTTTAGACCAGCTCTTGCCCTTCTTACTGCATCTGATAAAATTTCCACTGCATGCTCTTGACCAATTACACGCTTATGTAATCTTTTTTCAAGATTTAGCAATCTTTTAGATTCGTCTTCAACCAATCTTGTGACTGGGATGCCTGTTCTTTCTGATATCAAAGAAGCAATGTCTTCATCCGTTACAGTATTACTTATCTCATGAGATTTTTCCCACTCTTTTTTTTGTTTAGTATAGTCCTTGTCTAGATTGATTTTTTCTACTTTTAAGTTTGCTGCTTTTTCATGATCACCTCTATTTGATGCAGCTTGCTGATCTTCATCAATTTTTTGTATACGATGCTGTAAATTTTTTAATTCGCTTGGAAGTGATTCATTTTGAATTCTTTTTTTTGCAGCAGCTTCATCAATCAGGTCAACTGCTTTATCAGGTAATAATCTATCCGATATATATCTCGAGGACAAATCAACTGAAGCTTTCAAAGCAGAATACTTAATAGTGAAACCATGATGTTTTTCATATCTTGGCCTTAATGTTTCAAGCATTTCTAACGCAACTTCTTTTTCGGGTTCCTCAACCCACACAGGAGAAAATCTCCTTTCTAAGGCAGGGTCAGATTCTATATATCTTCTGTATTCATTTGGTGTAGTTGCACCAATAGTTTGCAATTCTCCTCTAGCTAAGGCAGGTTTCATCATATTAGAAGCATCTAATCCGCCTTCTCCAGCTCCAGCTCCAACTACGGTATGAATTTCATCTATAAATAATACTATTTCGCCGGAAGCTTGACGAATTTCATCCATCACAGCCTTTAATCTTTCTTCAAATTCACCTCTAAATTTCGCTCCAGCAACTAAAGATCCCATCTCTAGTGCAATTACTCTTCTGCCAATCAAACTTTCAGGAACGTCTCCAGAAACAATTCTTTGTGCTAAACCTTCCGCAATTGCAGTTTTTCCCACTCCTGCATCACCAATGAGAACTGGATTATTTTTTGTTCTTCTTGTAAGGGTCTGCATGACTCTTCTAATTTCTAAATCCCTACCAATAACTGGGTCTAATTTTGATTCTCTAGCAAGATTAGTAAGATCTACACTATATTTTGACAAAGCTTTATATTTACTTTCAGCTCTTGGATCTACAACCCTAGCCGACCCCCTCTCTTCAAGTAAGGATTTATATACATTTTCTTCAGTAATATTGTATTTTGATAAAATTTCTCCTGTATCGCCATCAGATTGCTTTACTATAGCAATTAATAAATGATCTGCTCCAATAAGTTCATCCTTTAGCCTCCTAGCTTCTTGCTTAGATATACTAAAAATATTTTGCATTCTAGGAGTAATATAAAATTGACCCTGAGATCCAATTTTAGGTGCTTTTTCAAGTTTTTCTCTAACCTCTAGTATTAAAGAACTAACATTGACTCCCATGTTCTCAAGAATTTTTGCTGAAAGTGAGTTTTGAACCTCTAATAGCCCACAAAACAAGTGCTCAACATCCCATTGATTATGTTTCATTGGAATAAGAAGTTGTTGAGAGTCTTGTAAAGCTCTAAAAGCTTGTTCAGTACATTCATTTTCAGTTGGCATAACCATTTATATTCTCCTTATATTTATTCTATTGGAAACTTATAATTTCCATCCCTAAGCCTTACAATCTCAAGAGTCAAATTATCAAGTTTTTCTTCCAAAAGATTTATTTTTCTTAATAATTTTGTCATTACCTCTATTCCAGCCAGATTGAGACCTAATTCTTCTTTCCATTTCAATATTTGCCTAATAATTTCTACATCTTTATTTGAGTATAATCTAGTACCACCCTCAGACCTATGAGGGACAACAAGCTCCCATCTTTCATAGTTTCTAAGTGTTTGTTGATGCACCCCTACCATATGAGCAACTATTCCAATTGCAAAAACTGGCTGATTAAATTCCATATTCATCGGTATAAATCTTTCATTATTTTGACTTTAATTTTTCATATATTTCTTGTTCACCCTCATGAATTTGATTGGGCAATTCAGCTGTTACTTTAATTAACAAATTTCCATGTTTGTTTTCTTTGTACATAGGCAACCCTTTATTAGGTATTCTGAAAATTTGATTATTTTGAGTAAGCTTTGGAATAGATAACATAAATGACCCTTCGTATGAGTCAATCTTAATTTCTGTCCCAAGAATCATATCTATATATGGCAAATTAATGGTCATAATCAGATTTTCATTATTTATCATATATTGCTTATTTTTCTTTATCTTTATAGTTACAATAATTTGAGTATCATTTTTAATTTTGAGTCTTAATTTTTGACCTTCTCTTACACCTTTTGGTATATTTACTTCAATATTTTTTGAATTTTTTGTAGCACCTGATAGATTTAACATTTTTTTGGTACCAGTATAAATTTCTTCAATAGTCAAAAAGACATCGCATTTATGTTTATGTATTTGCCTATTAGAGTTAAAACTAAATATATCGTTGATATTTTGGTTTCTCATTCCAGAAAATAAATCATGCATATCGAATGAATTTGAATTATTAAAACCTGTTCTCATTGATCTGAGTTGTTCAGCATGTTTCCATTTTTCGCCAAATTCATCGTAATCTCGACGAGATTTTTTATCGCTCAGTACCTCATAAGCCTCATTAACTTTTAGAAACTTATTCTTTAATTCATGGTCATTTTGATTAACATCAGGATGATATTTTCTTGCTAACTTTCTAAAAGCAATCTTGATCTCCTTGTCAGAGGCATTTTTTGACAATCCTAGGACTTTATAATATTCATCATTCATAAATATATGACACCTTTTTATAATTAATCTTATAAACAGTTTATCATATTTTATAAAATACAAAAACAAAGATTTATATTTACTACTTACTTATTTAAATCATTTATAATGAATTGTAGATTAATTTTTTTATGAAACATTCCTTCTCAAAAAATAAAAGTATTCCAAAATTTTTCCAAAGATACGAGGAAAGGATTAATTTTGCATTAAGAAAAGAATATGAAAAATTACACGGCAACATTTATGATACTCACAAATATTATATGGGCTGGACGGATGAAAATGGTAAAAAAATAAATGCTATTGGTGGTAAAAGACTCAGGCCAAACCTTGTTTTACTAGGAGCTGAAGCAGCTGATGGAGATATAGAATTAGCAATACCTTTTGCGGTAGCAATAGAATTGATACATAATTTCTCACTCATCCATGATGATATAGAGGATATGGACGAACTAAGACATCACAGAGCAACTTTATGGAAATTATGGGGAATACCTGGTGCAATAATTTCTGGAAATGCCATGCTAAAAATTGCAGATTTAGCAACAAACAAAAAAATAAAAATCAACGAAAAAATAAAACTGGAAGCTTCACATATACTATCATCAAGATACCTTACGATGATGGAAGGACAATTTTTAGATATTGATTTTGAAAGTAAATTAGAAATAACTATTGATGAATACCTAGACATGATCCAAAGAAAAACAGGTGCTCTAATAGAAGCATCATTGCACATAGGAGCAATTGTTGGACAAAAAAATTTATCCATGAATGATCAGAAAATCGAATCAATAAAAATCATCGGTAAAGAATTTGGGAAAATCTTTCAAATAAAAGATGACATGCTTGGTATATGGGGGGATGAAAAAACTGGTAAACCAGTAGGAGCAGACATTATAAAGAAAAAAAAATCTCTGCCCATTCTTCATGCAATTAATTACGCTAAGGGCTCAAATAAAAAACAAATCAAAAATCTATTTATAAAAAAAAGAAACCTTCACAACGAGGAAATTAAAATCATATTAAGAATTATGGAGGAACTAAGAACTTCAGAATATTGTGAAAATTTACTTAATAGTACATGGGAAAATTGCCACCAAGAAATAATTTCATCAAATATAAATGAAAAAATCAAGCTTGAATTAATAGAATTAGGTAAATTTTTATTAACAAGAAATGTCTAAAATTGAGATCAAATATGAATTTAATTATAACTACAAATAAAATATCTACCAAAAACTTAATTAATAAAAATAAATTCATTGAGTACTATTCAGACGATAACTATGAAGAGTACATTTCAAACAATCTTAATAATATGAAAATAATTATTATTAAAAACCTAAGCGACTTCTATGATAATATTTTATATTTAATAGATAAATATAATCCAACAAAAATATTTTTAACTGGTTTTTGCTCATCAATTAATAGTTTTTATAAAATTGGAGACATAGTAATCCCTTCAGAACTATCTTTACTTATTGGCGATCCTACTACTTGGGACTCAAGAAAAAAACTTCCATCAATAAAAATTAATAAATCCATCATATCAAAATTAAAAATGTTTGCTGAGATTGCAGCTATTGATCTATATATAAATAAAAATGTAACTTTAAGAAATGAAATAAATGCTTTGGGATATAAATCATGGATACACAAAAATTATTTAGCAAATAGTATTGATTCAAATATATTTACTATCGCTGAAACACTCCAAAAAATAAATACACCTATAATAACTTTATTATCTATAAATAAGACATATAATGCCAATCAAAAAAATTCTATATTGAATCTTTTTAAATTATCAAAAAATATAGAACCTGGTGAAAATATTTCAAAGTTTTTTCAAACTTATAGCTTATACGAGAAAAATAATTAATATGAATTCAAAACTAAATGACTTACTGCCATCTGTAAAATTAAATAATCATCACTCAAATGACAATTATCTTTCTGAATGTTTTGAAGAATGTAAAAAATTTATGAAAGAAAATTATGAGAATTTTACCATAGGTTCAAAATTTATTCCTAAAAATATCAGAAAACATTTTTATTCAGTTTATACATTTTGTAGATTAACTGATGATATTGGAGATGAATCTAATGGTGACAGAATAGAAAATTTAAGAATATGGGAAAAAGAATTAGATAAATGTTACATTTCTAAGTCTTCCCACCCATATTTCATAGCTTTAGAAAATACAATTAAAACATTTAAGATAAAAAAATATTTGTTTAAAAGAATAATTACAGCAAACTTAATGGATCAGAAAATACAATATTTCCAAACATTTAGTGATTTATTGAATTATTGTAAATATTCTGCCAATCCAGTAGGAAGAATCTTACTTCAATTATTAAATTGTTCCAATAAGAATAATATATTTCTTTCTGACAAAATATGTACCGCATTACAGATAACCAATTTCCTTCAAGATATAAAAAGAGATATAGAAAATAATAGGTTATACATTCC